>JABAOH010143238.1_pt2 | contig 32660 bp, 30 predicted proteins | sample 7062181 | NCBI WGS metagenome assembly JABAOH01 (sample SAMN14538630, study PRJNA623070) | marine sediment metagenome | biome: marine biome [ENVO:00000428]; feature: marine pelagic biome [ENVO:01000023]; material: deep marine sediment [ENVO:00002113]; isolation source: pool of 5 deep marine... | reverse complement strand
TTGGCCGCCTCATCTATGCCGTCGCGGAAGGGGAAGAAGGCGTCGCTTGCGAGGACGCTACCCGTGGCCTCCTCCCCCGCCTTCATGCCGGCCACGACCACTGAGTCCACCCGGCTCATCTGGCCGCTGCCAATGCCCACGGTTCTCTCACCCTTCGCCAAGACAATGGCGTTTGACTTGACGTGTCCCAGCACCTTGTAGGCGAAGAGCATGCTCTCCACCTGCTCGCGGCTGGGCCTTGCCTTGGTCACCGCCTTCAAGTCCTGAGGCTTCAAGTGGACTCTCTCCCGGGTCTGCAGGAGGATCCCGCCCCGGATTCCTAATGCCTGGATGGAGGGCTCCCATCTAACTTCCTTACCCGTCCGAAGGGCCCTAAGCTTCTTCTTGCGCCTCAGCACCTGAAGGGCATCCTCCTCATAGTCCGGGGCGATAATGGCCTCCACGAAGTNNAGCCGTAGGCGGACTTCGGGTCACACTCCCTGGCTCGCGTATACGCGGTCGCGAGGTCATCAGCGCTGGCTACTCCCGCAGCACTCGTGTGCTTTATTATCGCGGCGGTCGGCTTATCGAACTTCATGATGAGTTCCAAGGCTGAGTCAAGGTCCAGTATGTTGTTGAAGGAGAGTCCACGGCCAAAGATGTCCTCAGAGTAGGCTATGGACGCTCCTGTGTAGTCAGGGTCCTTGTAGAAGGCCGCCTTTTGATAGGGGTTCTCGCCATACCTGACCTTCTCCGCTTCCGGGTAGGCAATGCGCAGCTCACCGGGAAAGCGGCTGCTATCAAAGGCGTGGGAGAGGTAGTTGTATATGGCGGCCTCGTAACGGCTGGTGAGGGCAAACGCCTCCAGGGCTCTTCGACGTCTGCTCTCCTCCGAGGTAGCCCCCTTCTGTGACCTGAGATCCTCTATGAAAGCGGGATACTGCGACGGGTCTGTGAGCACCGTCACATGAGGCCAGTTCTTGGCCGCTGCCCGAATCAGGGTCAGCCCTCCCACATCCAGCATCTCGCAGGCTTCGGGGACGGAAGCACCCTTCCTTACGGCCTCCTCGAAGGGGTATAGGTTTACCACCACCACGTCGATGTAGGCTGCCCCTGCCTCCTCCACCTCCTTCCTGTCTTCTGCAGAATCCCGTCTGGCCAGGATGCCTGCCAGGATCCTAGGGTGGAGGGTCTTGACCCTCCCCTTCAGCATTTCATCCCAGCCGGTGACATCCCTGGTCCTCGAGACCTGAATGCCCTTGACCTCGAGAAGCCTAGCGGTGCCCTGGCTAGCCATCAATCGGTAGTCCCATTTGACAAGTTCCTCGGATAACTCTGGCAACCCCTCCTTGTCGTAGGCGCTGAGTAGTGCCCAACGGGAGGAGACCATCTCTATTACCATCTCACCATGGGCAGTGCCTAGTTAAGGTTTTCCAGGCGGCAAATCGGGCCTCGGGAGGAGCCCCGCGATGTCCACCATTTCCTTGAGCCTATCCTCCCAGCCCACGGGCATTATGTGGATCCCCGCTAGCCCTCGGATATCCTGAAGCCCATCTAGAGTCTCCCGTAGTATCTTCATCCCCTCCTGCTCCGGACTGCTCGCCCCTTCCATCCTCTTCATTACGTGGTCAGGCAGGAAGATTCCGGGGACCCGGTCCCTCATGAAACGGGCCATCTTGTGAGACTTCAGGGGTACAACTCCCCCGAGGATTCCCACCCTACTATCGAGCTTCCGGGATCTAACTACGCTCATGAACTCCTCAAAACCTGGGAGATCGAAGATGGCTTGTGTCTGGACAAAGTCGGCGCCCGCCTCCACTCGCCCCTCGAGGATGTCAGCCCCAACCTCGTAGCTGCCGCCGAAGGGGTTGGCCACCGTCCCGATGAAGAGCCTCGGAGGGTCTTCGACAATCTCCCCGTCGTGTAGCACACCTTCGTCTCTCAGCCGACAGAACATCTCGATTTGCGTCTCAGGGGTGACGTCTTGGACCTCGACGGCCAAGTCTTTGCCGCCATCCCGAGGGCGGTCTCCCCTCAGGCACAATACGTTCCTGACGCCATGGGCAGACGCCCCCAGGACGTCCGACTGTAGGCCGATTCTGTTTCGGTCCCGGGTGACCATCTGCATGATTGGCTCGAGGCCCTCCTTCAACAGGAGGAGAGCCGCCGCCAGACTTGACATCCTGACCCGGGCCCGTATGTTGTCCGTAACGTTGTACGCATCGGCACACCTCGCTACGAGGGCCGCTGTCTGCTGAACGCTGCTGAATGACGCTGAGGGGGGAGGGTTCACCTCCGTGGTCACGACGAATATGCCGGCCCTCATCAATCGCTCCAGCCTGCTACCGGCCTTCAAGGGACGGCGTCCTTCCATCGTGACTAAACCGGTGCGAGACTAATATAATGCTACGGGAATCAAGCCTCCAGGGTTTAGCCAGCGGTGCGGCCTTCCTCAGACTTGTGGACAAATATTTAAATAGGGGCGGTAAGTAGAAATATACTGGGTGTCGAATGGGCAACCTCCCCCCTCCTTGAAACCCCACCCATCCGGCACCTATTTTCTCACACTCGGAGGCTGTCTGACCAACTGCAAGAAGGCTTAACAGGCAGCCATCGGTTTCCATATGATCGCATGGTGGAGATCATCGATGGCAGGGCTATAGCCGCCCAGGTGAGGCGTGAGGTAGCCAGTGAGGTCGCTCAGCTTGTAGAGACCGGGACCAGCCCGGGCCTTACGGCGATTCTGGTGGGGGACGACCCAGCTTCCAAGATATACGTGGAGACAAAGAGAAAGGCGTGCGTGGAGGTTGGCATGTTCTCAGACGTGGTGAGGTTTCCCGAGAGCGTAGCCGAGGAGGATCTACTGGAGAGCATCGGCTCCCTAAACGGGGACGCCCGGGTCAACGGTATCCTGGTCCAGCGTCCGTTGCCCCAACACATTTCGGAGGAGAAGGTGTTGGAGGCGGTTGCTCCCCACAAAGACGTTGACGGCTTTCACCCTCAAAACCTGGGAAGGCTTTTGGCAGGAAACCCCTCTTTCGTCCCCGCTACTCCTCTCGGCATCCAAGAGCTCCTCTTGCGCTCCGGTCACCGTCCGGAGGGGGAGGATGTGGTCATAGTTGGTAGAAGCAGCCTCGTGGGTAGGCCGCTCGCCGCCCTCCTGATGCGCAAAGCGGAAGGAGCGAACGCCACCGTCACCATATGCCACTCTCGGACGAAAGACCTGCAGGAGCACACCAGGCGAGCCACCATTCTAGTCGTTGCTGCAGGAAGCCCTGCTCTCGTTGGAGGCCAGATGGTGAGGCGCGGGGCCGTTGTGATAGATGTGGGCATAAACAGGGTGGAGGACACGAGCAGGCCCAAGGGCTACAGAATCGTAGGAGACGTGGCTTTCGAGGAGGTGTCGAGGGTCGCTGGGGCCATCACGCCGGTACCGGGCGGCGTGGGCCCCATGACAGTAGCCATGCTCCTCAAGAATACAGCCGCGGCTGCGAGGCTGCAATCCAACTAAACGTTTTTTGCCCGTATCCGATTAGGGGAGCAGTGATACATTGAAGGTTCTCGCTATAGGCGGGGGAGGAAGGGAACACGCCGTTGTTGAGGCCCTGAAGAGGGGCGATGCGACGGTCTTTTCCGTCATGAAGAACAGGAACCCGGGGATCGCTCGGGCATCGGAGGACCTCTTCCTCTGCGATGAGACCGATGTGAAGGAAGTCGTGGCGTGGGCCGTCAAGGTCAAGCCGGACCTCGCTGTCGTAGGACCCGAGGCCCCTCTGGGCCACGGCCTGGTCGACCAGCTCGAGGACAGAGGCATACCGACTGTTGGTCCCTCCCAGAAGGCCGCCCAGATTGAGCTCTCCAAGGAGTTCGCCCGGGACCTGATGAAGAGGCACTCCGTGCCTGGTCTCGTTGAGTACCGAGCCTTTGATGAGCTGCGGGACGCCAGAAGGTACCTGTCTCAAGTGGACCATCCCATCGTGATAAAACCCATCGGCCTCACGGGTGGAAAGGGCGTGAAGGTCATGGGCGACCACTTCACCACGAAGGAGGAAGCCCTAAGCTATATCCGCAGAGTACTCGAGGAGAGAATCGGCGGTCAGGCTAGGGTACTCATCGAACGGAAGGAAGAAGGAGAGGAGTTCTCCCTCCAGGCCTTTACAGATGGAGAACACCTGGCCCCAATGCCCACCGTTCAGGACTACAAGCGGGCCATGGAGGGGGACAAGGGACCCAACACGGGCGGGATGGGCTCCATCTCCGCTGCCGATGGGTTGCTCCCCTTCCTCTCGGCGGGGGATTACGAGGCGGCCGTGGCCATCATGAAGAGGGCGGTAACGGCCATGAGGTCAGAGGGCGTCCCTTACAAGGGCGTACTGTACGGCGGCTTCATACTAACGGGAGATGGCCCAAGGATACTGGAGTTCAATGCTCGCTTCGGGGACCCGGAGGCGATGAACGTTCTCCCAATACTGAAGGACAACCTCCTGGAAGTCCTCTGGTCCATCGTGGAGGGGAACCTGAGGGACGAGGTGCTCTTCCAGAGGAAGGCTACGGTCTGCAAGTACGTCGTTCCCGAGGGTTACGGCACCAAGTCCTTGGCCGACCAGGAGGTAAGGGTTGACGAGGAGGCCGTCCGACGTAGAGGCGGCGCCCTCTATTACGCGTCCGTGAATGAGCGCGATGGAAGGGTGTTCACGACGACCTCGCGCGCCTTGGCCGTGGTGGGGGTTGCCGAGGATCTACCCTCGGCGGAGGCCATAGCCGAGGAGGGCCTGACCCACGTCAAGGGTCGCGTTTACATGCGCCACGACATTGGGAAGTCATGGATGATAGAGCAGAAGGTGAAGAGGATGAAGGCCATCAGGGGTGTTTAGCGTGCCTCTCTTGGACGAAGAGAGAGCCGCAGAGCTACGCGAGATTCTCGACGACATCGAAGGTGAAATGGAGGAGAAGGACACGGTAAGGGAGCTCGCCCTCAAGTCGAGCCGTGCGATAGCTCGTCTCTCCGTCAGCGCCATCGGGGGGCTCCATCGGAATGACGATGTTAGCGGGTTCCTCGGTGAGGCCCGAGAGGAGGCTCTGAAGCTCAGGAGTCTGCTGAAAGGGCATCCAGACATCTTTCACTCGGGCTTCGTGGAGAACGCCCATCAGGACATGACGGAGGCTGCCGTTGCCCACAGCCTGATCAGGGACTCCAAGCTCCCCCACCCCCAGGACCTGGCAGTGACAGGCAGGGCCTATGTGTTGGGATTAGGGGACGTAATAGGCGAACTCAGGAGATACGCTCTGGAGCGGTTGATGGAAGGGGAGGTGGGAGAGGCGATGGACGCCCTCGAGGCCATGGAGGCCATATATCAAGGACTGATGAGGTTCAACTACCCAACAGCCCTGATGGCTGTAAAGAGGAAGCAAGACATCGCCCGGGGCCTGCTGGAGAAGACAAGGGGGGAGGTAGCGGTGGCCCTGAGGAGCTTCGAGCTGGAGAAACGTTTGGACGAACTCAAGGGGAAGCGCTAGTCACTTCCGTTGAGTCCTGCGCTGACGGATGGCCGCGCCTACGAAGAGGGCCACTACAAAGGCCACGACCGCACCCACCACGATCCAGACGGGGTTGATGGGCTCCCCCTCCTTCACGAAGGTGAGTTCTGTGACGACCTCACCAAAGGCGGCGTCGATGGTGCCGTCCTTGTTAAAGTCCACCGCGATCTCGAGCCTGTGGGTCCCCACGGAGAGGCCCACGGGAAGGTACTCAAAGCTGACTGATCGGGTCTCTCCCGGCCTCAGGCTCGCTATCACCGTCTCCGCGACTTTCACTCCGTCAAGGTAGAGGAAGACCGGCATCTCCCTGATTTCAACCGAACCCTGGTTCACGATCTTCGCAGAGACGACGAGGGGAACCAGTACGGTAATCCTCTTGCTGGAGGACCCGACGCTCCATGCTGCGTCCTTCGTCGAGTTGACCTCCACGAAGACCTCGACCTCTTGCTCGAACAGAGGCATCGTCACGTTGAAGCTGAAGGTCTTGTTGGTGGAGCTTCGCTCCAGCGGAGCATCCTCCAGGGGAGAGGCCCCCTCCAGGTTATCCCCTCTGAGGTAGGCCTTGAGCTTGAAGGTACCACCCTCTTCCGCGGGGCCTCCCGCCACCGTCACGTTGACGGTCACAGCGTCTCCCGTTCCCGCTGCGTCAGCAGCCGAGACGAAGACAGCGACCGGGCCCTGGGATGTGGAGTAGGCGGGCAACAACGCCACGAGCAGGATGAGCGGTAAAGCAAGGCTGGCCCTCAACGGCGTCGCCCCCTCCGTCTGGACCTGATGAGCAGGAAGGCCACTATAGCCGCGGCGACGGCCATGGTCCCGTAGAGAAGGACAGGAAACTCCTCCGCGCCGACTCTCACGTTCCTGCCCTGCACGTCCACGTCCTCGGCAGGGATGCTGAGAGATGGGAAGGCGAGCCGCACCTCCAGGATGTCCTCGACGGTGCGATCAACCTCAGAAAAGGCGAGGAGAACGGCCTGGGTGACGCTCACGGCTCCCACGGGCTCCAACCTGAGTGTAACGTTCGCCGAGTCCCCAACGGGGATCTGGATGTTTCCCACTTGTCTGGGATCTATCCTCTCTTGGTGCACAAGGCTAGCCTGCCACCCCTGAGTGGCTAGTGTCTGGGGATTCATCAGGATCAGCGTGTAGGAGTCGGGACCGTTACCCCGATTAAGGACTTCTAGCTGATACTCGAGGGCCTCGGGGGAGAGGGCCGGTGGTTGATCTGAGATTCTAAGGAGGATGCCCCTCCGCTGAAGTATATCGACATCCACCACAATGCCGTCTCGGGCTCCTGTATCGGATGTGGAGCTAACCTCAATGAGGAGGGGCTCGTGCTCCACCTTGGCATCCTCGGGGCTCGCAATCTTCACCGTGACAGTGGCCGCATTGTCAATCCCGAAGGGCAGGGTCACCGTCCGAGGCTTGAAGTTGAATGTCCAGCCCTCGACATCAGCCTTCAGGGTGAAGGTGTCCTTCAGGTTGCCCGTGTTCCTGACGCTGAGGGTATACTCCACTAGGCCGCCTGCGGCAACAGTGGTCCTCTGGGAGGCGTCCCATTCCAGATCAACGCCCGGCACGTCAATCCTGGAGAGCCTGAGGTCGAGGGTTTTGCTCTCTCTAAGGTCCAGGGATTCCGAGGAGGTGTAGTCCACCAGCACTCCTCGCTCGCGCCTCTTGGCCTCCGCCCCCACGTTGTATTGACCTGCGGGCAGATACGTACTGAAGATGCCAGTGTCGTCGGTGGTGATGCTCACGCTGGCCTCCGCGGCGAACTGCAGGTCAGCTCTTACCTTGCTGCCATCTTCGAGGGAGACTACTCCAGCGACCCTATACCCCGGCTCCAGCTGGATTTCGATCGTGTTCTCAACGTAGGGCAGTACCTCGAACCTCGATAGGCTAACGGACTTGCCCGTCTCCCTGTAGGCGTAGACATTGTAGACCCCTGGGGCCAAGGGCACTGTGAAGGCGCCAGGGACCTCCAGAGCCGTGCTAAGGGCCGTCTCGTTGGTTCCCGCAAAGGAAAGGCTCGCCGGTGTCAATTGTCCCGAGAGAAGTACGCGTCCCGTAAGCGTGGAGTTGTCCAGAGACCTGGAAACGTCGAGATCCAGCTCGGCGGACCCGCCTGCCTCCACACCTACCACCTGGCTAAGGGTATAGCGAACGAATCGTGGAGGGCCGTCCACATGATCCACCCCCCGCCAGTCGAGCGATATATCGTATGTTCCAGTCGCTAGGGCAGCTGAATAGCCCCCCGTGGCAGTGGTCTCCACGACCACTCGGGCGCCATCTTGCCGGAGAAACTCGAGGAGGAGGGCCCGGGCGGCAGGCTTTCCCGCCACCTTCACGGAACCCGATAGGATGGCCGCTTTCGTCAGAGAGGAGGTGAAGTTAAGGGGTGAGGCGATACTTGTGAAGTTAAGGAAAATGTACCCCCCGCTTTCACTGGGCGACGAGGCGAACAGGGTATAGTTGCCGGGTCTCACATAGAGCGAGAAGTCCCCTGTCACCTCGACCGACCTTTCCTCGGTACCGCTGAAGAAGAGACTCCCCCCGAAGGGACTTCCCTCTAGTTCCAGGGTTCCGCCCACTTTGACCCTCTTGACGACCTCGAGCGTCAAGAAGTCCGCCCCCTTCGCAATCCGAACTCTGAGGGTCTCCTCTCTGAGGTTTTGAATCTTTACGTCGTCCGTACTGTCTAGACTTGCGTTCACCTCCACGCTGTAGAGTCCGGGGAGAAGGCTAGCAGAGAAGGAGCCGTCCTCGCTTGCCTCTACTGAAGCAAAGCCTGCGCCCTCGCCCAAAGCGAGGAACGAAACGGGCGTGCCCTCGAGATTCAGCCCTTCCGCCGACACCAGTTTTCCATCGATTTTGACATCCTTCGCCTCAAGCTCAATGAAGGCGCGCTCCACAAATCCTGAGGGCGGGAGAGGTCCGAGAAGGAAGGGGTGAAACCCTTCCTCCTGAATGGATAGGGTGTAGTCGATGTTCTCCAAGAGGGGGACTCCATACGCCCCGTCGTCTTGAGTGCTAATGGAGAAAGCGTTCCCCGAGGAGTCGAGAAAGTCCATCCGAATGCCATCCAGCCCCTCGCCTGGCTCCCAGGTCCCGTTCCCATTCAGGTCCCGGAACGTCCTTCCCTCTATCCTCTCACCCGGCGAGAGGGAGATGTTCAGGAAGGTGGACTTAAGGAAAGTGAGAGACGCGACGTACTGCCCGTCCTCTTGAAGGGCCCAGACACCGTACGAACCGCTCGGCAAGTAGAGGGAGAAGAGGTTGTCCTGATTTGATGTAACGGTGTGGAAGGCCCCGCGAAACTGAAAGGTTACAGATGTCCCTGTACCATCCCCATCAAGCCCGGTTACGAGACCATCAATCTTGACAGCTGGCTCTAGGTGAACCTCCCAGACCTGGGGAGCAGGCGCTAGATCCAGCGTACCGAGGAAGCTGTATGGTTGCCCTCCTTCAAAGTGCAGTGCGTAGGCGTCGTAGATGCCCTCCGGGAGTGTTGCACTAAATCGACCGCTGGAGTCCGCTTTCAGGCTGAACGAACTCCGATCTGCCCTGGCCCACAGCGTGACGGTGGCAAAGGGTAGGGGGCGAAATGAGAGGAGGGTCCTGCCGTTGACCTCGCCCATCCGCCCTACTACGAGGTCCCTAGTGGTGTTCGAATTCCTGACGATCCTCACCCTCTCAGCTAGGGAGCCCCTGTCCCCGGTGGAGGCCTCCACCGTGTAGTTCCCCTCAACAAGCCCATCCGCAGTATAGTTACCCGCCTCATCCGGGATGATTTCTGTTCGGAGACCAGTAGCCTCCTCGAGAAGCTGTATCGTTACTCCAACTGCCGGCTCACCAAACTCGTTTGCCACTCGGCCCACTAATCTGCCCGTAGGCACACCTATGTTCTTGGTAACGGTCTGTCCGATCTCGAGGGATACGTCGGCCCCCTGTAGGGTTACGCCATCCCTGATGAGGACGGCGCCGTAGTTCCCTGGTAGGAGACCACCGATTTCGTAGGCTCCCCCTGGTCCCGTCTTCCCCTCACCGTAGACCCTGCCCCTTACGTCCAGGATTTGAACGTCCAGGCCTTCCAGCGCCCTCTCTCCAGCGTCCTTGAGGGAGTTCCCGTTAACGTCCAAGAAGGCAATGCCCATCACCTTGGAGCCTTCCACCACGAAGTCCTCTTGAACGATGTAGTCAGGTCTCCCATCGCCATCCGAATCCAAGGGAAGTCTGGCTGCCTGGTCTTCCCTTATCTCGATCACCTTCTCCCCCAGGGTTACGCTCCCTGTCTGAGTCCTCGGGTCTAGGTCTCCAATGGAGGCTACCACCCGTAGCCGCCCGAAGGGCGGAGATATCTGGTAGAGGCCCTGGGAATCGGTGAGGGTGGTAGCGTGGGGGATGTCGATCTCATCGAGGACCGTTATGCGCACGCCCTCGAGGGGTTCACCCGTGTCTGTGAGAACCCGACCCCTCATGATGGCTCCATCGTAGTACTTGAGAATGACAATTCCTTGGGCCAGGCTAGAGGCCGCCCTGAGGTCTACCGTGCCCTGAGCCTCTCCCCTGTCGATTCGATCCTGCAGATCCAAAGCGTCGAAGACATTGGCGGCCGTCCACTCCTCCGTGTGATTGGCGACGTCTTCGGGAGGGAAGGGATTGTAGTAGGCCGTCCTGTAGACGAGTCGGAAGTGCTCCAGCATCCAGCCCTGCATCGGAGTTTCGCCCGTGAGTTGGCCGGAGAAACCAGGCAGCCCGACGTCTTGGCCGCCGACGTCGCTGCCCTTAATGCCGAAGAAGATCTTGTAGAGCATGCTGTTGTAGAACATCTCCTGGTACTCGATTCGGATGTTCGTCACGCGGGCCGCGGGTGGAACCTTATCTAGATCGTACTCCCCTCGGTCGGTCTCGGCCACGAGACGGTAGAAGTCGAAGGGTATGCTCCTTAGGTCTGGCAGCTCCGCCACTCTGTGGTCGGTGAGCTTTGCGGGAGCGTAGAAGATGCCTGTGTTCGTACCTGAGAATGGTATCAGGCGGGAGTCCACGGCGAAGTAGGCGACAGAGTTGCCCGTGGCGAGCCTGATGTCACGATAGAGCTCTGCCTGCGCGTCCAAATCCAGCTCTTCCGTCAGGACGGTCTTGAGGTAGACAATTCGGGCGTTTCCGGGCGAAAGGCGGAGGTCCCATCTGCCGAACCTGTCGGGGTCCAACCTGATCAGGGGTACATATGCTGCGGGCTGTGCCAGAGCATCCTTGATGGGCTCCGGATCCAGTCCCGCCTTTTCCAAGGCCTGGACCACACCATTGCTGAACTCCCCACCCCGCCGGTTCAGGTCCCCCTGGAGGAGGCGTATGTTCAGGACAGCGATGCCCTCGTTCTCACTCTGCGCCAAGAGGAAGTGCCCTGCGAACTCCAGCCCGTTCTGGAAGTTGTCGGCCACGGTGGGGTGCCGCCCCTCCTGAATGGACTCGAAGCCGTAGTCCCACCAGCTAAGGAAGGCGGGCCGGTGGGTGAAGGGAAGGACTTCCACATCCTGCTGGCGAAGCCACTCCCACGCCCTTGGGAAGTAGGTGTTCTTGAGGGGAAGGCTGTATCCGAAGGCCCCGAAGTAGAAGAGGCTCCCTTCCTGGTAGCCCGACGGCCGAAGTGGCTCCGGGATGGCGTTGTACACCTCCCGGTCCAGCTCCTGTTTCTTCTCGAAGGGCACCGCAGCGTCGACGGCGTACCACGTGTTCGGCAGGATCAGGAGGAACGCCACGAAGAGGGCTCCCGCTATGTGTCGGGCCTTAATGCCCTTCCTGAAGGCGGTCCACCTGCTGCCGCCGGTGGCAGCCACGGCCTTCCTAACCTGCTCGAAGCCCAGTCTTTCCACGATGAGGACCGTCACCCAGCCCGAGGTGATGGCGAAGGCTGGAGCGGCGTTGAAGATGAAGCGAACGGCCGACATGGCCATGAAGATGGCCGCTGCGCTCCAGGCCAGGGCGAAGAGGTACCCTGGCCTGGGCTTTCGAACAAATTGGATGGCCATCCAGACGATGCCGAAAAGGGAGAGGTAGTAGGTGACGGCTCCGAAGGAGAGGATGGCCTGGCTGAGGGCGGGCGGCTGCGCCTCGGCGATGGTCTCGAACACCTTGTTAGGAGCAAAGTATCCGAAGCCTGAGGTGAGGGCTTGCGCCACCGTTGGGCTGTAGAGGGAGGCCACGGCCAAGCCACCGGCGAAGCCGAGGGCCACCGGCGGTATGACCAACACCCAGGGCAGGCGGTGAAAGACCGTGAAGAGGATTCCGAGACCTACGGAGGCTGCGAAGAGTATCAGAGGCACGTCGAACCACGTTCTTACGAAGCCGGTCGCCATGTAGTAGGGGGCCGCCAAGAGGAGGGCGGTCCCGAGGGTCACCGTGAAGACCAGGAGAACTCCCAGGGGGTCCTGGTTCCTCACCTGATGGACCAGTAGCTGCACGATGAAGTAGGCCAGGATGACAACGGGAACGTACGCCCAACCCTGCCAGGTCAGGGCGACCGTAGCCACGGCGGCGCCCGACATGATGGAGAGGAGGATGGTCCGCTTGCTCCCCAGGACAAGCTTCCGGATACCACGGCGGATGGCGGCAGGGCTAGCCCAGTTGCTTACCCACCGCTCCTCCTTCAGTTCGCTCAAGGCCTTCAGGAAGAAGTAGAAGGCCGTGACCACGAAGAACAGGACGAGGGCGTCGTGGTCCCCGTTGCTCAGGGGCGATCTCTGGATGTGAGCGGGCAGAAGGGCCAGGAAGAAGGCAGCTACCAAGCCAGCCCGGTGCCCGAAGACGTCCCGTCCCAGGAAATATGTGGGAAAGATGGTGAGGGCACCCCAGAAAGCCGTCGAGAACAGGAAGCTCTGCCATATCCCCAGCTCCAGGGAACCCTGGAGGTTGCCCAGGACAATCCCTACGAGCGACACGCTCCAGCCGTAGATGGGCGGCCTTGGGTTGTTCATTCCCAGGGGATAGTTGAGCATCCCGTCGTGGAGTAGGTGTCTTCCAGTGGTGACGATGTGCTCTATCGTCCATCTGTAGTAGTAGGCGTCCGATCCTCCCGAGACTAGGAAGTCCTTGAGGGCTAGGTCGTAGACGAAGTAGGACCGTACGAAGAAGGCCAGGGCGAAGATACCTCCGAGAATGATGGTAATGTTCAGTCTCCCTACGACGGACTTCTTTGCTTCCAAGGCCCCACCAGGACTGCCTATTGACAGGGAGCGGATATTTATCGGTTTTCCCCAAAGCGACGCAAGTGGGATGTGACGAAGAGTTTATGTCCGCCGCTAGGCCTAGGCCTTCCGATGAAGCGCGACCTCATGGAGATCCTGTGTTGCCCGGTCTGCAAGGGTGACCTTGAGCTTAGGGTAGAAGTGGAGGAGGACGAGATCCTGGAGGGTCAACTCATATGCCATCAATGCGACCAGACCTATGAGATCAAGGAGGGAATCCCGAACCTGCTGCCTCCTGACCTTAGATGAATTCCTCCTGAGCCGAGACCACCTCGCTGCTGTCCTGGGCGTCCCGATACAGCCTCAGGGGCTCGGCGTTCAGGTGTAGGAATGTCTCCCCCCACGTAAACTTCGACAACAGCTCGGCCGCCTGACTTTCGTGGCCCAGTACGTAGAGGGCAGCGGCCAGGGCCTCCACGCTTGACAGAAGGAAGGGCTTACCGTAGTTGACGGGATTCGCCGCGAGCAGGTAGGGGAGGGCCCTCTCCCTGCACCCCTTCACCCTGGGAAAGCTCCCGGACTTCCACGAGGTGTCCAGGACACAGAGGCCTCGCCTGTGGGCCGCCGCCCTATCGCTCCTGGACAGGGCTACTTCTGCAGTTGGGTTTAGGACCACGGATCCCCTGGGCAACTCTCGGAGGCGGGACACGATGTGTAGAAGGCCGTGGCGTGCAAGCTTCTTGGACGTGCACTTCTTCGGGTCGCAGCGTTCGTCGTGGAAGGCCAAAAGCTTGGGCATGTGCTACCTCCTGTGCACCGCAACGAATAAGGCCTCATGAGTTCATAATAATGAGGCCACTGTGATGACAAGTCCTACGCTGAGATTGATGAGTGATGGGCGATCTGAGTGGCCTACCGTGACTGTGTGGGCACTGGGGCATCGGCCCGTCACAATCTAGCGATGGGTCTTTCTCGCAGCCATCGGCCTCAAGGCTACATCGTGAGGAGTGCAAAATAAAAAGGGAAAGGGAGGTGGGGTTTCCCGCCTCGACTACTGTAGCGCTCCTTGGGCTAAGATCCCGTCGACATCCGAGAGCTGGAAGCTGGAGCCAGCCGGATAGGTTGACACGGTGAGCAAGATCTTGTCACCGGCCTGGATGTTCGTAGCGCTGCTGTCTATCTGCACGAAGGAGGCACTCCCGCTTAAGCCGCTGAGAGCTGTCCTCGACATCGCGACAGTACCGTTGGCGTAGAAGACGGTCAGAAAGACCGAGGATGGGGCCTTTCCTGATGGAACGTCTGACAGGGTCAGCTGCCAGCTCAGACCGTCTCCGGTCTTACCGATGGCGACTCCAATAGCTCGCGGCGTCGTTCCGGGACCCGTCACCAGTCCTGCAACCATCACGTACAGGACGGCGGCCAGGACGACGGTAATCGCCACCATTAGGATGGTAGCAATCACCGGCGATACACCGGCGTGATCCCTTCGGATCGCCCGAATTGTTCTCAGGTTCTGTCCTCCTGTAGGTTTCCCTACTGGGTTGCGGTTTGTGAGCCTCTCGATAAAGCCTTCTCCGCAATTCTCACGAGTGGTTCTCATTTACCCCGTGAAAATCACGGAGCTGTCACACACCAGGCTAAGGACGTTCTCCACCTCCTCCGTGGAGTACTCCTCCATGGAGAAGACGACGGTGGTGGCCGACCTGGACCTCAGGTGGTTTATGAGGATGTGAAGGAACTCCGAGAGGACCTTCATGCTGTTGTGGATGGCCAGGGAGTTGATGGAGTCGATGACCACCAGGGATTCCGCCCCGTCGAGCTTACGGATGAGGAACTCCACCTTGAGGAGGATATTCTCGAGCATGGTGGGACTCTCCACGTACACCGACCTCTCGTGCGTGTCGCTGAAGCCCATCATCATGCTGGATACGCAGTCGACGAAATAGACGCTCTTCAGGTCCACGTCTAGCACCTCTAGAGCGCTGATGATGGACTTGGAGGGAATTGTGGCCGTCACGTAGATGACACGGAGGCCCTTCGTCGGTGCGAAGTTGTCCAAGAGGGCCCGGACGGCGTCGAAGTAGTGCTCCGCTCCCATCTGGATGGCAACAGCTGAGGCGGGCGGCATCTCCTGGAGCTTGGCCATGACCCCCGTCGAGATGGCCAATCATCCACCTCCTTTGAGCAGTGGTGCCAGCAATACACCGCAGGAAGTGAGATCCAGGATGTATTTTGCCCTCGAGTGAGTCGTCCCCCTCATCTTGACCACTTGGAGGGTCCTCAGGAGGTCGCCCCTTCTCTCTAGGTTCCCAAGGAGAACCACTCCGTCCGTCACTGCCTCCTCCACGCCGTAGGGGGAGTAGAGGTGGGAGCCAGCGGGCAGCTCTGAGACCAGTATGGCGGTACACTTTGCCTTGGCCAGAGCGTGGCTGAGTTCCCTCACGAACTCGCGGATCCTGTCCTCTGTGGAAAGCCTGGCGCAGATAGAGGTTACGGAGTCGATAACGAGCCTCTTTGCCTTCCTCTTCTTCACGGCAGCTACGATGGCCTTGAGGAGGGCCTTGCCTCCTTTCTCGTCTATCTCAGGATCGCTTATCTGAGCAGCCTTGTACACTTCGTGGAGGCCTAGGAACTCCACCTTACCCTCCTTCAGGAGCTTCGGGTCGAAGAAGTCGTAGGGTATCATGCTCTCCATGAGCTTCTCGGGGGTCTCCGTGGCGGTGATGAAGAGGCCCACCTCCCCCTCCTCCGCTCCGTGGAGGATGAACTCCAAACCCAGGGAGGTCTTGCCTGTCCCGCACGTCCCCGTCACAAGAGTGGTGTTCCCGATGGGTATCCCGCCGTTGAGGATGTTGTCCAGACCATCGATGCCAGTCTGGCACCTTTCCCGGTCAGAAGCCTCAACGACCGCGGACACGAACCCGCTACCCTTGCTCGCTCTTATCATGCTTTTCACATTATTATCAGCCGAGATTCTGATCGTAGGCGGCAACCCACTGGCTGGCTAAGGAATGGGGTCCCGCGAGGCTTCGGATAAAGCTTAAACCGCCTCGGCCTTATCGAAAGTCGGATGTTGGAGAGGCCTATCCTGCAGGTGGCCCTAGACTTCATGCACATGAAGAGGGCGCTACAAGCCGCCAAGGAAGCTGTGGAGGGGGGTGCCGACTGGCTCGAGGCTGGAACGCCTCTGATTAAGAGTGAAGGGATGGAGGTCGTCAGGGCCCTCAAGCGGGCCTTTCCCGACCGGGTCATCGTGGCTGATTTGAAGACCATGGACACCGGAGCCTTCGAGGTGGAGATAGCAGCCAAGGCTGGGGCCGAGGTGATATCGGTTATGGTGGTTACCGACGATGCGACGGTGCTCGAGGCCGTCAAGGCGGCCAGGAGATACGGGGCCAAGATTATGGGAGACCTGATGGCCGTGTCTGACAAGGTCGCCAGGGCTAAGGAGGTGGAGGCCCTGGGTGTGGACTACCTCTGCCACCATGTGAGCATCGATGAACAGATGATTGCCCGGACTCCCCTGGAGGAGTTGAAGGCGCTCTCCCAGGCGGTGAACGTCCCCATCGCCGTGGCTGGAGGCCTGAACTCGGAGACCGTATCCCAGGCGTTGGAGGCGGGAGCTGGCATTATCATCGTCGGCGGGGCCATCATCAAGGAGCCGAAGGTGGCCAGAGCGACAGCGACCATCAAGAGGGCCATGGAGGAGAAGAAGGCCATCCGTACGAAGCTCTACAAGAAGTATGGCCAGGACGAACTCTTCGAGGCCTTCAAGAAGGTCTCCACCCCCAACATCGCCGATGCCATGCAGAAGAGAGGACCCATGGACGGCATCATCCCCCGGATCAACCGGGGCTCAAAGATGGTGGGCAGAGCCCTGACGGTCAAGACGGCGGATGGCGACTGGGCGAAGCCGGTGGAGGCCATAGACAAGGCCGGCAAAGGGGCTGTCATCGTTGTCGACGCTGGTGGCGGCAAGACGGCTGTATGGGGAGAGCTTGCATCGTGGAGCTGTAAGGTGAAGGGCGTCTCGGGCGTGGTCATCGACGGTGCTACGAGGGACATCGACACTATCTTGGACATAGACTTCCCGGTGTTTTCCCGATGGCTAGTCCCCCACGCTGGGGAGCCAAAGGGCCACGGGGAGATTGGCCCCGAGATTATTTGCGGCGGCCAAAGGGTCCGCACCGGAGACTGGATTGTGGGAGACGAAACCTCCGTGGTGGTCATCCCTCAGGAAGTGGCGGTAGAGATGGCCAACAGGGCCCTGGACGTCCTTGAGAGGGAGAACAGGATTCGGGAGGAGATTAAGCGGGGAGGAACCCTGTCCAGCGTCCTTGAGCTGGAGAAATGGGAAAAGGTGGGCTAGAACCGGCTCAGAACCCCGAAGACGAGCGCCACGACGAGGAGGGCACCGATGGCGCCAAGCAAGGCAATGTACGCCCGTCGATCCCACCGAAGGACCTTTGAACCGTCGAGGGGAGGGAAGGGGAGCATGTTGAAAACCCCTAGGAGGAGGTTTACGAAGGCAACGAACCCCACCAGCCGGAGGACCGACATCCCCGCTGATATCGGAACGTTGATGCCGATCACGAGAAGGAGGAACCACAGGCCCAGGATGGGGCCGCCGAGAATCAGATTCACGAGAGGTCCGGCGGCGCTGACCCTACCGTACTGTCTCAGCGTCATCCGCCCCTCGATGCGGACTGCTCCCGGGGCAGCGAAAAGAAAGCCGAGGAAGGAAGTGAGGAGGGCTATGAGGAGGCCGTACGTCCAGGCCCGGAATTCGGCCCAGCACCCGTAGCGCTGGGCTGTGACCTTGTGCCCCAGCTCGTGAAGGAGAAAGCCCGTAGGGACCGCAATGGCGGCTAGAAGCAGGTTTCCGATGAAGAACGTCGGGAAGCTCGTCACTCCCAGGAGGCCTTGGGTGAAGGCGATGCTGAAGGCGATGATGAGGACCGCCAGGGCCAGCAGGATGTGTTTCAGCTCCGTCCTGCTGAACCGAATGCGTCTGACCACTAAGGGGGGTCCGTACCAGCTCATCCGTTCGTCTACCATGCCCCTCTATTTCTATTTTGGCCCGTAGGGCAACTCTCCCGCTTAAATTTCAGAAACGGGAAAAGGTTTAAGTTGAGGCCAACCTTGGATGAGGGAACCGCGTTCCCTAGTGCAATAAGCATAGGATAGGGCATGGGAGCTGCCATGGGGACGAGAGCGAAGGAATGGGGAGTTGGAGGGAGCATCAGCATCCCTGTCGGCCTGGGCTCGTAGTGCTCAGCATGAGGGAGGTTTGCGATGGCTAGGATAGTCCTAACGGCTGACTACACCCTTATGACGGACTTCAGGGACCTTCCCCTAGCCACCTTCTTCAGCTGCATACCCACAGACTTCTGGCAGTCTAGGTTCGCCTTTAGGGCGCTGGCACCAAGCCCGCCTCACAACAGGGGAGAGGCCCGTTATGCGCCCTATGGACTCCGGAAGCTCGAGGCGGCCCTGCTCAAGACCTTCAAGAGGGACGAGGTGGTGGTGGCCCATCCACACCACGTAAACAAGTTCATCGGCCCCGAGACGGAGGTCGTGGGTCTCCACAGCATGGACCCCCTGGGCCTGGGCCCGGTGAGCATGAGCTTCACCAACGGCGGCACCCTGACGCCCTACACCAAAGCCAGCTTCGAGGAGCTGTGCCTCAATCTGCCGAATGGGAACAGGAAGTTCAAGGTCGCCCTGGGGGGCGCAGGGGTCTGGCACTTTGACTTCAGGCCGGAGGAGAAGGAGAGGCTCGGGATAGATCACCTAGTGGCGGGGGAGCTGGACCACCTCGCAGGGGAGATATTCCAGGATATAATGGATGGCACAGCCCCGGAGAAGATCCCCGAGCCCCTCAACCCGCCGCGGCTGGAGGAGATTCCCCCCATAGTCGCCCCGAGCATGCACGGCATGATTGAGGTGATGAGGGGCTGTGGGAGGGGATGCCAGTTCTGCGAGGTGACCCTGCGCAGGCTGAGGTACTTCTCCCCGGAATTCGTACAGCAGGAGGCCACAATTAACGCCAAGGTAGGCCTAAGCAACGCGTGGCTCCACTCCGACGACATCTTCCTCTACAAGGTGGAGGACTACAAGACGATGCAGCCTAACGATGACGCCATCAAGGAAGTCTTCCAGGCGGCCATGGACGTGAAAGGCATTGTGTCAGGTAACCCTACCCACGGGACCTTGGCCTCCGTTGCCGCTGATCCGCAGCTCATCGCTGATCTCTCGGAAATCCTCCGGGCGAGGTCGGACAAGTGGATTGGCATTCAGTCCGGCCTGGAGACGGGGAGCGTTGAGTTGGTGGAGAAAGTCATGCCCCGAAAGCTCCTGCCCTTCAAGCCTCCGGAGTGGCCTGAGGTCGTTCTTGAGTCCATCAAAATACTGAACGACAACCACTGGTTCCCCGCTCTCACCGCCATAATAGGCCTGCCTGGGGAAACCTCCGAGGACGCCTATGACACTTGTGTTCTCATGGACAGGATGGAGGAAGTGAACGATAATCCCCACTTCATCGTGGCTCCCCTCTCATTCGTGCCCATAGGAGTGCTCAGGGGTGAAGACTTCTACAGGCCCGACGAGATGATTGATGAGGCTAGATTCAACGTAGTGTACCGCTGCTGGAGGGGCATCCTGAGGGAGATAGACGAGACCTTGTGGGGGCTCTCGAAGATGCCCTTGGCCCTGAGGGCGCTTATAAACGGCATAGGCCGCCTTGGTGGTCGGCATATTCTGGGCATCCTTGAGAGGTTCGGAGAGAGAAACGGATTCAAGGTGTGGCCTAACCTGGCGTGAGGGAGGGGCCCACGCTCCTCAGAGTTCCCCCGCCTAGAGTCTGCCGCTCCCATGTCGAGCAGGGTCCGCGGGGTTTTTGTTTGGCCGGTGAAAGGGGTTGACACCCGAGTTACGCTTCGCCCCCTTCGCTGCCTCAAGAAGCTGTGCCGACTGATGGAAGTCCTCGGTGAGGGGAAAATGCTTTGACCGGTCGCCTTCCGCTTTCAGTCGGGCGGAAACCATGCTACCTGCAGTGAGAAGCCACACAACCCCGATCGGAATGGGGTGGTGGGAGCGATCAGATGGGCCTATTCCCCTACGCCAAGCCGAGGGCGGGCCAGGCAGAGTTTCTAGAGGATGCTAGGGAAGCCATGAGAGAGGAGGCCCTTTTGTTGGCTCAAGCGCCCACTGGCCTCGGGAAAACGGCGGTCGCCCTGGCTGCAACACTCGAGTGTGCCTCGGAAAGGGGGAAGAAGGTCCTCTTCACGACTTGCCGCAGAAGTCAGCACCGAATTGCCATCGACACCCTCAGGCTAATCGTAAGGGACGGCTTCCCCAGGGTCACCGACATCATCGCCCGGGAAGCGATGTGTACGGACCACGAGCCCCACACCACCTCCGGTGGTAGATCAAGGGTCGCACCGGTGGCCAAAGCACTGCTGCGAGAGGTACTTCACGTCCAAGAGGTCATGGATCTCGCGCGGCGCTTCGATGTCTGCCCACACGAGGCGGCCCTAGCCGCTGCCCGCAGGACAGATGTCCTGGTCTGTGACTACACCTACCTCTTCAGCCCTCACCGCAGTCGAATCCTCCGATACCTTGGCATTGGACTGGAAGACATCATTGTGGTTGTCGACGAGGCCCATAACCTTCCCTCCCGCTCGAGGGAGGCCCTTTCCAGTCGGGTAACAACAGGGCGGCTTGAGCTGTTGGTTAGGACACTGCGTTCCGGGAGCGCGGCAGCAGCGATGGCTTCTTTGGCGCGAGCCCTGAGGTCCGAATCCAGGGTGGTGGGGGGCGATTCGAGGGTTCCTGTTGACTTCCTTGATCGGCTACTGACCCGGTACGTCCCTGGTTATGGTGGCGGCCATCCCTCGAAGAAGCTGGCCCGCACATTACACCATGTTGTGGATGAGCTACCCGTCGGAGAGCGCCTCTTGATGGAGGAGGTGCTTGACTTACTCAGGAAGTGGCGGAGGCCGGACTTCCTTCGCGTACTCTCCCCCAACGATGGAGGCACCCTCTCCCTCGTCTCACTGGACCCGCGGCCCGCCACACGGAAGGTCTTCGAAGGGATCCACGCGGCNNNGTGCGGAGCTACCTCCCCGACTTCCCCCCGGAGAACAGGCTGCTGGTGGCCTCTAGGAACCTGTCCAGCTCCTACAAGGAGCGTCCGGAGAGCTTTGTGTCCTACGCTAGGGAGATTCAGGCTCTCTGCAGGGCCATCCCTGGCAATGTAGCAGCCTTCTTCCCGTCGTACGAGATGGCTCGAGAGGTCGGGCGTATCCTGCAGCGTATCGGGCCCCCCAAGGCCATGGTGTGGGAGAGAAGGGGACAGACGAAGGCGGAGAAGGAGGGCATTCTCATGACCCTTGAGCTCGGCAGGGAGACGGGCGGCCGTCTCATGATGGGGGTGCAGGGCGCCTCCCTGTCCGAGGGTATCGACTACCCGGGAAACCTCCTGAGGGCGGTAATCGTGGCGGGCCTCGCCCTAAACCCTCCACAGATAGAGGTGCAGGCCCTCCGATCCTTCTACTCCAGGCGGTTTGGACGAAGGAAGGGGTACGAATACGCCTACCTCTACCCCGCTCTGAACAGACTGGTCCAGTGCGGCGGGCGCTGTATCCGCGGCCCCGAGGATGTGGCCGCCGTGGTGGTATTGGACAACCGCCTTCTCCGCCCCTTCTACAGCTCCCGTCTGCCACGAGGATTTCATCCCGCAGCTCCGCGAGACTTGGTTGGAAGCGTGAGAAGCTTTTTCTACGAACGTCAGCCTCCAAAGGTTGGTGCTGATCAAGAGAGGGGCGGAAGCCGTTCTAAGGCTGACGGAATGGATGGGCCGGAAGGCGGTGGAGAAGAGCAGGCTCCCCAAGGCCTACCGGCACGACCGGCTCGACGGGAACCTGAGGAGCTCGAGGACGAAAGCGGAGGCCCGTCTCTTCAGGGAGGTTAGGGCCCTTGGTGTCCCCGTTCCCGTTATCTACGACGTCGACCTTGCGGAGGACAGGATCATCATGGAGTTCGTGGAGGGCCCGACCGCCAAGGAGGTCTTGAGTGGCGATGAGGCTGATCTGCCAGGCCTCTGCCACAACATAGGCATCCTGGCGGGCAGGCTGCATGCCGGAGGCATCGTTCACGGGGACCTCACGACTTCAAACATGATCCTTCGGGATGGCAGGCTCTACTTGGTGGACTTTGGCCTAGGAGAGAAGGGGGGAGGGGTCGAGGCCAAGGGGGTCGACCTACACCTTCTCCGGGAGGCCTTCATGAGTGCTCATGCCGACCGGGCTGGCCTGTTCAAGGAGGTCCTGCAGGGCTACCAAGAGGCCTACGGGGAGGCCACGGCAGTCATAGAGAAGGCGAAGGAGATTGAGAGGCGGGGGAGGTACCTTCGAGGTGGGTAGGCCTCTAGGCCATTGGCCGATGGCAGCCTACTCCGTGCGAATCACCCCCAGCCTGCAGCTGCAGTCCAAAGGACCTCGAACGAGCGAGCCTGAAGCTTTAAGGGAGCCATCCAGTATTCGGGACAGGAGACATCCCCACGCGCTTCGTGACCTCTAATGATGCCAAGTTCAAGGAGGTGTACGAGATGCTCCGGGAAAGCGGCATCCAGGTGGAACAGCTCAGGCTTCGGTATCAAGAGGTGCAGGGGGACACCCTGGAGGAGGTCGTAACCAAGGCCCTGGAATGGCTCTCCCCTCGCGTAGGAGACAACCTGCTAGTGGACGACTCCGGCCTCTTCATTCAGTCTCTGGAAGGGTTCCCAGGGGTCTACTCCTCTTACGTTTACCGTACCTTGGGCTGCGGAGGCATCCTAAAGCTTCTCGAAGGCTCTGGAGAGAGGGAGGCTACCTTCGAGGCATGCTTCGGCCTGCTGAGAGGGGGTATGTCCCGGGTCCTCAAGGGCCGTTGTTCGGGTACGATAACGAAGGCCGAGCGGGGAGGCGGCGGTTTTGGATTCGACCCCATATTCATTCCGGAGGGACACACGAGGACCTTCGCTGAAATGAGTCTAGCGGAGAAGAACGCCCTCTCTCATAGAGGCAGGGCCGTGGCGAGGCTCGCCAGATACCTCGAGGAGGATGGGGCGTGAGCCTGGAGGAGGGGATTCGGGTCCTCGTGACGGGCGGGGCCGGGTACATGGGCAGCCACCTTTGTGAAGCCCTACTGGCAAGGGGCTACAAGGTGAAGGCCCTGGACAACCTCTCCACAGGCCGAAGAGAGTTCCTTGCGAACTGTACTGGTCGCACGGACTTCCATCTCTTAGTGGCCGACATACTGAAGGACCCCCTTGGGGACGCCCTTCAAGACTGTGATGCGGTCTTCCACCTGGCGGCGAATCCTGACGTGCGGAGTGCCTTGACGGATCCTGGCGCGGATTTTGAGCAGAACATCGAGGCCACATACATCCTACTGGAGGCCATGAGGCATTCGAACGTCCCCTCCCTCTTCTTCACCTCTACTTCTACAGTCTACGGTGAGGCGACCCTGGTTCCCACCTCTGAGTCCTACTCCCCCATGGAGCCCATCTCCGTCTACGGAGCGTCGAAGCTGGCCTGCGAGGCCCTCATCTCCTCCTACTCTCACACCTTCGGCCTCCAGGCCATGGTCTTTCGGTTCGCCAATGCGGTAGGGGGCCGCTCGACCCATGGCGTGGTCTATGACCTTGTGCAGAAGCTCCGGCGGAATCCTCGCGAGCTGGAGCTCCTCGGAAGGGAGCCGGGCACCAGGAAGTCCTACTGCTATGTGGACGACTGCATCCTTGGGATGCTCGCCGGGGCCTCAGCGGCCAGGCGCCCGTACGACGTCTTCAACATAGGAAGCGAGGATCAGGTGACAGTCCAAGAGGTGGCCGATGCTGTCTGCTCGACTATGGGCCAGGAGGGCGTTCGCTATCGATGGACGGGGGGAGTGGATGAAGGGCGTGGCTGGATGGGGGACGTTAGGGACATGTGGCTGGACGTGAGCAAGCTGAAGGCAACGGGCTGGACCCCCCGCTATGGTAGCAAGGAGGCGGTGGAGCAGGCCGTAAGGGACCTCCTCACCGCCGGCCCTGAGGAGGAGTAGCCTTTTGGTCAGACGGGACGAACGTACCTCGACGAGGGGTGAAGAGGGATGGCGATGCTTGCTGGGAGCGGTTTCCCGTGAAGGGCCCTCGAACTGAGATCGGGGCGACGGCTGAGACATTCCTCTGGGGAGACGACCAGGTCCTTAAGCTCTTCTTCCCCGACTACCCGAGGTCTGTCGTGGAGGCAGAGGCCGCCATCACCCGGCGGGCCCAAGCCACCGGATTCCCCGCCCCCGCAGTCGAGCGCGTCGTGGAGGTGGAAGGTCGATATGGCATCATCCTCCAGCGGATCGAGGGCCCCTCCATGTTGCAGAGGCTGATGACCCCTCCATGGCCCGTTGCCGGTATGGCTCGGCTTTTGGCGAAACTGCAGGCAGAGGTCCACGCCCAGGCAGCTCCGGAACTCCCCTCCCTGAAGGAGAGACTCGAGAGGAGGGTTCGGAGGGCGTCTGGGCTGACCGAAGGAGCGAAGGAGGCGGTTATCGAACGGCTGTCCGAGCTGCCAGATGGCAACGCCGTCTGCCACGGCGACTTCCATCCCGGCAATATCCTGATGTCTCCCCGCGGACCCATCATCATCGATTGGATGGACACCGCCCGAGGAGACCCTCTGGCGGATGTGGCGAGGACCTTGCTTCTTATTGAGGTAGGGTCGCCCCCGGGCATGACCCTGGCACGAGTTCTTGTCGGACTTCTCCGCTCCCGCTTTCGCCGTGTCTACCTAAGGCGGTACGGACAGCTGCATGTTGGCTCCCTGGAGGGAATCGCCGCCTGGCGGGCTCCCATCGCCGCCGCGCGCCTCTGCGAGGGGTTTCGGGAGGAGGAAGCACAGCTAGTCGCCATGGTGCGGGCCGCAATCTAGCTTGGATGCGTTCGCACTCTGGCAGGAAACAGTTTAATCCAGCGGGTCGCTTGGCCCAGAGAGGGGCTGTAGGGTAGCTTGGCCGATCCTTCGGGCTTTGGGAGTCCGTGACCCCGGTTCAAATCCGGGCAGCCCCACTGGCCAGTCATAGTAGAATCGTCTAAGGTTGCCGCAGGGAGAAGAAAAACCTTGTGACGGGAAACGCGAGCACTCAGAGGCCGTTCCCGTCGCCCAGCTAGTAGAGGTACAAGTAGTTTCGGTCAGCCCCCCCAATCGACCCTTTATCCCTGTAGGAAATCGAGGATATGGAAGGAGAAGTGTGGCTGGCGTCATCGTAAAACCTAGGCTCCAAAAGCCTTTAACCGATTTCACGAATGCCAGGCCAGTGTCAACTGGTTTGTTGCTTAAAGAACCACGGGTTCCTAATGAAGTAGTCGAAGGTGTCTATCGCTGCTCACCGCCCCTGATTCGCCCCTCCAAGCTGACCACGAAGGAGAATGGCGGTGTGGGAAAGGACCTTTCCGAGGGCTGGAATCTCAACTTCGCCGTCGGCTGCACCCATGCCTGCCCCTTCTGTTACGTAGATTCGATTCACAAGCGCTTTGGACCATCTCGATACGGTGAAATCGTGCAGGGGAGATGGGGGAACTACTTCCTGACACCAGAGAACCTAGATGATGCGATTGCCCGGACGCCTTGGGGGAGGTGGCGGGGAAAGGAGGTGATGATGAGTTCGACGCATGATCCGTACCTTCCGAAGCTCGCCGAGGCGGCGCGCAGGATACTTGAGCAGGTTCTGCCGGCAGGTGTCCGAATCTGCCTTCAGACCCGTTCATACCTGGTCACAAAGGACTTGGAATTTCTGGCGCAATATGCGGACCAGGTTCGTCTCCAAATCTCCCTCGCAACCTTGAACCGCCACTTCGCGCGCAAAGTTGAGCCCCGTGTCCCGACACCTGAGGCCCGGCTTGAGGTGCTCAAGAAGGCCAAGGAGGCTGGCCTACCAACCGGGGTCATACTAGCGCCGATCTTTCCCCCAGTTGAGTGTAGACCCGACGTCATTCAGGACCTGAAGGATCTGGCCGATGCATTGCACAATATCCGCCCAGACCACGTGTACGGCGAGTCGCTTCACGTCCGAGGGATGAATGTCCAGTACGTCGAGGAAGCCCTCGGGGAGCCAATCCGCGTGACGCCTGGTTTCGATACGGGAATAGCCCGTGTCTTCTATGAGGAGCTAGAGGGAAGAGGCTTGTCGGGTACATGGTGGTACGAGCATTAATCATCGGAAAACCAGAGTCGTATTATCGTTGAGGCCTCCTTTCGGCCCTCGGCCTCTCACGTCGATGATGTCCCTTCGGGAGATTAGTCTATGCACGATTTCCCTCTTGAACTGGTATGGCGTAACGTAGAGCACGAAGTCCTCGACATCGACGACCCTCGTGGTTTGCCCCTCAAACTTGCCGAGGACTGCATTGGTTGCGGCCTCGACCCAGGCTGACTCATCTGCCCATTCGAGCAAGGTCCTGATCCCTGCTGTTGTATCCGAGAATCGATAGTTCCCCGTTGGATCGGCGACCCACATGGCACGTTTCATGACCTTGACACCTTCCTTGTTTTTCGTGGCACCCACCAAGTGGTAGATAGGGCCGGTGAGGCCCGAGATTTCAAAGCTCCTGACATGGGCAACCGGAACTCGTCGCTGTATTTCCTCCTCGTATGTCGTGAGGAAGAATGTCCGGCGGGCGTCCGCACCCGCTGGCAGGCAGTCACGCCAGTCGCTCCCGCCGAGGCATAGGTCAATTGCGCGCTCGTGGAACTGGCTCTCGGCGAATCGGTTGATATCGCGGGCTTGGAACGTGATCAACACATCGCACCAGCGGTGCCTCAGGAGGCCCGCTACGAGGTCCATCGGAAGATCTTTGAACCCAAATGGATCGAGAAAGGCGAATACTGGGGCCATTCTGGTTCCCGATTCATTTAGGCGATTCAGAACCGGGGCTAGTGTTTCCACGAAGTCGGCCTGGATTGGCTCGACAGTCCACCTGTGGGGGATGCCTCGACACTTGTCTTGGATTTCCGCCTTGAGAACCTCGATGCGATCTTCGCGCTGTTCAACGAAGTAGAATACTAGCTCCTTGGACTCAAACTTGGGCCGGAGGAGGTGCTCAAGGGCGCAACGGAGCGCGATGATTGGTGAACCTAGCTCCCCGCCTTCGTAAACACCGGGACCCGCGAATCCGTCAAAGTAGATGACTCTGGGATACGTGATTGCCAGCTTAGGTAACCACGCATTCCACCACTCTCTGAGTATCCGGTGTTTGGCTTCAGTGTGTGGTTGGATAGGCCATATTGTGGACTCTGGGGCTGACATTTCCGCAATAGAGATGGGCGAAGGTCGCTGGGTTCTGCTCAGCTAGACTGGCCTTACCCTTGATCTCAGCATCTTCCCTCCTGACTTGTTCCGTTTGATCACGATTCATTTGAACCTAGATTTATCTTTCTACGGATTCAGGGTGAGGGGTAACCTCTGAAGTAGTCGATGGCATTCTCTGGCGGCGCTAACTAACCGAGTTGCCTGTGTGTGTATCAGCTCACCACTCAACTTCGCCGAAGAGCCCCTTCCTCGCGCTAGCACCGATTCGGACCCTCTTCGGATTCAGTCGCTTGACCGCTCTCCTCAGCCTTGACATCGTTCTCAGACTCATCTTCTGGCGGCCTCCCCGTGTCCTTCTCTTGGCCATGGACCTATCTGCTGTTCCTCCGCTTCTTCCTGAGGTAGGATTTCACGCGAACGGTTCGGTATTTGCCTCCAGGCTTTCGTCTCTTGTGACGCTTCACTCGCTTCTTTCCGGAGCGGGTCCTCCCCACGGTTCCCACTAGCTCGCTGACGAGCTAGTTGTAGCTAAGCAATTACTGGATATGAAATTTTCTCTCTGAGTATATGAGTACTTTCACTGTCTTCCCCCAGACAACACTATATCCAGGGAAGGGTTCAGAATGAGTGACCAGGGGGTGCGCGAACACCCCCTGATCTGGAGGCTTGGTAACGTGGCTACCAAACCCCTCAGGGAAGACGAGTTCTCAGTTGAAAAGCTTTGTTCCTGGCGAACGGCCTGCCGTGATGGAGGGAGCTGATTGTCCCGCTCCTTCCTGGACGATTTCTATGAGTACCTCTTGAAGCGAGGGCGACGGGACAAACGCACTGGGAAGCCCAGCTACCCCCTCAGCCCCACCACCGCCGAGAAGATGCTGGTGATGGCCAGGCGAATCCTGGTCGACCGAGGAATCGTGGGGGTCCAGTGTCGCCCTTGCCAGCGCCGGCTCTGCAAGTTTCGGTGTCCGGAATGCGGGGAGGACTACTATCGAGACGGGGGCAAGAGCAAGCGGGTCTACTTTGTCCGCACCGACTACCGGAGGACGATCCGACCCTCCCTGCTGACCGACTGGTTCGACCAAGAGTTCCCCCCGTCGAAGGTCCACCTCAATCCGAGGGACAGAGACAGGATGGCGGGGAGGAAGGCCCAGTATATCCGGGCAGCCTACAAGCTTGCGGAGTTCCTCCACTTCGAGAAGAGTGTGTGGACCGGCGAGGAGGTCGACGAGCTGCGGGCGACCCTCGGCATCGAGAGCGAGTGGATGTTCGTGAAGACCTCGAGCACGAACCCCCGGTACTTCGGGACGAGGTGGTCAGAAGACTCGGGCGGCTTCAACGACATGATTCGTAAGCGGGCCGCAGAGTTCGGCTTCTCAAATGAGGAGGTCCGACTTGTTTCCACCCACAAGATTGGACGCCATGCCTACGGCACCTGGTTTGTGAAGCATGTCGACCCCGAGACCCTTCGCCAGAACATGCGCCACGCCGACCTGAAGACGACGGAGAAGTACCTCAACTGGTCCGTGGCCGCGCGGATTAGGAACACGGAGCAGGCCCTTCTCGATGCACAGACTCGCTCCTTGCCTCATGATGGGGACCAAACCGAGGTTCATCGCAAATACTAAGTATTTTGCTCCACAATTCCATAGCTCTCAGGGTGTGTGCATGGTGCATCACAAGAGGGAGAGCATTGACATCCTCGCCGACATACTGCGGGCTGCTCGAGAACTCGGAGACGCCCGGGCTGGGAAGATTGCGCCAAGCGGTGTCGTCGCCAAGGCAATGCTCCCCTATGACCGCGGCGCCAAGTATCTGGAGCAGGCGCGAAAGAGTAGCCTGTTAGACGGCAGTCATCGCATCACTGAAAAGGGTCAGTCGTATTTGGCGCAATACGCCAAGCTTATGAGCTTTCTAGAGGGCGGCGGTCCCCGGCATCGCTAGGGGGAAGCCTGGGCGCTCACGTTAGGTTCTAACAATAGACGAGCAAATAGGATATATTCGGGTGGCATTGCTCTATAGAGTGAGGGGGTTTGTTATGGGGATTGGGCTGACGAGGAAGAGTCTTGTGAGGATGCTAGCGGTTGTAGTCACAGTCGGAGTCCTCCTCGGAGCTGTCTTCGTCCCATCCCTGGCATCGGCCGAAGGTATCCGCGCCAGCGGAGTGACCATCGTCGCCATTGGATGGGATGAGGCCACCGCCTACGCGTCTGCCGAAGCACAGCGTCTGCTTCCTTTCGCAAGGGCCGTTAGCTTCGAATCCTTCGACTCCTTCGAAACGTGGATGGCCGAGGGCTATGGGACTCTACTGATCATCTCGCATGGTCTTCGGGAGGGTCTGGCCGTATCCGGGAAGCTAGTCCCCTGGGATGCCCTGGGCACTGCACTCGAGGGGAGCCCCGCACACACAGTCCTGCTCGCAGCCTGCTACTCCCAAGCTGCAAACTCGGGGCTATCCGGTAGACTGTTCCACGGGTGGTCGCGCCTTGTGGATGTGGACGAAGCCGTCTACACATCCGCGGCTCTGGTCTACGCATTCCGAGGGAATGTGGAAAAAGCCCGCGAGCTCACAGGCGAACTCACGGAAATCATGTGGGCGAAGTTCTTCGGGATCTCGGACCGCCCGCTCCTCACCCTCCATACGACTTCGTATCCATATGCGACCAAGCACATTCGCGGAATCCCTCACGTAAAGCACAGCGACTCATACACCTATCCCGTCGAATACACCCACCCTGACACATACGTCCACTACCCGTGGATTGGCACCAATTGGGGCGGAACTCTGACAGGGAGCAATCTCATAGTCGGCCAGCTGAAGAAGAGCGATCTTGACGCTTTGAATCTCGTAGGCGCCCTCAGCACCTTTGGTGGCATCGTTGGTGCTGTTGTTGCCTTCATTCTTATCACTCTGGCCTCAGTCATAGTCGCGGCCGTCCTTTTGGCCGTCGGACTCACCCTAACATTGCTAATCGACCTCTTAGTGAGGGACGAGGGCGGTGCAGGATGGGCTTGGGTCCAGAACGTTTGGTCGGCATGGTACGGATCGGGGCTCGATCTCAAGATCGGCGGGGTCTGGTGGTTCAACGTCGATGCGTATATATGGGGCCCGAGCATCTATCCGCTGCTCTACGGCTGGGAACCCTATCTAGGTATCGATGGCTGGTGAACCCTTGGGTTGGCGAATCCTCCTCGAAGGAAGGAGAGAGCGGGCGCAAAGGCAAGTCAAGCCATCCGAGGCCGTGTGGAGCATCCTCCTTCTGGGGCTTGGCTTGACCCTGGCCTTGATTGTGTTGCCCTACTCTCTCGTCGGTCAGCGAGTCGGGGCGTCTGAACTCCTCCTCACCTTTGGCGTTGCCTTGGTGGCGGGGATTCCCGCGGGCTATGCACTGATACGACCCCTGATTACAGGAATAGCCCGGGGTAGGCCTGTCGTAATGGGAACATTCCTCCTCAGGTTCTTCTTGGACCTTTTCCTCGTCGCCGCAGCCGCCATTGCCTTGGCGAGCCCGTTGGCTGGCCTGATTGCCGGCTACGCATCGCCATACGTGGTTTCGACCCTTGCCTCGGGCCTACAGGGTGCGATTGTCTCCGGCTACCTTATCGGCTCGGGGACGGTCAAGGTTCTCTTTGCCGTCTGGTGGCATCGCGTCCGCCCCGAATCCTCGGCCAGTTCCACTTCCTCGGTCCTCCCCTAGATATATCCGCTTTCACAGACACACCCTTATTCCCCGATAGTGGTTGAACGCTCCATAGGTCATGAGTGGTCAACGAGAAGACTTGGTGGCTTGCTTTATGCCCTCACCTTGCGGAGCTCTTCGATCTGATCCGAAAGTAACTCAACGGAGACACGGTAGCCCACCTTCAATCACATCTCCTCGGCGAACTCCTTCCGGATCGTGATCTCAGGCGAGGTGGTTCCAGTTCTCCCCCTAATCTTGAATATGGCCGTCAAAAGGCTCTTGCCCTCGACGCGGTATGGAGAATGCAAATAACGTTGCTGGCGGCGAGCTAGCCCGCGACTCTGGTTCAAATCCGGGCGGCCCCACTCACTTTGGAGTTCGACTCCTAGAGCCTGCTATCCGAGGCCCTGTCGAAGCTAGTTCAACGGCCCAGTGCGACCTGAGCAACGTCGCGTAGGTGAAACCAAGCTTGGCGATTCCGCATCGCCTCCTGGGCCGCGAGGTTGACGCCCCCGGCGTTCTCCTAAAGGACACTGCCAAAGGGATGTAGCAATGCAGGGAGCCGGGCCCTAGCCGTAGGCTAAGAGTTTAACAGACATCCGGGACATATGACATTTAGTCGGCAGCCGGTGAGGGAGGAATATAGTGAAGACCGGTTGGCAGGGCTACGAGTCGGAACTGGCCGAAAGGCTCTCTGCGGGCGCAGCACTCTTGGGCCTTGGTGCCCTGCTGTTGCTTCCGGGGCCAGTTTTCGGTGACTACCTCCACGCCTGGATAGTAGGCTGGCTGGCGGCGTCAGTCCATCTCCTGGCTTGGATCGTCTTGGGCTGGGCGATCGTCAATGCATACCTAGATCGGATTGACACCCCTCGTAGGTATATCATGATGGGAGCCTTCTCGGCGTCGGTGGTCTCCTATGCTGGTGCGCATCTGTACCTCGCCTTGGTTTATCCCGTCCCCTGGCTCTGGGGTCTCTTCTACTTGCTCTGGCCCTATGACCCGACGGTATACGGCCCGGTCGTCATCGCGCATTCCGTTCTGTTTCTGACTAGCCTTAAGAGTACCGCGGCATCGGGTTCCTCGGTAGCCGTCTTACTAGGTAGCCTCTATCTCTTGGCCCTTGCGACGTTCGCGTTGTGGTCGGTGGAGCCCGGGCGGGGTGTGGCAGATGTCCGCCTTGCCGGGTTGTCCAGCGTTGGCTACCTATTGGTCGCCGCTGGCTGGTTTTTCGGAAAGAGGACACACGTTTCTGGGGCTCCTGATGAAGGTCCTCTTTTGCGCTAGGCGAATCGAGTACCCGCACCGATAGGAACCGAGAACCTTAGAAGGCCGCACACAACGATGATCAACCGACGCTGCTGACACTTTCGAGAATCCCTTGTGCGAAGAACGCTGTCGGAAGGAAGCCTAGTTCCCGAGGCCGGCCGTGACCCTCCTTCAAACCCAGGCAGCACCATCGGCCAGACCACATTTCGAGGAGCCTCGACGCCCCCGTGTGACCTAGGTTTCAATAGGATGAAAGTCTTGACCACCGGCAGCGAGGGAAGACCCGATGGCGTATGACGAAGCGCTCGCAAATAGGATTCGCTCTCTGATGGCGGGGACGCCTGGATTGGCTGAGAAGAAGATGTTCGGAGGGCTCGCGTTTTTGGTTAACGGCCACTTGGCGGCAAGCGCCTATAAGGACGGCGACTTGATGATCCGGTGCGGAAAGGACGACTGGCAGCCCTTCTTAGCGGAGGATGGTGCCCGCCCAATGACCCGCAAAGGTGAACCAGTCTCCGGATGGGTCCTCATCGCCGCTAGCGCGGTCACAGACAACGATGCCCTGCGCTTGTGGGTGGAGCGGGGCCGTGACTACGCGGCGACTCAACCTCCTAAGTAACCATTCAGCGGACCAGACTGGCTAGGTTCTGCATTGCCAGCTTTCGCGAGACGGAGGAATTCGGGA
>JABAOH010030260.1_pt1 | contig 32663 bp, 31 predicted proteins | sample 7062181 | NCBI WGS metagenome assembly JABAOH01 (sample SAMN14538630, study PRJNA623070) | marine sediment metagenome | biome: marine biome [ENVO:00000428]; feature: marine pelagic biome [ENVO:01000023]; material: deep marine sediment [ENVO:00002113]; isolation source: pool of 5 deep marine... | reverse complement strand
AGAATAGAATAGGTTGTTTAGTTGTCGTTAACAACGGTCAGATTGCTGGGATTCTAACGGAGAGAGACATGCTTGAAAGAGTTTTAGAGAAATGCAAGGACCCAAAAGAGACCAAGGTTTCAGAAATAATGACAGAAGAGGTCATGGTTGGAAAGCCAGACATGGAACTTGTCGAAGCTGCGAGACTCTTGTTTGGAAAGAAAGTGAAGAAACTACCTATAGTAGATGGAAACCGATTAGTAGGTCTGGTTACCTTAACCGACATAGCTCGTGCTGCAAGTCATGATAGAGAAATGATGGAACTAATTGAAGTACGCACGCAAGTCTTAGAGGCTTTTATGAAAGATTATCTTAAAGGAATTAGGACACTAAATACACGTGCATAACTTTTTGGGTGTTATGATAAAAAAGAGGGAAATGTTAAGGAATAGTTTATATAACATTGTTATAATATAGATTTAATTAGGTGAAATTCGTTGAGAACAAAAGTTGAAAAGGCTATTGAAGAGTTAAGACCTCATTTGCAAGCTGACGGTGGAGACATCGAATTAGTGGATGTGGACGCGGAAAAAGGCGTAGTAAAAGTCAAGTTAACAGGCGCATGTGTCGGCTGCCCTATGTCTCAAATGACTCTTCAATTGGGAGTGAAACAGTTTTTAAGGAAAAAAATACCTGAAATCAAGTTGATTGAAGCCATCTAACAAATGGCGTACGATACAGTTTCGAACTCTACAGTGCAGTGTTTCACGATTTCAGGTTTCCATATCCAGCACTAGAGATGCATCTATCTGAATCGAGAATTGAAATCAGATTTTTTCGCTTTTTGGTAATTTAGTCAAAAGAGTAAAAAGTACGTGTGTGCTACCACTGCGGTGAGGCGTCTAGAGTTTTGTTGAGTTCGAAACAAGCTACAAAGCTGAGAAAGTTGAGGATAGCTGGAGTGTGTGGTGTACTAACCCCTATTATTGTCCTCACTTCAATATTACTTGCAATTCACTATTCTCCATGGTTTAATTGGACGGAAAACGCTCTAAGCGACTTGGGAGTTCAAGGCACCGCTGCAATCTTATTCAACTCAAGCCTCGTCGTCGGTGGAGTCCTCACAGTCATTTTTGCAATTGGTCTCAGAGAAATTCTACTGAACAAGACTTTAGGTCGAATAGGAACGCTAATCTTCATTTTAGATGGGGCTATACTCTCCGCCATAGGCATATTCCCAGAAACAGCCGGCGATATACATCTCTACGTTTCAGTGGCCTTTTTCATGTTACTTCCAATGTCACTGTTTCTCAATGGAGTTGCAATGATGCAAGAACCCTCTGAAAGAAAACTAGGTTTATTCACAGTCATAGCGGGTATAGTTGCAGCTACGATTTGGATGCCTACATGGAGCGCCGTTGCTATTCCCGAAATAATTGCCGCTCTCGCAGCCTCAGTGTGGTCCATTGTCTTAGGCATCAAATTGTCCAAACAAGCTTCCCAATATCAACTTCAAACCGAATAGGGGAACAGAGCGCGCAAAAAGTTTCATAAAGGGTTTCAGTGTAAGTGTTATCTATGAGACAGGAAAAACTTGTGAAACTGCTTTGTGAACTGATTAAAAATTCTAGGCGAAGCGACAGAGACTTAGCAAGAATCCTAGGTTTTTCTCAGCCTTCAGTCAGTCGTTTAAGGAAGATTCTGGAAAAAGAAGCGATATTACAGTACACTGCAATCCCAGATTTTTCCTACTTAGGTTTTGATTTGATAGTTTTCACCCTTTACCGTATGAAAGAGTCTTTGCAGCCTCTTAGGGAGAAGGCGGAGAAATGGCTGAAAGAACAACCCAACATAGTGTTTTCAAGTGAGGGCCAGGGAATGGAAGCAGACAGAGTTATGATTTCAGTGCACAGAGATTACGCAGACTTTTCAGAATTCCACCAGAAATGTAGAAGAGAATTGGGTCCATACATCGAAAATTTCAAAACTTTTCTCGTGAGTTTGAAAGGAAACGAAATATGGCGACCCTTCACATTCAACGACCTAGTGTCGCATGCGATGCCTAATCTTTCTGCTATTGACTCTCAAAGGCGAATATGGAAACATTCTATTCCCTCTAATCTTTTGGAGGCTGGTCCAGTTTTCAACGTTGGGGAACGGGATTCAATTAATGCGACGTACACATCAGCTGCGGATAAGATGAAGGTCTTCTCAGCTTTTATACGTGAGGGACTTGAGAGTGGAGATGCCGTGTTTTATGTTTACCCCGATGAGGAGAGCGAAACCGTTAGGGCTAAGCTGGAGGTATACGGAGTCGACGTGGAAGAATATGAAAAAGATTAGATTCTGCACTTAGAGAGCTTAGGTGAATTTTTCATGCTAGATGAAAAAGTAGATTTTGAAAAGGCGATTACCCATGGTTTAAACTTGTGGATTGAGGCTAAGAAGAAAATGTACAAATACTCAAGAATCATCGGAGACATTGGAGACTTTTCTTTTGTTAGCGGACAATGGCAGAAGTACGTTATGGATTATTGGCTAGACCCTAGATGGAATGACCCAAAAGTCTCGGAATGGGTAGAATTTAAAGGACCAGCAGGAGTAGTGTACAAACCTTTCTTAATTGAAATCACCGCCATCAATGTAGAGCACATGAGTGAAGCACAGGTTCGCGACATACTCAAAGCTTTTGGTGGAGGAAAAAGCCCGCCGACAAGATTTATTGACTTGCTTGAGTATGTGGATGCTTTCTCTAAGAGAATTGACTTGTCTCATAAGGAGTTTATCGGTCGCAAGTGTTTGTTAGAGTTTGACCCAACTTCCGACTACGAAAATATTGTCGAGGATTTTGTGAAATAATCCATGGCGAATGTTGAACCTACCTACGTTTTCACATCGGCTACTAGCCCTCTCCACAAACATCTAGCTAAAAATCTTGCTATCAAATTCTTTCTAATGTCTATCTCAGCATCCGCCATAAAACCAAAATCTGAAAATGCGGTTTTTATACCTGCTAACAACACAGACTTAATCTCAGACTCCATCGATAAAGTTATAAAAACTCACTCAAAAGCAAACATATCCATAGTCTTTGACGGACTCTCTGATCTCCTGTCATCACTTGACCCGGAAAGAACTTTCACTTTCCTCGGTCATATATTACAAACATTATCATCAGAAAGAACAACTGTTCTCTTCCTCCTTAATACAGGTGCCCACGACATGAAGATCGTTTCAAGATTAAGAAGTATGTTTTATGATCAAATGGTTTATAGGAAAGTGGGGTTGCAGGCAGTTAAGCTGTCTTAAGTCGAATAGCGCTAGCAACTTTTGACAGTTAGAGTATGTATGTACCTGTTCAACGCAGAAAACATGAGACAGCGCATTACATTCTCGGTTGCAATAACATCCTGCGCTTGAACAATCTAACAGTTATGTATATGTAATACATATACTCAATTCATCAAATCTATATGTGCATATACGGAAAATTTAAAGAAAAAATGGAGGTTTGCTGGAGATATCTCCACAGGTCTAGGATTTAGCTGGAAGGATAGTTGTTTACACTGTCCATAATAGCCATGGAAAACTCTCAGGAATTGCTCTGGTTGGGTGAAGAAGTTGAAAAGTCTTGTCCACAATGGCGTTCTGGTGCCTAAAAAATACGAAGGACGAGGGTTCCGTATCAAAATAAAAGGTAAGATTGTCGATTTGACGCTTGAACAAGAAGAGATGGCAGTTGCATGGGTCAAAAAGCTAGGAACCGACTATGTTAACGATAGAGTATTCGTAAGAAACTTTTTTCGAGACTTCTGCAAAGCGCTCAACTTAAAGGGCAAGCCTTCTCCAGAAGACTTCGATTTCTCCGAGATTAAAAGACACGTTGACAAAGAACGCGAAATCAAGCTAAACCGCTCTAGAGAAGAAAAGAAAAAACTTGCTCAAATGCGCAAAGCAGTTAGAGAAGCTAACAAGGAAAAATATGGATATGCTTTTTTAGACAACCTTAAAGTAGAGATAAGCAACTACACTGTTGAACCTCCATCGATTTTTATGGGACGCGGAAAACATCCGTTGCGTGGGCGATGGAAACATGGTGCCAGAGAGAATGATGTTGTGTTGAATCTCTCTCCAGACGCTCCCATTCCTAAAGGCAATTGGAAAGAAATAGTTTGGCAGCCCAATTCGATGTGGATAGCTAGGTGGAAAGACAAACTTACAAACAAACAAAAATATGTGTGGCTTTCTGATTCCTCTCATCTTAAACAGATGAATGACATTAAGAAATTTGACAAAGCAAACGAATTGAAAGAGCGAATCAATGATCTCCGAGCCTATATCATGACTAATCTTAGCTCAGAAGATGTATCGAGACGAAAAGTTGCCACCATCAGCTACCTAATAGACACTTTGAAGTTACGTGTAGGAGACGAAAAAGAAAGAGATGAGGCTGACACTGTAGGCGCAACTACCCTTAGATCAGAACATGTTGTCATCGGCGCAAATGGAAAGACTACCTTTGATTTTCTGGGGAAAGACGCGGTGAGATGGCGAAAAGAAATAACGTTGCCTGAAATTGTTGTTAATAATCTAATAGAATTCATAGGAGACGCAAAATCAGCTATATTTGAAGGCGTTAGATCCAAACATGTCAATCTTTTCCTAAACGAAGCCATGTCTGAATTAACAGCAAAAGTCTTCAGAACATATCACGCCTCTGAAGTTGTCAAAAAATTTCTAAAAAATGCAGAAATTTCCAATGCAGATCCCGATTTTATGAAGAAACACATAGCAAAAATGGCTAACCTTCAGGCAGCTATTGTTTGCAACCACAAGAAGAAAACCCCTAAAAACTGGCGAAAATCCTTGGAGAAAAAGAAAGAGAGGCTCGGAAAACTTAGAGCTAAAAAGTCAAAGGGAAAAGTCAAAGCTCTGCGGTTGAAAATAAAGGAAATGAAAGCGACTAGAGACTATAATTTACGAACATCTTTGAAAAGCTACATTGATCCTCGCATATACTATGAGTGGGGGAAGAAAGTAGAGTTTGACTGGAAACTTTATTATCCAAAAGCTCTTCAACGCAAGTTCTCATGGGTTGAGCGGGATTTGATTAACTCTTTATCCTCTTGTGATGACAAACTTGATGCAAATTCAAATCCGTAACATTTTATCTAGATGAATCGTAAGTTTATCCGTTGACTTGTTTTTTAGTTACCCTTTGAAACGTACCTATTCCCATTTCAGAGAGTTTGTGCATGAAAGGCTGCGGCTCTAAACATTCTGGAGCAATAACTCCCATAGCTTCTATTTCTCCTTTAGCAAGCATTTTTGCGGTCGCAGCTGCGGGAATGGGAACAAAACCGTTCGTGGTGCCGTATCTTCGCATCCATTCACGCATGTCGGATATTGATGTATTGAGGTAGACGTATTCTTCCACTTTTTTGCCAGCTTTTTCACCTATTACTTGCACAGCTAGGCATGAAAACACTTCTTCTCCACTAAGTTTGTGAGTTTCAAAAGTTTTTCCCATTTCTTCGATTTTTTCTATTGCTGGTTTTGTCAGTTTGAGCAGGACATCTAGGGGCTTCACTTTTGCTCCTTTAACCTCTATGGGCTCTCTGCTTGCAAAGCCTAAATTTATTAGAATTCCCGCTATTATGTCAGGTGACATTTTGATATCAACGTATTTTACGCCTTTACCTATGAAGTGGGGCAGCGTCACAATCTCCTCATGTTCTACCCAGCAAACGGTTTGTGACCCCATCGGCTCTGGAAACGTGTGGTTTTCAAATCCACTGAAAGGTGGATACGTTTTGTATTCTCTATTCTCGTACACTATTGGATCTGCAGTCCATTCCAACAAAGCTGTTTCAACAGACCATCCAGGCGACCATGTGGGAACCATTTTTTCTTCTTCTGATGGCCACCACCATGATGACTTTATGTGGATTTCTTCAACTTTGTCTAGGTGGTCTGCAGCGTATCTGGCGAGTACGTTGGTGACTCCTGGAGTTATGCCTTGATGCTTGACGGCGGTTAGTCCTGCTTTCTTCCATTTATCGCTGTTTTCAAGTTGTTGTAGGAATTTCTCTCGTAGAGGCCAGTCTTCGGCAAAGTCGATGTAGTTTGCTCCGTGTTTTAGCGCCGAATTGAATATGGGTAAGTTATAATCAGTTAGAGTGGCATTTACTGCAACACTAGCGCCCTTTATCACTTTTGCAAGGTCGTCCCTGTTGCCTGCGTCTACGCGTTCAGTTGAAAGCTTACTGTTATCGATCTTTTTGGCTACTCGTTGCAGAAGTTGCGTGTTTATATCCGCTAAAACAACTTTGTCAATTTCAGGATCTTCCGCGAGAATTTTAGCTATAACTGAACCTTGAGCGCCAGCACCAATTACACATATCTTCATATAACTTCCAACCTTAAAGAATTCTTATCATACTACGTCACTCTATATATATGTATTTAAGATTCGTTCATTGCTTCTTTCAACTTTCGTTATTTCGAAAGCCTATCTTTAAACCATTTCTCCTCATGTTATGACATGAAAACCATTTATAATTCGTTGATTAAATGCTTATTCTGGATGAAAAACATGCTTGTTACAAATAAGGAAATTTTATCCCCAGCTATGGCTAAAGGCTACGCTGTTGGCGCTTTTAACATTAGCAACCTAGAGTCTTTGTTAGCTGTCGTTGAAGCTTCTGCTGAAGAACAGTCGCCTGTAATTGTTGCAGTGACTCCTAGTTCCATCAAGTACGCTGGCTTAAGATACTTAGCTGGAATGGTGAAAACTGCAGCAGAACCAGCTTCAGTACCTATGTCTTTGCATTTGGATCATGGACAAGATGTAGAAACTGTTTCAAAATGTATTGATTCTGGTTTTACTTCTGTGATGATTGATGGGTCACATCTAAATTTTGAAGAAAACGTGTCCTTAACAAAACGTGTTGTAAATTTGGCTCATTCAAAAGGCGTGTCTGTTGAGGGAGAGCTTGGAAGACTTATGGGCATAGAGGAATCAACTGTTGAAGAGAAGGATGCAATATTAACTGATCCCAATGCAGCTATGGAATTTGTTGAACGAACTGATGTGGACGCGCTTGCGGTTGCAATTGGCACTTCTCATGGTGCCTACAAGTTTAAGGCAAAGCCAAAACTGGATTCTGAAAGGTTGAAGTCTATTAGACAAAAAGTCAACATTCCGCTAGTTTTGCATGGAGCATCCAGCGTTCCATCATGGATAATTAAGAAGGCAATAAAGTATGGAGCTGAACTAAGCGGGGCTAAAGGAATCCCGGACGAGCATATTGTGAAAGCGATTTCTTTGGGAATAGCAAAAATAAACATTGACACAGATTTGCGGTTAGCTTTCACAGGTACAATCCGCGAAGTCCTAGCGACTTCGCCGAAAAATTTTGACCCGAGAAAGATTTTAGGTCCAGCGAAAGAAGCTATGAAAGAGGTTGTTAAGAGTAAAATGCGTTTATTTGGGAGTTCAGGTAAAGCTTCCTAAGAGTGAGAAGGAAACGATAAATGAAAGTTGGAATATTGAGTGGGGGTGGAGACGCTCCTGGAATCAATGCTGTAATAAGGGCTGTTGTTAGAAAAGCAATCAAAAATTATGGTTATGAGACTGTTGGTGTTAAGAACGGGTGGCGCGGACTAATTGAAGGCGATTTCATTTCGCTGGGTTTAAACGAAATTCGTGGGATACTTCCTCGTGGAGGCTCCATTCTCGGGACTTCAAGGACTAATCCCTTTAAGTACGAAGGCGGAGCGCAGAAAATTCTGAAGAACATTAAGGAAAAGGGCATTGACGCTTTAGTTGTTATTGGAGGAGAAGACACCTTAGGCGTAGCTTACAAGCTTTATGAAATGGGGCTTCCATGTGTTGGAGTGCCTAAAACTATTGACAACGATTTGGTTGGCACTGACTATACTTTTGGTTTTAACACTGCGGTTTCTATAGCCACTGAAACGCTTGACAGGCTTCATACTACAGCAGAGGCGCATCAGAGGGTGATGATTCTTGAAGTGATGGGTAGATATACCGGTTGGATTGCATTGGAGGCTGGGCTTGCTGGAGGAGCAGATGTCATTTTAATTCCTGAAAAACCGTTTGAAATTGATGAAGTTTGTGAATACATCAAACAACGACAAAAGCGCGATATAAACTTCAGCATGGTCATCGTGGCTGAAGGAGCGAAACCCAAAGAATGCGGAGAAATTCTTTATGGAGACGGCGAAGATGAGTTTGGACATGCAAGGCTTGGCGGCATAGGCTATCATCTTGGAAAAGAAATTGAAAAGAAGACGGGTATTGAAACGAGAGTTGTGGTTCTTGGTCATCTTCAACGGGGTGGTTCTCCAACAGCTTTTGACCGGATTTTAGCTACAAGGTATGGCATAGCTGCTATAGATCTTGTTCACGAAGGAAAGTTTGGATGTATGGTTGCTATTCAAGGAAATAAGATTGTTTCTGTTCAGTTGAAGGATGTTGCGGGTAAACGAAAAACTGTTGATTTAAAGCTTTATGAAATAGCAAGCGTATTCTTTGGTTAAAAAGGTTAGTAAATGACCCGTAAACCTTGTTAGCATCGTAGTAAATTTCTAATGCAACTTGAAATGATTGACAGATAGAACATTTCTTCACAAACCATTAATTGTACTTCAAATGAAATAATAGGTTACTGCAAAAAGGAGAATGGAGGTGATGTTTTGTTTAAGAAAAAACAAATTTTAACTGTGGTCAGTATTGCAATAATATCTTTCCTTATCGGAACTACGTTTAATGTTATGGCTAATGATTTTGGTGGAAACCCTTTTGACAAGATTTGGGAAGCAATTTATGACCTTGACGAACGTTTAAGAGCAGTTGAAGAAGAAATACGACCAACAATAACGGTGATTGGTCCTTGGTCTGGAAATGAAATGGATAATTTTCTACCAGTCCCAGAAAGATTTGAGGTTTTATCGGGTGTAAATGTCGAGTATAAGGTTCTCAGAGCTGAAGATCTTGCAACTATCTTGCCCGCACAGTTTGCAGCAGGAACAACACCAGGCGACGTAATATTCATGTGGTCATGGTTCATTCAAGAAAAAGGTCTAGACGGTCACGTGCTTGATGTTACCGGCTTGATTGATGAAGCGGATTTCTCACATGGTGCCCTTGATCCTGTAAAAGCTGGTGATACGCTTTACGGAGGAGCATATACGGGTAAAGTCAAGCCAGGTTTTTGGTACAGGAAATCCTTCTTTGCTGAAAATGGTTTAGTACCGCCTAACACTTGGGATGAGTTCGTTGTCTTACTAGAGAATATTGCATCCATACCCGGCATTGTAAATCCCATAGCTAGTGGAGATGCTGTCGGATGGCCATTGTCGGATGTGACTGAACATTTTCTGATAACTTTCGGAGGTTCCCAACTGCATAGAGACCTTACAACTGGAACAACTGCATGGAACAGCTCAACTGTGAGAACAATATTTGCTGACAGATTGGTGCCATTGCTTGAAGACGGATACTTTAGCATACCTCTCAACTGGGACACCGTAATAAATTCATGGTGGAATGGTGAGTTCGGTCTATACTTTATGGGAAGCTGGATAATAGCCATGGTTGACAATCCAGATGACTTGGGGGTCTTCACTCTGCCAGGAGCGGACGGATTGGTCTTTGCTGCTGATTACTTCTTTATACCGGTCTACACGGAGCATCAAGAGGAATCAAAAGAACTGTTCAAGTTCCTCGCAAGTGAAGAAGCCCAAAGCATTCAAGTAGCACAGGGCGGTCATATTGCCACAAATATTCATGTACCATTAGATGCATATCCCCCTGTTGACAGGCAAGTAGCAGAAGTTGTGCAAGGGAAAGAAGTTTTGCCAGACTTAGACGATACAATAGGTGGCGAATTTCAAGTTACATTCTGGGACCAAATTAAACTATTATGGCTAGATCCAACAAAGTTGGATGATGTGCTTGATGCTCTAGAAGCAGTGGCTCCTTAACTGGAAAGAGTGGAATCACCCTGAAAATTAGCGAGAGCTAGCTCTAACTATAACTTAAAAAGGGCAATCCTCCCTTTTTCTTTTCAGAGAGTAATAACAGGAGTTTGACAATAATGTCTAAAGCGGTTGAGCGGGCTGCTAGACGCATAAAAACACTAGAAGTTCAAGGAGCACGAAACGTTGCAATAACTGCCATAAAAGCAATTGAAGAATTAACAGCAAAATCGAAAGCACAAAATAAGACCCAATTCATGAACGAATTATTCAAGGCTAGAAACATACTTTTTAGTTCACGAGAAACCGAGCCGCTGATGCGGAATGCGGTTAGACAAATCATACATGAGGTGGAAAGAAGTAAACAGAAAGAACTAAAAGAACTAGCCACTCTTGTTCACCAAGCTGCAAACAAGTTCCTGCAAAACTTGGAAACTTCAAAGAAGAGAATCGCTGAAATAGGTTCTAAAAGAATTAAATCTTCCTCACGGATTCTAACTCACTGCCACTCATCCACAGTCACTCACATATTTGAAAGAGCCCAAAAAGAAGGAAAAAAATTTGAAATAATATGCACTGAGACGAGACCTCGTTTTCAAGGAAGAATCACAGCACAAGAGTTGATTGAGTTAGACATCAAAACAACCATGATTGTAGATTCAGCTGCTAGATTTTTCATAAACAACGTAGACTTCGTAATTGTTGGCGCTGACGCAATAACTTCAGAAGGCAACGTAATCAACAAGATAGGAACAAGCTTAATAGCTCTAGCAGCCAACGAAGCGAGAACACCCTTCTACGTGGTCTCGGAACTGCTGAAATTTGACCCATCAACAGTGTATGGTGACTATGAAAAAATCGAAGAGCGAAACCCAAACGAAATATGGGCGGAGGCACCATCGAAACTGAAAATCAGAAACCCCGCCTTTGACATAACAAGACGAAATTTCATTCACGGAATAATATGTGAAGAAGGAGTAATATCGCCTCACTCAGTACTTGAAGTGGTAAGAAAAACATACCCATGGATATTTTTATGACATGTTTTTCCAAGTTTCCAGTGCACTCTGTAGTTCGCGGTGAGTTTCAGCATATTCTTGAAGGTCTATGCGTTCCATCGTCGCATCCACTGCTTGCCTCATAGCCTTTGCACCTGCCACTGTTCCCTGCTCATGCCCGTGTATGCCTCCTCCTGCTTGAATAACAAAATCAACTCCAAAAATGTCAACTAATGAAGGAACTAAAGCAGGGTGAAGACCTCCAGATGCAACTGGCAGGACTCTTTTCAATCCTCTCATTTCTTCTTTTAAAGCCTCACAGTTTGTTAACACTTCTTCCTTTGTCTCTGCCATCTTGCCCACGGCAGTACCAACATGCAGCTGATCAACTCCGACAATTCTAGAAAGTTTCGCAATCACTCGCATAGCAATGCCATGCTTCGGATTTTTTGTAAAAGCCGAGTGACCCGCTCTGTGAGCATGAAGAATCAAATCTAAGTCTTGGTCTCTTAAAGTCTGCAACGCTGAAAAACCACAAGTCAAAATATCAATCATAGCATATTCTCCGCCTTGGTCCAACACAAACTGCGCCCGTTTCACCATCTCACTCGTTTCCGAAGTCACGTTAGGCATGTAAATCTTTTTCTCACCCGTTTGCTCTTCAGCTCTATCCCGATATTCCAAAGTCTTTACAACACGGTCGTCAAATGGATTAAACTTTTGACTGCTGAGGTTCTCATCGTCCTTAACTATGTCGCAGCCTCCAACCCAAGCGTTAAAAGCCACCTCAGAATGATCTTGGAGGTTTAAGCCCAGTTTTGGCTTTATTATCGTTCCTACTAAAGGTCTGTCATACACATCAACTAATTTGCGAATGCCAGCTATGCCGTATTTTGGCCCTTTGAAACTTGCTATAACCTCTCCAGGCATATGCACATCGTTAAGCCGCAAGTTTTTCAAATCTTTCAGGCCAAAAACATTTCCAGCAACACTACTCAATATGTTCGGCATGTTGCCAAGCTCAAACAGCTCAATTGGATATGCAACACGCACAGAGTTCCCACTGATGTCAAAGACCACAGCATGCAACTTTTTCACGTAGGCTTTCATTGTTGCAAGCTCCGTCCAAGTTCCGATAGAACTCTCCGCAGCCACTCCGCCCGCCATTTTTTTTATATCCTCATCATACGTTTCAACGGAGAAATCGCACACAACATCGTCTTCATCTGGTTTATACGTTAGATCAACAAAATCTTCATATTTCAAATCATTTCATCCCAAACTTTTTTCACTGCGGAGCAATTTAATAGTTTTCAATTTAGCGTAAACGGTGAGAAAACAAATGGAGCTGAAAGTCAAACTTCTGGGCATTGAATCTGGAAAACCTACCGTAGTCATGGACGAGGAATATGCAAGTCGTTTAGGACTCCACCCTTCTGACCGAATAATAATCAAGTATCGAAAAAAAAGCGCAATGGCAATCGTCAACGTCGCGGCAACCTTTCCCCGAAAAACACTGGGTATATACGATGAAGTAAGTAGTGCATTAGACATTCGTTCTGGAGAAACAGTTGAAGTTCAACCTGCGGAGAGACCTGAATCACTAGGATACATACGGGACAAAATTTTGGGAAATCGACTTCGGAAGCGAGAAATAATGGAGATTGTTAAGGATGTAGTGGAACGCCATCTAAGCGACGTCGAGCTTGCGGCTTTCGTCACAGCCCTACACATATGGGGCATGAGCATAGATGAAGCTGAAGCCCTGTCAAGCGCTATGATAGCAACTGGAAAAACTCTTCACTGGAACAAAAGTCCAGTTCTGGACAAACACAGTATCGGAGGAGTCCCAGGCGACAAAACTACGCTCCTCGTTGTTCCAATAATTGCAGCAGCAGGTTTCGTTATACCTAAAACATCATCGAGAGCAATAACTTCCCCAGCAGGAACAGCAGATCGAGTGGAAGTTCTATGTCCTGTCAATCTGGCTATGGAAGAAATAGAACGCGTGGTCAACAAAACTAACGCCTGTTTAGCGTGGGGAGGCGCATTAGACCTTGCCCCTGCAGACGATCTTTTCATCCAAGTGGAATATCCCTTGTCAATAGACCCCCTTCTTTTTCCGTCAATTATTAGTAAGAAGAAAGCAATAGGTGCAGAATACGTTGTGATAGATATACCAACTGGAAGAGGCGCTAAAATAAAGACCATTGGAAAAGCGCACTCCTCAGCTAGAGACTTCATAGAGTTAGGCAAACGACTCAAGATGCATATACAATGCGCAGTAACCTTTGGTGACCAACCAGTGGGCTTCGCAGTAGGACCCGCCCTAGAAGCTAGAGAAGCCCTCTTAGCACTAAAAGGTAACGGACCTTTCGATTTAGTGAATAAAGCAACAGAATTAGCTGGCATTCTACTTGATATGATGAACATCAAAGAAGGAAAAGACGCTGCACAAACTCTTCTCAACTCTGGCAAAGCCGAGAAAAAGTTTCGAGAAATAATTGCTGCACAAGGAGGAAACCCGGAAGTTACACCTGACGACATAGAGCTTGGAGATAAAACAACACATTTTGTCTCAAATATTGACAGCCGAGTGGTATGGATTAACAACGTAGCAGTTGCTCAGATAGCGAGGGAAGCAGGAGCACCCAAAGAAAAGGGCGCAGGTGTTTTATTAAGAGCAAAGCTTGGGGATCAAGTGAAAAAAGGCGATCCGTTATTGATTATACACTCGGGGACAAATCAAAAGTTGGAAGCAGCTTTGGCGCTTGCTGAAAAACTTGAACCCATAGGGCTAAGCAAAAGGTATGGTGAGAAAATGCTGCTTGGGCGTGTTCCAACGAAGATTCCACCTGAGAAAGTTTTCGTATTAGAAAGATAAAAAAAATTAATACCCCTACTTTTTGAAGGACTGGGATAAAGAAACATTAAAAGACACAAGTAAGACTTGAAGAAACTTTGCAAAACAACTTCTGTTTCGATTAAGAGAGACTATAAGTCTATGAATGACTACAACGATTTGACCTTGTATTGCGAAACAGTTGAGACCAGCTTTGCCATCTCTTCTAGGCAAGCAGCAATTTCTCTTCCAGACGACGTAAGTTCATAAGTTCTAGGTCGTTTTCGTGTGAAAACTAATCTTTTCTTCGTTAATCGGCGTAAATATTTGTAGGTTCTTCTAATGCTTATACCTGCCTCCTTGGATAAAGCGCGAGCAGATATGCCTACCTCTGGAATTGCCCCGTAAACTCGTTTCTCAGTTGGTGAAAACTTTACATTTGGTTCTTTCTTGGTTTTAAAATAAAAAACGTAATTGGACGACTTGCTCTTGGTTATCAACCCTACTTCTCGAAGTCTCTTCAGAATTCTTGACAAGCTTTTGTGAGTCACTAACTCAGCCAACTCATCATAAGATTTCGGTTCATCTGCCAGATGCATTAATATGGATTCTTCGTAGCATTGAGAATGAGTTGGCAACATTTTTTCATCATTAAATTTGCTTAGGATGTCGTGAAATTTTCGACCGTACAACGTTGAACTATATCTGTTACCATATTTTTTGATAAGCCCAACTTTCAACAAAGGTTTTAGGTATTCATTGGTTATAGTGCGTTGACTGTGATAATATCCATTTTTCTTTAAGTACTCCTGTAATCCCTCTATGTTGTAAGTTCGTTCAGAAAGGGCATCCATAATTTTTAGTCGTCTTTTGTTTTTTACAGCGTTAAACAACTTGCGGATATGATTGCTTTCTTGTAGAATCTTGTTCATTTCTAACAATTCGTTTTTGGCTTTCCATATTTCGCATTTCTGAATACAAATCATGGGTGAGATGACTTTACAGTGTTGACAATAATTTTCAGCTTGTTTAAAAACTTCGGCTAAATTTTCGCTGTTGTTAACTATCTGGAACAGTTGTTGATGTGAATTGACTTCAAACACCATGTTTAGTCACCTGAGACGTATGTCATAAGGGAGTTTGAGGTCATCGCTACTGCCGAAAGAGGGAAAGGAGAGAAGGGAAAAGGAAATGATTAATGGCATCCCTCTCATCACTCTTTATGACATACGTCATATTATAAATGACATACGTCATGCTTAAATACTTTTCCTTCACAATAATTTGTTCAGTGAAACTCACCATGTTAATACCCTGTGAAGTCGCAGTGAAGTCGGTGGTTCCAGCCATACGATGCGCAGTAGCAAAACAATTGATAGAAACGTATGGATTAAAGCAAAAGGAAGTAGCAAGTCTGTTAGGAATCACTCAAACAGCAGTGAGCAAATACACTCGACATGTTCGAGGCAGAGTTCTCAAAATTGAAGATGTAAACGAAGTTCAACCAGTAATTATAGAAATCGCAACCTCCTTAGCTAATGGGCGCATATCCAGATTTGAACTTGTGAAAAGATTTTGCGCAGCATGCACAATCATTAGACGAAACGGATTAATGTGTAAGCTATGCAAACGCTCTGACCCATCAATCGACATTGAACAATGTGATGTTTGTTTGTCCGAAATTTCATTTTGCAAGAGCAATAAGGCGTAAATGAAGTATAAGCTCTTAATCACTTCTTAGCGTTCACATTTTCTGAAAGAGATTTTAATGTTAAAAAGACTAAGTTTTGATCATTTACAACTTGCTGAACTTTTCTTGACACAAGGTCAAACAGATGCGGCATAAGATTTAATAAAGAGTTTATGTAGGTGCTTTTCTGGTGATTTTCTTGAGCTCTACAGAAGAGAAAATGATAAGTTTTTTCCGAGAACAAATAAAGTTAGAGGAAGAAATAGTCCGATCGATCAATCAGATTTTGAAGACAATAACGAATCCCGTAGCTAAAGGAGTGTTAAAAGGAATTTCTTTAGATTCATTGAAGCACGCTGAAATATACAAAGCGGCTATAGAAGTTGTTTCGCTTCCACCAGCGCTTACAGAGGAAGAACTTAATCGACTGAAAAAAGCTACTAAAAAACACATTGAAGATGAAGAAAAAATGATGGAACGCCTAAATTACGGCATAGAAACAACGAGAAATGAAAAAATAAAGTTCTTACTAGAGTAGGCAACATTCAAAAAGAGACAGGTCATTTCAAATAGCACTAAAACGTAAAAATGTTGAAGCCCGTGACTAAAAAGTGAAGACTCTCTTTAAACATCAGAAAAAACGGTTCCTACTCATAAACGCCATCTTCGCCATTACCGCCATCACCCTAGAACAGGTAGGAATCTCACTGAAAATGTACGCTTACGCTAATACTCCCTTCAATATTTTAGATGTGCCCCTAATAATCATCGCTTATTGGATAGTAATAGGTCACACATCATGGATTGCTTACAAGAAATTCGGTTGGATCGCTGGACTTTTAACAGGCATAATCATCGACTTACCCTTTGAATTCTTGGCCTTTCATCTAGGGTGGTGGACATGGATTCCCAGCTGGACCCCTGCAATATTTTTCGATGCCCCTGTAGCAAACTTTCTAGTGTATTTTGAAGTGAGTTTGGGAAGCATTCTACTCTACAAATATGTAATGAAACCAAAAATATAACAAAAAAGGAGCTGAAAACGTTACTGAAGCACTCTTCAGTCGCCTCTTACTGCTTAGGCATCGAATCAACAGCTGACGATTTCAGCGTTGGAATAGCCTCATTCGACGGCAAGATTCTCACCAACGTGATCAGCGCGTACGTGCCTGAGAAAGGGGGCATCCACCCGCGTGAAGCAGCTAGGCATCACGCTGAGGTTGCTGGAAAAGTCTTGGCAGAAGCCTTTCAGAGGGCAAAAGTAAAGCCCAAAGACATTCAACTCGTCGCCTTTTCTCAGGGACCAGGCTTAGGTCCATGTCTACGCACTGGCGCAACAGCAGCCCGCGCCTTAGCCTCATACCTTAGCGTTCCGTTAGTGGGGGTCAACCACTGTGTGGCGCATATCGAGATAGGAAAACTTGTTGCGGAGGCAAAGGATCCGGTTGCTCTCTATGTTTCAGGTGGAAACACCTTAGTCTCCGCCTTCGAAGCGCAGCGATACCGTGTTTTCGGTGAAACGTTAGACATAGCGGTGGGGAACTGTCTCGACGTTTTCGCTCGAGAAGCGGGGTTACATCAAAAGGAAGGGATGCCTCTCGGCGCAATGGTTGAGGAGTTGGCGAGTCGCGGTCAAGCTCTTATTCCGCTTCCATACACGGTGAAGGGTATGGATTTGTCATTCAGCGGGCTTCTCACAGCTGCTGTTCAGTTGCTTCATGATGAAAAGCATAGCCTCGAAGACGTTTGTTTTAGTCTTCAAGAAGTTGCGTTTTCCATGTTAACCGAGGTTACAGAGAGGGCGTTAGCTCACACTGAGAAGCCGGAGATTCTATTAACTGGCGGGGTTGCAGCTAATAAGAGATTGCAGTCCATGCTTAAGTCCGTTGCTGAGGAACACAAAGTTAGGTTCTGTATGGTTCCAAAGCAGTACGCCCTAGACAACGGAGCCATGATTGCTTGGACAGGAATTCTCGCCTATCAACACCACGTGACACTTCCCATAGAGAAAAGTTTCGTCAAACTGAAGTGGCGGCTGGATGAAGTTCCAATACCGTGGGTTGGAGGCTGAACAGTGCTAATAAAAAAGGGTGCCGAAGCAAACCTGTATCTAGAAGACTGGCATGGTCATAAGGTGATTATGAAGCAGCGACCACCAAAAAAATATCGTGTCCCAAAGTTAGACGAGGCAATTCGGTTTTACCGAACCATACATGAATCCCAGAATATTCATAAAGCGAAGGAGGCTGGAGTTCCGACGCCCACCATTTTTATGGTTGACATCGCAAAGACAACAATAATCATGGAGTTCGTCGAGGGTAAACAGATCAAACAGATTCTCAATGATCTTCCTTCAGAAGATAGACAACGCTTGTGTCGTCACATCGGCGAGCTGATAGGTCAGCTTCACAACCACGGAATCATCCACAGCGACCTCACAACCTCCAACATGATTCTTACCCCGCAGAACAAGGTTGTTTTCGTGGACTTCGGTTTAAGTGAACGATCCAAGGAACTGGAGGTCAAAGGAGTGGACCTACACCTTATGAAAAGAGCGCTCCAGAGCACACATTACAAGCATGTAAGAGAGTGTTTTGACGCAGTCATGGATGGATACACCAGAGTTGTGGGAGACGATGTGGCAAGACAGGTGTTAGAAAAGATTCAGGAGATAGAGAGAAGAGGACGTTATGTTTCCGAGAGAAAATAGCAAAAGCGTCATCTTTACGTGCGCGTTAATTAACTTATATACGGTAATTTCAAAGGGGTGCTTTTTTCGGCACATTCTCGATGTTTCTTAATTGCAAATTCCACTCCTTGTCGCAAATAATCCTTTGACAATGCACCTACAATGTCTTGAACAGGTCTTCCTTGACAAAAGAACTTCAAAGTAGGTGTACCCATTATGCCATATTTGGCAGCAAGTTTTTGGTTCTTCTCGCTTTTTAAAACGTTAAATTTTGCGAATTTCAGCTTTCCTGCATATTCCTTAGAAAGTTCAGCATAGACTGGCTCAAGCATCTTGCAATAGGGACATTGTGGATGCCAAAACTCAACCACAACTAACTCCTTTGATTCTAGAACCTCCTCTTTCCAGTTTGCGGCGTTTGTCTCTACTATATCTTGGGACATTCCCCGTCACCTTAGTTTCGAATGTCTCACGACTTAAAATAATTCCCTCTGCGCGTGTATAAATCATCTATAACCCCTTAAAACATCTTCCATGCGCACGCACTCAGGGTTAAGGTATATATCCAAGCGCTCGAAGCCTAGACTTCACTTCAGCATTATCTTCAAATACTTCGTTTCTTTTCTTTAAGAAAAATCGTCTGCTATCCTTTGCCTCCTTTGCGTACCTTATTGGGTTTAAACTTAAATAGGAAGAAGTTAGGGCTTCCTCCAATACTCTTCCATCCATATCCGTAGGTATAGGTAGACCTAACAAATATAGTATAGTCGGGGCGAGATCCATGATGCTGGTTTCTTGTAAAGTTGTACTTTTTTTGATTCCGTCCCCCTTCATTATAAAAATGCCATTTAACTTGTGGGTGCCTGAAACGGACTTAGATTGGGTAATAACAGAATTGGCTGCAAACCCATGTTCTTCAAAAGTCGTATAGCCGGGTTTTGGGATGAAAACTAAGTCCGGTAACGTGTCTATGTGGGACCCGGTGAAAATTTCTTCTTTTTTGTAGACTTTTTCAATAACAAACTCGCCTGTTTCAGGGTCCTTGAGTTCATATAAACGAGTGGTAATTTGCTCTCTCAAACTTTCATATTCTTGCCCTGGACTTACGGTTCCCGAGGGTTCTCTTCCCTTGAGGTTAATGTAGATAATTCCCGATCCGATGGAATATGCCTTTGTTTTAGACCAGTTCACGTCTGAAAAGGACATGAAGAGCTTGGTTGAAATGTTTTGAAGCTTTTTATCTGTTCTGTTTGTTTTGATTCTGATGTTTCCGAGATGTATTGAAAACAATGTGTTAACGATTTCAATAGGGTTTATCCCAATTTTGTAAAAGAAGCGCTTGATTCTTGTTGTTAGCCGCTTCCTTAGTTTTAGTAAACCTGTTTGCATAAGCCATGAATTAACGTGTATATACTTGTGCAAAGGCCCGGCTCCATGATCGGACATCACTATTACCGTCGTCCTTTCATCAACCATTTTTAAAAAGTTCCCAAGAATCTCATCTATTTTCTGATAAAACTTAAGAAACATTTCCCGATATCCAACAGAGTTTTCGGCTTTATACTCTGGATGATGAGGATCTATGTATTTCCAGAACCTGTGTTGGATATAATCGGTGCTGTTGAATACAACCATGAAGAGATCTAGTTCTTGTTTTTCAAAAAGAAGTAGACTAATTTCTGCCAATTTCTCAGTGGAGCCAAAAAGTTCATTGATGAAAACATCTTCTCTTTCCAGAGAAGTAAGTAGGGGATCTAATGTGCTTCCACCAACAACTTTCTCCACTTTTTCTTTAAGTAGCGTGGGATAAGTAAAGTTATCTGATTTGGGCGGGGTCATCATACCGCTTATCATGAATCCATTAACGCTTTTCGGAGGATAAGTGAGGGGCACATTTATTATTCCAACCTTTTTGCCTTTTTCGCTCAATATGGTCCATATCTCCCTTGCGGACCTATCCGTAGAGTTCACAACCTTTACAGCATAGCTATCTTTTTCTCGAGTGAAAAAACCGACAATCCCATGCTTTCCTGGATTTTTCCCCGTCATAAAGGAAGACCATGCAGCTGGCGTCAAAATGGGTATTGTAGACTTCAGTTCACCATATACACCATTTTCCGTCATGTGAGAAAGCGAGGGTAACCTTTTCTCCTTTATCCATGGGAGAATTAAGTCAAATGTCGCACCGTCCAAACCAACGATAAAAACTCTCGCTTTCTTACTCATTTTTGTTCTCACTAGCATGTATCTTTTTAATTTTAGTACAATTAGAAAGGATACATGATTTGATTAATGCGCGCACGATGAGTAAATGTCTGGGGAAAAACCATGGAGACCCTAACATTTTCACCCGTGCTTTTAAAGATGTGTTTGTCTGTATGGGGCGAGTTTACTTTATTACGACCATAGTAACTGTTGATCGGATTCCCTCCACCTGTCTCATTGCGTTATGTATTGTGCTTCTCAGTTCGTCTATACTTGAGGCTTCAACAACTGCTATGACATCGTATACTCCGAACACAAAATAGGCTTCTTTCACGTGCTTCAAGCTTTTCACCCTCTTAACGACATCTTTTTCGGCGCCTGTTTCTGCATTTATTAGAACGAATGCTTTTGCCAAAGCATACACCACACGATTGAAGGGATTTAGGGTTGTCACCTTATAAAACTATCTTTGTGGTTGAGATAAAATAAATAAGAGGTCTTCGTCACCCCTTAATGTATATTCATGGAAAGGGAGAATGACATTAACTTGACGCCCCCAAGATGGTTTCCGATGGGTAGAGTAGCCCTTTTCGTTACAAGCAACATTCACAAGTTTAATGAAGCCCGGGTGGTGCTGGCTGAACACCGGGTTGCAACAGCTCTTCTCAGGGTGAAAAAGGTTGAGGTTCAAGATGAGAATATTGAGGACATAGCTAAAGCTAGCGCTTTAGATGCCGCGAGAAAGTGCAAACTACCCATCATTGTGGAAGATGCTGGACTCTTTGTGGAGGCGTTAAACGGTTTTCCTGGACCCTACTCCTCCTATGTTTATCGGGTAATAGGAACCAAGGGAATTCTCAAACTGATGGAAAAAGTGGAAAAGCGGGATGCTTATTTCCAATCTGTAGTTGCCTTCTGCGGTCCAGAAGAACTGCCAAAGTGTTTTCACGGTAAGGTTGAAGGAAGAATATCTTTAGAAGAACGTGGAAGCTCCGGCTTCGGCTTTGACCCAATATTTGAACCTTTTGCTAGTTTTAACAAAACTTTCGCGGAGATGGCTATGACTGAGAAGAATAAATATTCTCATAGAGCTCAGGCTCTGCGAAAATTCGTTAAATGGTATACGTCAAACATTTAGAGTCGATGATGGCCACAGCAAGTTTCTTTTTTTGTTAGCTTTTTGTCTGTTTAATCTTCATCTTAAACGGATAAGTTATATTTACTAAGTGACAAAATGTGGTGTGGAGGTTATAGTGATTGGTTACGGGATATGTCTTTATAGATGCAGAGAAGGGCAGAGCATTGGAAGTTGCTTCGGAAGTAGTGAAGATTAAGGGTGTCAAAACGGCTTGTGCGGTGACTGGCACTTTTGATGTGATAGCCACCTTTGAGGTGAAAGACATTAAAGATATTGGCGAGACAGTTGCAAAGGGTATACATGGAGTCGAGGGGGTCTACCTAACGCAGACAGCAATATGCGTCAAATGTTGCGAAGAATAAACCTACTCCAAATCTATTTTTTTGTTCCATGTTTCATCTGCAAAAATTACGTGTTAACATCAACTATTTAACGAAGGTTTTAAATATCAGCAGTCTCTCGCTCTTAAAGATACTATCTGGAGAGTAAAAGTTGCCAAAGAAACATAGAGGAGGCTCACATTCCATTCGACCCGTTAGCAAACGGCCTCCCATCTGGTGCAGATACAAACCAGAAGAAGTTGAAGCTCTAGTTATCAAACTTGCAAAGGAAGGACACGCCGCCAGCAAGATTGGAATCATCCTACGCGATCAACATGGCATACCACTAACCAAACCCATCACAGGAAGAACAATCACCCAAATTTTGAAAGACGCAGAATTGGGGCCTTCCATCCCAGAAGACTTAGAAAATTTGTTGAAAAAAGCCGCGAGCCTTCGTGTTCACCTTGAAAAGAACAAGAAGGACCTATACAACAAGAGGGCCCTCCAAAACGTGGAAGCCAAAATTCATAAACTTTCAAAATACTACAAACGCACTGGAGTGTTGCCGCCAGACTGGAAATTCAAGGCAAAAACTGCGTCTCTCATCTAATTTTTTTTGGGGTTCCCGTGACCGTGAAGAAAGAAGAAATCAACGGCCTCTTGAACAGTGCTTTTAAGGCAGCTAAACTCATTCGTGAGTACGTCGAAAAAGAGAAACCCATCCACGTAGCTTCCCACTACGACGCGGACGGATTAGCCGCTGGAGGCATTATCGGAAAATGTTTAGTTGGATTAGGAGGGAAGTTTCGCGTTCGAATTGAAAGGTGGTTGGACGAGAAAGTTATTGAGGGAATAGCCGCCGCACAAAAAGACACTCTGATGGTGTTCACCGATTTTGGAAGCGGCGATCTCAACTTACTAGGCGAAGGTTTATCAAAACATCGCGTCATCATTCTTGACCACCATCAACCTGTCGGCGAAACTCCATCAACATTCATCCACGTAAATCCCCACCTCCACGGAATCGACGGCTCTCGCGATCTCAGCGGGGCTGGAACAGCTTACCTAGTGGCTAAGGCTCTTGATGAAAAAAATGTTGATTTAGCCAGCGTAGCCACGGTTGGAGCCCTTGGAGACTTACAAGACAAATATGAGCATAGGAAGTTGGGGGGAGTTAACGAAATAATTGTGGAAGACGGAGTGAAATCGGGCTGTCTTAAACTTGAAACAGACCTTCTCTTTTTTGGAAGGGAAACCCGCCCTATACATAAGGCATTAGCCTGCACCACAAATCCATTTATCCCCGGCATAAGCGGACAGGAAGATGCAAGCTATTCCTTCTTAGTGAAGCGCGCTGGAATCAAGCCGAAGAGCAAGGACAAGTGGCGAGCTTTAAGAGACCTTTCGGATGAGGAGAAAAAGAAATTGTTTTCTGCGCTCGCCGACTACTTGGCGTCCAAGGGATTTCCAAGTGACTTTGCACTAAGCTTGATCAGAAGCGTTTACACGCTGACCCGTGAAGAACCTTGGACTCCGCTTAGAGACGCTCGAGAATTTGCGGTTCTGCTTAACGCCACTGGACGTATGGAGAAGCCAGGTCTCGGCATAGCTCTGTGCATGGGAGATAGAGCAATAGCTCTTGAACAGGCTAACGCCATGTTAGAAGAGTATAGACGAAACATCACCAAGTATCTAAACTGGTTGAATGAGGAACCCAAACGCATAACAGAGTTGAACAATATCTACTTGGTATTAGGCGAAGATGTTATCCACGAAAACGTTATAGGAACAGTTTCATCCCTCCTCTCCAACAGTCTTCCTAAACACGAAAAACCAATAATCGCCTACTCCAGTGTCCGAGGAGAAAGTTTAATCAAAGTATCGGCGAGAGCGTCAGAAAGCGCAAGGAGCAAAGGCATCAACCTTGGAGAAATCCTGCGAGTTGCTGCTGAAAAATATTCGGGTAAAGGAGGAGGACATGATGTTGCGGCTGGAGCTCAGGTTCCTGTCGAAAACATAGAATCCTTTGTAAAACTTGTGGATGAACTTGTTAAGAAGAGCTTGGAGGAAACGTAACGTGGAGGCTGAGATTAGGCTTTATTATGAAAATGAAAGGGAGGCGGAAGCCGTTGCTCAAGCTGTCTCGCCAGACAACGTGAATGTTCCGTCTGGGTTATTTGTTGAAACAACGAGGAATGAATCTGAAGTGTTGACGCAGGTCAAATGTGAACTGAAACTTCAAACGTTCATAGCAACGATCGACGACCTCTTGAGCTGCGTTTCAACAGCGGAAAAAGCCTTTTCAGTAGCGAAGGAACTGGAAGTAAGCTCTTAGCGATTTTGGCATCCTAACTTTTAAACTAAGCTAAGTCTCATATAATTTGGAGTGAGGTTGACGCGTTAACATGTTGGATATAAAGCTGATCAGAGAGCATCCAGAAGTTGTGAGAGAGAACTTAAAGAAAAGACGAGCCACTGAAAAACTCAAGATGCTAGAGGACTTGATTGAATACGACAAGGAATGGCGGAGACTGTTAACAGAGGCGAACAAGCTTAGGCACAAAAGAAAATTAATAACTACTGAAATTGCGAACCTAAAGAAGAAGGGAAAGGATATTAGCAGAAAACTTGAAGAAGCGCAGAAGATACCTGAAGAAATTGAAAAGTTGGAGAAAAAAATTAAGGACTATAAGGAAAAAACAAATCGTATCTTGCTAAGTCTTCCTAACATTCTGCATGAATCGGTTCCTTTCGGCGAGGATGAAATGGAAAATGTTGTTGTAAAAACGTGGGGTAAACCGCCAAAATTTGATTTCGAACCAAAGAATCATTTGGAAATCGCTTTGAACTTGGATTTGATAGACGCTGAGAGAGCCGCTAAGATTGCGGGTCACGGCTTCTACTATCTAAAGGGAGAGATGGTTCTGCTGGATTACGCTATCTTAAACTATACAATAGACTTCATGATGAAGAGAGGATACCTACTAATAGAACCGCCTTTCATGATGCGCAAAAAACCCTACTTGGGAGTCACTGACCTAGAATTCTTTGGAGACCAGCTGTACAAGATAGAGAAAGAAGACTTGTACTTGATAGCGACGAGCGAACATCCCATGGCTGCAATGTTCATGGACGAGGTGATTACTGAGAAGGATTTGCCGATAAAATTAGTTGGAGTTAGTTCTTGTTTTAGGAAGGAGGTTGGAGCTCACGGCAAATACACTAAAGGTTTATTCAGGATGCATCAGTTCAACAAGATCGAACAGTTCATCTTCTGCTTACCTGAAGACTCATGGAAGTTTCACGAAGAACTGCAAAAGAACGCTGAAGACCTCTACAAGAGCTTAGGGTTACATTTTAGAGTTGTTAACGTCTGCACTGGAGACATTGGTATGATAGCGGCGAAAAAATATGACATAGAAGTTTGGATGTCTGATGGAAATTACAGGGAGGTTGGCTCCAACTCTAACTGCACAGATTATCAAGCGAGGAGATTAAACATAAGATTTAGAGAGAAAGAGGGACAGGCACCAGCTGGTTTTGTGCACACCTTAAACAACACCGCCCTCGCAACCAGTCGAACGATGATGGCGATTCTAGAGCAGTTTCAACAAAAAGACGGCTCTGTAATCATCCCCAAGGTTTTAAGACAGTTCATGAGAGGAAACGAAAAGATAGAACGCCGCTAAAGCTTTTAATATCACCGCGCAAATTCTCAGTCACAACGGAGGTTCACTGTGTCGTCAAAGAAAAAACGTGTAAGAGATAAGTGGCGAGGCAAGAAGTGGTACGCGATCGTTTCTCCCTCATACTTCGGCGAAACTGAATTGGGAGCCGTGCCATCTGATGACCCTGAAAAACTGGTTGGAAGAACCGTGGACGCCACGCTTTACGATCTCACTAACGATTTTGCTCATCAATATTTGAAAATGTACTTTCAGATCACTGGAGTGGAGGGTAAAACTGCGCGCACAGTCTTTAAGGGGCACGAGTACTCCCGTGACTATTTAAGAAGCCTTGTTCGAAGGAGAACTACACGGGTGGACACGGTTCTAGGCGTAACGACAAAGGATGGCTACCGACTGAGAGTAGGAATTTGCGCTTTCAGTCTCATCCGCATCAAAACTTCACAGGAAAAAGCAATACGAAGTATCATGAGGAGAACAGTTCAGGAAAAAGCGAGCGTTCTTACATTCGATCAGTTTGTTCAGGAGATTGTTTTGCAGAAAATAGCGTCTGACGTGTACAATGAGGCGAAGAAGATAGCTCCCTTGCGCCATGTGGGTATCCGAAAGTCCAAGCTTGTTCTGCAACCCACCATGGTAGCATAACAACGTTTCTTTTTGTTAACCGCCCTTTAAGGTGGAAAGCACCGTTGGAGGATAGTCACTCAGCAGATTTAAGGAAACGAGTTGCTCGGGAAGCTGCTGCCCTACTTTACACCTCACAAGAGAAAGAATATAAGCAGGCGAAAAAGAGGGCAATTAAAACATTGGGAATAAGAGTTCTACCCAGCAACCTTGAGGTTGCAGAAGAGTTGGACAAGATAGCTGAGGAGAGAGAAGGGCGGTCAAGACGAGAGCGGTTGCTTCAGATGCGAAAGGAAGCTCTCAAGATAATGGGGTTCTTAAAAGATTTCCGTCCGAAGCTGATAGGAAGCGTTTGGAGGGGAACTGCCCGACAAAATAGCGACATAGACATAGTCACGTTTTCTTCAACTCCAAAAACTGTTCTCGCTCAACTTCAAAAAAGCAACTTTGAAGTCGCAAAAACCGAGTGGCTGTCCGTGACAAAGATGGGTAAAAAAGAGTCGTCCTTTCACATTTATTTAACTCTTCCATCTAGTAACGAGGCGGAAGTTGTCGTTCGAAGCCCCGAAAGAATCAACCGATTAGAACGATGTGAAATATACGGAGACGTTGTGACCGGCTTAAACTATCATCAGCTTCAAAAGCTTCTCAAAGAGAATCCACTTGAAAAGTTTGTGCCAACATAAAACTGATTGAGAAATTACAGTTTTTCTCGATACATTTAACAGTAAATAAGCTTAAATCAGAAAATTAGGCTTGGTTTGCGAGTTCAGCAAATGCCAAAGCACACGGTTATCGCCATGCAAAGTTTGTAAAACCTCATGAAATGATGCGTGCGATAAACTTTTCTTCATAAACCATTAATGCAACTTGAAATGGCATAATAAACTATTGAGAGTTAGAAATGAGGTGATTTTGTGGCAAAGGCAGAATACATGTCCAACGAAACGAAATGTCTGAAATGTGGAAACAATGTTTTCCAAGTAGAAAGGATGGCTGAAGATCAAGTTATGCTAACATGTAACAGTTGTAGTGAGTCTTACTTGATAAATGCAGATTTAGATGAAGGTCGCGTTGTGCTTACTTTCTGGAGTCCAGAAATGGAAGAGTAAAAAAGTTAGATTTCTGCTAACACAGTCGTGCTTGCGTGCACATATATAAATAAGAGAAACAATATTGAGAACTTTGTGAGGGTGAAGATTAGTGGTTGCAAACAAGTGTCCAAAATGTGGAAGTGCCCAAAATCCGAATTATAATTATTGTGTTGAATGTGGAACTCAGTTAAGGAAAAAATGTTCAAAATGCGAAACCTACGTAACTGTAAGGATGAAATTCTGTCCAAGTTGTGGAACCCCTAATAAACTCTATGCTTCTCAGAAATAGAGAAAACCCCGCACATTATTATTTTATATATAAGGCAAAAAAGGAGGATAAATAGCCACTCTTTTCCTCTAAAAAGGATTTTTTATCCATAATTTTTTGAGTGAAAAGCATAAATACCTTTCGAGTGAAACATATAACCGCTTTGCGGCGCTTACAGAAAAATTAGGGGACAAAAACATGCTTTGTGGTTACGGAGAAGAGGAAGAATGGGACGAAGAGGAAGAAGAGGAGTGGTAAGATAGTGCCTAAGAAAAAAGGAAAGAAACAGAAGGAAGAGTAAAGCAAAAACGCATGCTAGTTAAACTAAATCAAATGTCTTCATACTTCTACTCCTCATTTTTTCACCACACGCAGAAACTTAAGGGGAAGTTCGAGAATTAGGCGAGCTTAAGATATAGGAAAAGATGAAAGAAATGCACAAACGTAGAAAATCTAAAACAGGCGGGCACGCACGATGATTCGACGTTGTAAGGTTTGTGGAAAGCCTCTTCTACGTTCTGGAAGTACTGATGGCTTATGCAGAGAACACCGCTTTGAGGAAGGTAACGTTTGGGTTCTTGAATCTGACTTCGATGCAGACTATTATATGTGGAGACCTAAATTCCCCGCAAAGACCGTTGGAAATAAGATAAAGCCTAAAAAAGGAACAAAACATGAATGACGTTTACTTAAACGCTCGCATATAGGTTCCAATAGTGTTTGGCAAGGGATGGTAATTATTGAACAATGAGGAGCTCCGTGACGTTCAATCGTTTAAAGCTGTACTAAACAAAAGAACTAAGAAATGGGTTGCTTTAGCAAAATTCAAGAATAACAAAACGAGAATTGTTGCTGGCGGGTTAAGTTCAAGAAATGAGGCACAAGAATACTTGAAACTTCTTGTCTCTCGCGTGCGATCTGCACGTACGTAGTTCGCTTTTCGCGTCCGCTACCCATATGCATATTTTAAATAGCAGTTTCAGGCTAGCAAGATTCACGTTGATTTTTGTGCGCGCCTTAAATTATTAATGAGAGGAAAAATCCTATATTAATAAATTTGAGCAAGAAATGAAAGAACTAGTAGAATTTGGAAGAAACATCAGAGTCAGATATTTTCATTAGGTTTCAACATTGAATACATCTACCAGATCTGTGCGCGCGCTGTGTGGTTAGGTTCGGCAAACAAAAAAGGAGGAGGTTTTGTTTTCTTCATAGCCTTTCTCTTTGTGTTTTCTCAAGAGTGTTGCTGCGACAACTGTTATGGATGCTATTGCTGCGAGTATTAGTAATACCCATTCAATAGGTGTTTCGAGTGGGACAGTGGTTTGTGTCAGTGGCAATGTGGCTTCTACTATACCTATGTTTGTTTCGATTGTGGCTACATCATCTTGGATTGAAAGCACTCTCCCTTGAAGGGCGTCCAGGATTGTGCTAAGGGTGGCGATTTCTCCTTCAACGTTAGTTACCTCTAATTCGATGTTTTCAGTATCGGTTTTCAGGATGCCCACGTTTGTTTCGATTGTTGCTGTTTTTCCATTTAGGGCAGTTAGTTCAGCGTTTATGTCAGCCAAATCTGCTCTGACAACGCCCACATCTGTCTTGATGACCGCTACTTTCTTCTTGAAAGGAAGCATTTCTATTATGTCTTCTATTTTTGCGTTGATGCTTTCTAAGGACACTTTAATCGTGCTGATGTCCGTTTTTATGGTAGCTATGTCGTCTTCAATGTCTACTAGCCAAGAGTTTGTCAGCGTGGGACTCACCTGAAAGCTCCCAAGAGAAGATCCTTTGATTGTGAAGAGGCTTGCGTTGGCAACCAGCACGTAAGTGCCGGTTGGAGCGTCTATGGGTATTGTGTAAGGCACCCTGTAGAGACCGGTGGCAACACGTTCTAAGAATGAGGTTAAGTTTTCCTGCAAAGTTCCGTTAGAATAGTACAGTACGCCGCTGATTGTTGCGTCAACGGGTTGGCCCATTGAGGACACTAAAACATAGAATTCAGCAATTTCGCCTCTGAAGTGGATGGAACCCACGTCCACCTCAACTTCCAGCGTGGTCCTTGAAACCGTCACCATGACTGCAGCAGTATTTGCTAATCCTTCGTCGTTGGTGACAGTCAAGGCAGCAGTATAGGTTCCAGCCTTTGCGTAGACGTGGTTCACGGTTAATCCAGTTCCCTTGGCGTTGTCGCCGAAATCCCACGTGCAGCTGACGATGGTTCCGTTGGGATCGTACGAGGCGGAAGCGTCAAAGGTCACGGTTTCTCCGACAAACGGATCGCTTGGTGAGTAGGTAAAGGAGGCTACTGGAAGCACGCCGATTGGGATGTTCGTGGCAACGAGCGTTAGGTTCACACTGTAGTAGTATGGGTAATATCCGAATTCCATGCCTATCAATAATCCAGATACCTTGTCATACCAGTAAGTGTATCTGAATCCATAGTAGGGGTCGTAGTATTCTAGTTCCCAGCAGTCTACGAAATATCCGTCCACCTCAATGATTTGGGTGCCAACCACGGTTGCTGTGTCAGACATGAGGTTTACGGTTGAGCCAAGCGCAATATCAGTTTCTATCCAGCCAAAAAACCACTGCTTAAGCCCAGGTCTAGGCTCAAGCATATGACCACCGCTCTCTATTTCCCTATTCATGATGTTGACGATCATCCAATAAGTCTGGGTGTATCCCATCATATCTTGCCACACCGTGACGTTGATTAGATAGGGTGAAACATAGGGGTCATAACTAAAGCTCCATTTTCCTGTGCTGATTATTCTGTCGTACTCCGAATAGTATAGTGTATAGTTTGCCCACTGTCCCTCAATCGGACGAATTAATGGATAGGTGACCGTTACAAGTTTCGTTGCAACGTTGTTTATTGTGACGTTTTCGCCAGGCACGGGCGAAGCATAGGTTGTCACGTTGTACGTGCTTTCGTCAGTTGGAGTCCACAGGTAACTAAGCGTATAGGAAGCGTTTGCTAGTAGAAAGTCGATAACTGTGGAGTTGACCGCGACATCGTTGATGAACAGTTCCAGCTCAACATTGGTCTCGTTGTTTAGTCCACGATTATATACGGTTGCGTTTAGTAGAGATGAATGTCCGGGTTCAATGTAGTTTGCGGCATCAAGGCGGACTGAGAGCTCGTGTTCATATTGAATAGGGGCGAGCCAGTCGATGATGTTTTTGGCGAGTTGTAGATTGTCTTCATAAAGTATGTGATAGTCTGAAAATGTTCGATCATCAGCAAAGCCAACCACTCTGCCGAACTGTTCTGAGACGGCTAGCATGATGTCGCCGTTGCGGTCTCGGATGAGGCCTTGAGCAGCACCAGTAACATACATCACAGCACTTGGCGAATGCATATCTACGGAGGCTACATCCTGTGTTACCTCATGAAACGTTATATCCGTGGTGATACCACCCCATCCTCCCTTGGACCAGCTTATGCCGGCGAAGCTGGTAAGGTCTGTGTAAATTTCCGGTCTGTTATCGCCTATGACTAGGAGGCCTCCGCCATTGAATACGAAGTTTTGTATTGCTGAAAGCTCAGCTGAGGAATAGTAGTCGGAAGCTTCGGGGATGACAAAGATGTCGTATGTTTCTAAAACGGTGGATGTAATAGGTCCATAGGTGTGGGTGTCAACTATGTAACCTGAGAGCTCAAGTCTGAGCACCCAGTATCCGTATTCGTAGATTGGATATGTCCAATGAGTCTGGTCGAAGAGGATATGTGCGCGGGCGGGTGCGCGGAGCACCTCAACTGTTTCGTCGCTCTGGAGCGTATTATCCACTGTATCCGTTTCGCCTTCTACTTTGATTGCTACAGCCGTTATGGCGTGGTTTTCAGCTTTCACGTCCGTTGTGTCCCAAGTGAAGGTTAGGGTTGTGCTTGTGCCGTTTTCAAGGCTGGTGACGGTTTCCTTTCCGACACGCTTGGCCAATAGCGTTCCCGGTCCGAAATAGTCGTACCAGACCGCAACATCAAATGTTTCAGCTGTCGTTCCTTGGTTTTCAACGACAACCGTGATGTTTACGAACTCGCCTTGAATTACCGAGGTTGGTGATAGTGTGACACTAGTAACGGCTACGTCGTGGATCACCGGGGCTTCGGTATTGCGGAAGTAGCCGTGCAGTATATGGCCAAATTGTGGTAAAACATTATCAATGATGATCCCCCTGAAATCCACTTCGGGGTTTCTAAGTTCGACCTCATCTTCAACAAGGGTCATAAAAGAGTCTCCTGCGCCCTTCACTCGGAAGGTTACGTTGGCTAGAATTCCTGGTCCAGAAGTTTCGAAGGGTGTTGCTGGCGGGATGTATTGGAAATAGGCAGTTGTCAGCGATAATGTGCCCGCAGTGTTGTTGAAGGTTCCTAGGATAAACTGGGCGCTCGGGTCTTTGGCTTCTGTGATGAGGTCGCCGTTTGTGACTTCGATGCCTTCTAATATGTTTGGGTTGTAGGTTAGGCTGAACTGCCAGCCCCAAACGTCGCTCCCATTGTAGTCTGTATATATGGAGACCGTGTAGTTCTTGCCTGGCGTCAACGTTGGGTCCACGGTGCTCTGAGGGATAACCGCAATATAATGAGCTATAACTTTGACTTTGCTAGGCGAGACAAGTGTGTTGTCCGCCGTGTCAGTTTCGCTGGGTACGGTGCTAGCCGTAACATTTATGGTGTAGGTTTTCTCCTTTACTAGATTTACTGGATTGCCTTCCCACGCGGTGTAGACTTCCTCCCTTACATCTGTTGTGTTCCATGTGAAGGTTAAAGATGTGGTTTGGCCAGCTGCCAGATTCTGTACGGTTTTCGTTTCTATAGCAGTATTATCGTGGTAGACAGTGACGTTGAATGTTTCGTTGCTCATTCCTTGGTTTTCAACTATAACGGTGATGTTTACAAGCTCGCCTAATCTCACAGAGATTGGGGTTGGTGTGACGCTGATAACAGCTATGTCATGTATCAAGAGCTCTCCTGTATTGCGGAAGTAGCCGTGGCCTATGTTGTCGGCCATGAGCTTTGCGTCTATGATGGTGTAAATAGCCGATCCGTCCCATCCTTTGAGCTCGGTGTCTTCCCCAAGGGTTATGTTGGAGATTCCCGTGCCTACTACTGTGAAGGTTA
>JABAOH010001175.1_pt1 | contig 32666 bp, 31 predicted proteins | sample 7062181 | NCBI WGS metagenome assembly JABAOH01 (sample SAMN14538630, study PRJNA623070) | marine sediment metagenome | biome: marine biome [ENVO:00000428]; feature: marine pelagic biome [ENVO:01000023]; material: deep marine sediment [ENVO:00002113]; isolation source: pool of 5 deep marine... | reverse complement strand
ACCTGATGCGCCGATCAGCCGACCTTCAGTCTATGCCTTCGTATTGCTCCCAAGAAACGATCTCGTCGAAATCTTTTCGAGGTCTGGGCGCGGGATCCTCGTCAGGATAGCCTAGAAGGATCAAAGCTTGCACAAATAGACTATCCGGCAAGTTCATGATCTGGTGAGCATCTTTGGGAGACATGGCTCCCACCCAACATGTGCCCAAGCCCTGATTGACAGCCTCCAGAGTCATATAAGCTGCAGCAATCATAATCTGCTCGCGAGCTCTTATGATCATTACCTGATCGCCCAGACGGTACGGCGCGAACAGATCGCTTCCTAGAATGACGTCATCCAGAACCTCGTCTGGCCAGTCCATCACGCCAGCTTCAATCAGCTCCTTCAAAGACTCTCTGTGCATCTTGCGAGAGAAGGCCTCTGGTACGCCACAGCACACAATGACTGCCGGGGCACTGCTGACCTGAGGTTGTCCGCCGGCAGTACTCGCCAATTCCTCTATCTTAGCCTTGTCTTGAACAACAATGAACCGCCATGGCTGAGTGTTCCCCCATGACGGGGCTCGCCTGCCCGCCTCCAACACCTTCTCTATCTTCTCCCTCTCCACGGGCGCCGGCTTCCACTGTCTTATGCTCCTCCTTTTCAGAATCGCCTCTGACACATCCATGTTTGTCTCCCTTTCCCCTATTCACTTCTTCCTTCAACTCTGTCCTTACTGGTCTGCTGTGAACGCCTCGCGCACGCCCTTGAGGATCGCGCCTTCTCGACCGCTCTGATGAGAGGCCTCCCACCAAGCAAGACAGCGGAGTGACGGGTGAGGATCCCTGCAGATTCACTTCATACTGTCGAGAATGAACTCAGCCGCAAGCCTGGCGCCTATCCCCGGAGGCAGACCACACTTTTCAAAACCCTTCTCCTGCGTGAAGGTCATCATAGCCTCTTCACTCTCCCCGGGATTCAGCCTGTGTCCAAGGATCACCATTTCCAGGATGTCAGCGCAATACAAATGACCGATTTCGCCTTCGAAGAACGCCATGAACTTCTGAGAAGTCATGATAGTCTCATTCATGGCCTGATAGTCCAATCGGTCATCGCTGCCGAAATAGAGCCCAAAGGTGATGAGACTCCCGGTTATGCCCCCACATATCTCACCGGTCCCGCCGACGCCAGGAAATGGAGTCAAGGCCTTGATGATCTCCATGCTGCCCAGACCGAATTCTTCCATCAAGGCGAGCGCTGTACCCTGGGCACAATTCTTGAATATGAAGTTGTACTCCTCGGCTCGGCGCTGAACGCGATCGAGGATCTCCTCCTTGTTGGCCAACATCTCTACCGGGTCGAGTTTCTTCTTGGGGATCCCCTCCGCACCCAGTTTCCTAACTCTGGCCTCGAGGCCCGGTGCATCCCAGGCTCTCTCTGCCAGTTCCTCTACCCTTAGCCTTAGTGCCTCATAGTCTGTCATCGTGTAGCTACCTCCTCCATCTTTCTGCTGTAGTGATGCCATGATAATCGAGCACACCGATGTGAATCCCAGCGACCAGCAGGAATCGAGCGCCAGGCTCTATATCGGCTCCATGTCGAGGGGATAGAAGACCATAGACAACTTCTTCATGAGAGCGCCTGCAGGCGTATTGGCAAGGGCTCCATCTTCGCCAATGGCAAAGAATTTGCCGGTCGTTCTTGTCTGATCCCAGCTACAGAAGAACACGGTGACCACCACCTCCCAGCAGTCCGTGCCATGCTCGTAGTCGCTTTGTCAGGTGACCTTGTTGCGATCTACAAACTCGAGATCAAAGGATGTCCCCGAGTCCAGTGTGATGTTCATCGTCTGATTGACCAGCGCCGCGGTTTGGGGAAGACGATGGGTCGCCATTTCCGAGGCATAGTCCTCGTATTCCTAGTACGTTTCACCTTCCTGCTGTGGCACAGTGCGCCTCCCGTCCCAACAATGGACAGACTAACGCTCACACTCCCCACTTCACGCCGGCATTGGTCAGCGCAGCTCCTGCAACATCAACGATCGCCGCTCCCCCGTCAAGAAGAAGAACAGCCCCCGTCATGAACGTTGAATCATCACTGGCGAGGTAACTACAAATGCCGGTGATCTCACTGGGATTGGCCGTCCGCCTCAGGGGAACCATCGAAGATATGCACGCAAACACGCCTTCCAGATCGGTCCCGAGTACTTCGGATAGAGGGGCCAGTGAGTTTTCCAGCATCTCCGTCCTTGTACCGCCCGGACAGACCGCATTACATCGGATCTTCGATGGACCGAAATCCAGCGCAACCTGCTTCGTGAGCATGATGAGACCAGCCTTCGACGCGCAGTATGCTGGCATCCCGGGCAGACAGCGCAGGCCTCCCAAGGAAGCGACGTTTATGATGGAGCCGCCACCTCCCTCGATCATGTGCGGTATTGATGCCTTCATTAGATACATCGGGCCGGTGAGGTTCGTTTCCAGAACTCTGTGCCAGAGCTCTGGATCTGTGTCAACGACGGTCGTGCCGCCTGGATCTATTGCCGCGTTATTCACCAGGACCTCGAGCGTACCAGTGAATTGAAGAGCCGTCTCAACCATTCGTGTGGCGTCTTCTAGCTTAGCTACATCTCCAGCGCATGTCAGTACTGTCCCCGCGGGCAACGATTGGGCCACTTCGTCGAGCGGTCGCTGGCGGCGGCCGGTTATGCATATCCTCGCTCCGTCAGCAACGAACCGCTCGGCAATTGCGGCGCCTATGCCAGTACCCGCTCCGGTAATGAGTGCTACTTTCCCATCTAGTTTCATTTCTACCTCCGATGGAGCCAGCCGAAGCCCGGTACGGCTGGAATTGGCGCAGATACCTACCGTTTTCCAGAATTCGGCCGCTGATTGCCAATGAATGAACCTAGTCTCACATCTGATTGTCCCTGTCTGGCACCTCAGCTAGAGCCCTATGACCCTCACCACCACACGACCTGAACTGCATGGTGAGCAACTCAGAGAACCTCAAGCCTTTAGCATCAATCCCGTCGCGATCAGCCTTATCTGTCTGCCCTTGGGGGTCGATGCTCTCCTTTCACCATTCGCTATTCGCCATGCGTAGCCCATTTTGGAGGCGGTGCAGGCTCTGGTCTCTCGCCGTAGAAGAGATCGTCCATGCGCGTGAAGATGCGCCTGGCAAACCGGTTCTTCACGGCCAACTGGGTTATCACGCGGTGCGGCAGCGTCCTCGGATGACTCCAAGGGCACACCCTCATGCACAGGCTGCAGTCAGTTCCGACCTTCCCCCAGTAATCGAAGCACGTCTCGGCGTTGACCTTCCACCTGAGGGTGCCATTCACCTCCTGAGGATCATCGACGGGGATGGAGTTGGAGGGGCAGCAGACGGCACATTTCGTACACACGCTACAGAAATCCTGCACTCCGATGTCCACAGGACTATCAGGTATGAGGGGTAGGTCCGTAGTAACACATCCTAGCCTCAACCTTGGACCGAGTTCCTTGGTGATCAGATATCCGTGGCGACCAAGCTCCCCCAATCCCGCATCTACTGCCAATGGCACAAGAAGCAGGTCGTAGTGCATAAGGTGATGTGCCTCTGCAGGGTACCCCAGGTTGGCGACAAAAGATGCCGTCTGAGTGGCAATGAAGGCGCCCTTGGCATATTGTGTTCCGCTCTCGAGAGCGCTCGGCGTATGCGGTCCAGTCCATACCATGTCGCGTGACATTTCCATGGCGAAGACGATGGCATACTTATGGGACACTTCGATCTCTTTGCCCCAGTCATCCCAATTGTCCCAGTGTATGTGTCCTCTTCTAGAATAAGCCCACAGACGGTTGACCTCGGTTATCCCGACCAGATCAGCCCCAAGATGGAGCACGAAGCCTTTGACCCTATTCGTTGCTTCTTCAGTGCTTAAGGGGATTCTCCCTACCTGAAGAAAGAAAGGATGAGCTTGCGGTTCTATGGCCTGGGGGCTCCCGAGATGCATAGGGATGGACATCGTGGCAAACAGCGCTGCCACACTCGGCCCTTCATTGGGCTTGTCTACTGTGCCTGGGACCCCCAGCGGCCCACCCATTTCCCTTCTTCTGGCGTCACCTTCCTCCCACTGCGGATGTTCACTATAGAACTTCCGATAGCGCTCTTGGTCATCCGGAGGAAGCTCGTTCCTGGCAAAGACTTGCTCTCTCTCGTCGAACCTCTTGACTTCCCCAACGACGTAGCCTTTTGTGCCTTGCAGTGCCCTTTGATTTCGACCGGTGCCCACCAAGAGAAGCAGAACCGCAACTGGAAGAACGAGCCCTATCAGAAGGATCACGAACCCCGCCGTGCCCTGGAAGAAACCGACTGCCCTGAGGGCAAACAGGCCGATCTCGCCCGCCAGCAAGACAACAAGAGCCACGACTCCAATAAGGGCTGCCCTCCTCTCTCGCTCCCATATGCTGGAAATGAAGAACGCAAGAGTGAACAGCGCGACAATAGCCAGAGACAACGCTTCTATGAAGATCAATGCATCGACCATCCTCTCCTCCCCGAGAGTAGGTCTACTAGTGTCGCATACTCTGCCAGAGTGTTGTCGGCTTCTCCTCGACGCTCTGCTGAGGACACGTGCAGGCCATGCCTCGAGCCGGCCCTAGACCGTTGACTTGCACAGGGCCTCACCGTCCTCCCGCCAGTACGGGACAGAGCGTGATCTCGTCGCCGTCCTTCAGTTCGGTGTCCAGCCGCTTGCGGAGACCCATGTATGGTTGGCCATTCAACAGGATGAGGTTGGACCTCCTGATCTCCTTAGTGGAAGGATCAAGCAGAATGCTCTCGAGTCTCTCTCCGTGCTGACTGCACAACACCATCAGTGCATCCCTCAACGTAGCCTTATCGGTCTCCAATTCCAGGGAGACCCCAGTGCCGATGAGGCCTCTGAATCTCAAGTAGCCGGCTACCTGTATCTTCACTGTTTGAGCCATGTCTCTTGAGAGGCCAACGTCGTTTCCTTTGCCCCGTTTACCCATATATGCCTAACTACACGCCAAAATGGCTCGTTTCACAAGCGTCTTTGCCAGCTGGACCATGTAACGATTATGTGTCAAGGGCTCCGCTTCAACAACAGAGGCGTGGCCAGCAGCTTCCGCACTGGATTCATCTATGGCTTTCCCCAGAATAGCCTCTTCGGCGGCGTATGCCCTATAGGGCTTCACATGAACCGCATTCAGACAAACTCTGGCCTCGGTAGCGACTCCATCTGATTGACCGATCATCACTGCGCAATTCACTATGGGGAAGTCTATACTTGCTCTCATTGCGAACTTGATGAATGTGCTTCTCGTGCCCTCAGCAGGGGCAGGGACTTGAATCTCGGTAACGATTTCATCCACGTCCAAGACCGTTGTCCGCCCAACCCCCACCTCAAAGAAGTCTTCTGCTTTAATCGTCCTACGTGACGTCATGATGTTGGCGTCAAGGGCAATCAAAGCAGGCGCAGTATCGCTTGGATGCACGGCATAGCAACCGCCTTCCACACTCCCTCCGAATATGGAATGATATCGATTGTCTCCCTCAATGGCATAGCATCTGCCGCCCCCCTTTCTGAGGCAGGGGAACCTGTTCCAAGGACTTCTATAGTACCAGCACCTGATATCCTGGCATATGTTCCCACCGATAGTGCCCATTTGTCTGATATTTGGGGAGGCAGTTCGTTGCGCTGCGATGGCCAAGGCGGGATACCGATCCTTGATGGCAGGGTTCACAGCAATATCGTGGAGCCTCGCAAGGGCTCCTATTCGCAGTGTACCGCCTTCCTCTTTGATGAAATCGAGTCCAGGGATGGTCTTGAGGTTGATGATGGATTCGGGGTACGTGGGTAGAATCTCGTCCTTCATCTTACCGAGCAAGTCTGTTCCGCCGGCGATCACATTCGCCCTATGACCGTAGCGCTTCAACCAAGAAACTGCTTCATCAACGCTCGTGGCATTGATATGGCGGAAGTCCCTCATTCTTCCCTTCCTAGGCCTTACCCAAGGCCCTGAGGACTGTCTCAGGGGTGATAGGGAAATCGTCTATCCAAACACCTATCGCGTTATGGATGGCAGGCCCAGGCAAGGCAGGCACGACGGTGGCGATGTCTTCACCAATCCCGACCACCCCATAAGGTCCGTAGCCCATTCCTGTCTCAACCAGCAGTGTTTCGATCGGTCCCACATCATTCATGGTGGCGATTTTGTAGTCCAGGAGATTGCCGTTGAGCATGACACCGGTCACTGGATCATGGACAATCTCCTCGAGAAGCCCCCTGCTCACACCCATATATGTACCGCCATACTGTTGTCCCTCACACCCTTCCCAGCTGATCACCTTTCCGACATCATTTACATTGACCACCTTGGTAACAAGAACTTCTCCAGTCTCCGTATCTACCTCCACCTCCATGAAATGGGCTTGTCTGCACAGGCGGAGACGATAGCTCGCGTAGGCTCCTTGTTGGACTTGCCAACTATGAGAAAAGAGCGGCACTGAGAAGTTACTTCGCTGTGCCCCTCTTCCCATCTCGGGAGTATAGCACATAGGTCCCTCAGCCCCGGACGGCTGTACGAACTCTGCCAACGACATTCTTTCTGACGGGTCAGCTTTGACATAGATGACACTGTCCTTGATGTCCAAGTCTTGAGGTTCGTATCCTCCAAAAGGAGAAGGGAAACTACCCCTTTGAGTCTCCCCACTCGGGCTGGTAGCCGCCACCAGGATCTTCCGCTTCAGGAGCCTCGCTGCGTTTCTCACCGCGAATCCATTGACAGACATATTGGTGGACGAATCAGGTGTCATGGTGAAGAACCCTGGGTCAAACTGCGGCCTGTAGAAAACGTCCTCCAACCGCATACCGAGTTCATCAGCAGCGATCTGGCAGTAGGCTGTCTCAGCATTGACGCCGTTGTCACACCTCATCCCCAGAATGCTGGCTGTCCCATCATTACGTTCAATCCGTATGGCTATTTCACTGGAACCAGCCGAGTCTTCCCATTCATGCGTCCAAGTGAAGCCGAGACCGTGCATCCTTCCATTTTGCAGTCTCTTGACTCCGGGGGGATGCCATTTCTTGTCCCACTCTATCGCAGCCTTGCCCTTCTCGATACATTCTCGCAGGCTATCCCTGACCTCAAACCCCATTTCACCCTTGCGGTCGTTGAGCCAATCCATGTCGTGGCCATCTGCACCGTCATTCTTCAGAGCGACATCGGTCGGGTCCAGGGATAATGCATCGGCAAGGTGGTCGAATACCAGCGTAAGGCTATGGGTATTGGGGTTCTGCTCACACCGCGTGGGGACATTTATGCCCTTGTTCACTTGAATGGCTTCGATCTTTCCGTATACATTGGGTATCCTGGTGTTCTCGATGAAATGCCTCGCCACGCCAAAGACCGGAAACAGAAGGTTCGACAAGAGGGCGCGCACTTTCACTGCTGTGATTGTACCGTCTCTCTTTGCGCCCACCTTGTAGTGGTACACGCCCTCGTCCATCTCACCTCCATAGAAGTCCTCCCTCCGCGTAAACACCCATTTCACAGGCCTGCCCGTTCTCTTCGCAATCAGTGCCGCACAGTAGTGTCCCCCCATGTTCCACGGTACCTGGCTCCAACCGCCGAAGCTTGCTCCCTGGTAGAGGCAATGCATGGTGATCTTGTTCATCGCAGTCGCGCCAAACCAGGACGATATCACACGCTTGCATATTTGGGGGCGTTGCTGTTTGACCCAGACTTCGGGATATTCTCCATTCCACTTGAACACGCCGCAAGGCCTCTCTGGTCCGACCCAAGTATGGACGCGGCGCCTTGATGTGAATTCAACGATAACGTCCGCTTCGGCAAGACCCTTTTCCACGTCGCCCAGTTCCTCAACGTCCATGAACCCCTCATTGTAGTGATTCCCATCTGGATACTCCTCGGGATTCGCCAGTGGGGCCTCCGGCTTCAAGGCCTGCTCAACATCCAGTACGAAAGGTCTTTGCTCCCATTCAATCTCAATGAGTCTCAGGGCCTCCTCAGCTATGGCTCCCGTATCAGCTGCGACTGCGGCTCCTACTTCCTCACCCTCGAAGTGGGCAACTCGTGGCAGAACCGGTACGGACGAAGGGGCATGGCCGCCCAGGTCTGTCTCAGACGGTAGCTCAGGGTCATCATATCTGAGTATGGCTCTAACCCCTGGCAGAGCCTCAGCTCTGCTCGTGTCCATGCTCTTGATCTCTGCGTGAGGAAAAGGGGACGTCAGAAAGCGCATGTGTAGCATCCCCGGCAGTTGCACGTCCATGGTATACGTTGCCTTTCCAGTCGCCTTCTCGTACCCATCCAGACGGCGTACACCTCGTTTTCCGATGTGACCGTACTCCTCCAGGGGATACTTGTCCGCTGTGAGGTTGTCCATCAACTCAAGGATCTTGGCCTCTTCTGGGTTAGCCGGGTCCATGTGCCCTCCTCTTTGCCGACTCCTTCAGCTCTTTGGCCGCCTCGAGGACTGCCTTGGGGTGTTGCGGGTACGTGCCACAACGGCAGAGATTGCCACCAAGGGCGTCTCTTATCTCCTTCTCTGTCGGATTCTGTTCCCGGTCAAGCAGAGCTTTGGCTGTCACAACGAAGCCTGGAGTGCAGTAGCCACACTGCATGGCATGGTTCCTAACATACGCTTCAATGAGAGGATGCTTCTTTGACTCGATCCCCTCGATTGTTTCTATGGCTTTTCCATCACATTCTACGGCCAGCGTCATACATGACAGGATCGGCCTTCCTTCCATGATTACCGTACAGGAACTGCAAGCTCCTCTGTCGCAAAACAGCTTGGTCCCAGTGAGCCCAAGCTTCTCGTGTATCAGGTCATGCAGCGTCCACTCAGGTTCGACGAGGATGGTATACCTCTCGCCGTTAATGGTTAGGCGGATATGACCCTCGGGTGTCGGTAGAGGCTGGGCCTTGTGCCGTTGAAGAACATGGGATCGCAGCAATTCAAAGCTGTCGCACTTCGTCGCGCAGTAGGGGCACAAATAGGCTTCTGTTACTTCGCCCATCCCAGACTACCTCCTGATCACAAATGCTTATACTCTGACCGTCCTCTGGCCCCTCAAGAACACGGACTGCTCAATGCGTACCTCGTATTCATTCCCGAAGTGCTCCAAACTATCCAATACGGCAACAGGAGCCGATTGCCCCAGGCCGCACAAAGAGGAGAGTTTCATCACCTCTGATAGGTCTTCCAGGGCTTCGATATCGTCTCCCCTCCCATTTCCTCTCACCATTCTCCCCAATATCTCCACCATTACCTCTGTCCCCTCACGACACGGGGCACACTTGCCGCATGATTCTTCGGCAAAGAATTGGATGGTCCGATAGACCACGTCGATAATATCCCTGGTTTGATCCAAGACCGTCACTGCCCCTGAGCCAAGGACACTCTCATAAGAGAGAGGAGTGTCTAGCATCCACCCTGGAAGCAACCTTCCAGCAGCGCCCCCGACCTGAACCGCCTGAATGTCGTTCGCCTTCGCCAGATCTACAACCAGTTCCCTCAGATCACTGCCCAAGACCAACTCATACACTCCGGGCCTTTCAACGTCCCCGCTTACCGAGAAGACCTTGGTACCTTTGCTGCCATCCGTTCCTATGGCAGCGAACCAATCCGGACCATTGTTAATGATTTGTGGGATATTCATCAGCGTTTCAACGTTATTAATGACGGTCGGTTTTCCAAACAGACCTTTGCTTGGCGGAAAAGGGGGCCTGTAGCGAGGCTCGCCCCGGCTGCCTTCGATGGACTCCATGAGAGCGCTCTCCTCACCACAGATGTATGCACCAGCACCTTCAACTATCTCAATCTTCGGAAGATCTCGAAACCCTCTTTCAGCCACCTGGCTAATAGCGCTGTTCAGCCGATCCAACAGATAGTGGTATTCCTGCCGGAGGTAGATGTAGGCCTGTCGAGCGCCCACGGCGTAGCTGGCAATCGCAATTCCTTCAACAAGGGCAAACGGGTCGTTCTCCAGGAGGTATCTGTCCTTGAATGTTCCTACCTCCCCTTCGTCGGCATTGCAGATGATGAATTTCTGCCCATTCCCAGTCTTGCTGGCCAATTCCCATTTCAGCCCACAGGGAAACCCGGCTCCTCCGCGACCTCGTAGCCCGGATGCTTTTATCTGCTCAATGACCTGTTGGCCGGTCATTGTCTCCCTCACTCTCTCGAAAGCTTTGAACCCATCTCTATCCAAATAGGTGGCTAGATCATTGGGGTTCACGATCCCACAGTTTCTCAAGACGATGTGCTTCTCCGGCATTGATCAACCTCTATTGCCTGTCATGAATATGACTTCAGTGCCCGTGAGATCTTGTTCGGCGCAAGGTCGCCGTGCACATCGTCGTTGACGAGCATCGCCGGTGCCTTGTCGCAGGCTCCGATGCAGTTCGTTAGCTCAAAGGAGAACTTACCGTCGGGTGTCGTTTCGCCGGGCCGTATCCCTATCGCGTCTTGAACAGATTCAATGATCATCTGAGCATTCTTCAGCTGGCACGGAAGACTCTTGCAGATCCTGATGACATTTCTGCCCATGGGCCTCGTTGAGAGAAAGGAGTAGAAGGTTGCCACCCCGTACACCTCAGCGACGCTTATGTCTAGACTCTGAGCTATTCCTGGGATGACCTCTGGGGAAACAAAGCTGGATTTGCTTTGCTCAGTCTTCAGGATTTCAAGAAGCGTTTTGCGATTCTCGCCGCCAGAGGCTGTTTCCTCCTCATCCCCGACCAGACCAGCGCTCTCCCCATTCTCTTGAGCCCAGCCCTTCGGCCTTGTTAATGCACCCGTTGGGCAGTAGTCGATGCAGATACCGCAATCTCGGCAATCGTCCTTGTTCAAAGGCTCGTCACAGTCCACAATGACCTTGGCGTCAAAAGCTCGGTAGCCAATGCTGTAGATATTCTTCTTTGCCATTTCTTCGCATGCCTTCACGCACCGACGACAAAGAACGCACTTGGCAAGATCCCGCTGCACATAGGGACTCACCTGTTCTACGGGATGGAAGCGGGGTTCTCTCACATTGAATCGCGGCGGTCCGACCTCCAACTCAGAAGCAAGACTATGGAGCTCGCACCTCTCAACCGTTGGGTCAGTGACGCATGGCCCTGTGTGACCGGCTAGCATAAGCTCCAGCGTAGCTTTCCGTGAGGCCAGAACCTTGGGGGACTGAGTGCGTATGACCATTCCGTCGACAATGGGTGTGTGGCACGCACCAGCAAGTGTCGGCGAACCTTCGATCTCCACCACACATACGCGACAGACACCGGTGGGACTGAGATCTGGTCCATGGCACAGAGTAGGAATGTGAATGCCGACTTTCTCCGCGGTTTCGAGTATGGTCATCCCTTCATGACCAGTTGTTTCTGTGCCATCGATGACAACCTTGGTATTCCCCATCCCAATCGCCTTTTGCCTTCCCGGGAGTACGGCGTCCTGTTGCAGAACGTATACTTTCGACGGTCGATCTCAGCGACCTATGAGCGCTTGAGGCTAGCGTCGCCCAAAGCATTAGCTCCAATGATGGCCTCTAGAACCAAGTCGGGGTTCACTTCAAAATAGGAGTTGTGTGTTGTAAGCCCCTCCCCGCAGGCAACTTCCGCTGCCTTCATGAGGTTCTCCCGCGATGCATCCGAAACCCCCAGCTGTCTCAAGGTAACAGGCAGTCCCACGGCGTTACAGAAATCGATCACTCTATCGATCTCCCCTTTCGAGTAGTCTTCCATAACAAGCTGCGCAATGGTGCCAAACGCAACTAGCTCTCCGTGCAAAGCTCCTTCCGTTCCCTCCAATGCTTGAAGACCTTCATGAATTCCGTGGGCGGCAGCCAAACCAGAACTTTCGAAACCTACCCCGCTCAACAAGATGTTGGCTTCGATGACCTTTTCAACGGCGGGCGTTACAGCGTCCTGGTCGACCGCCAGTTTTGCGCTGACCCCATATTCCATAAGCGTGTCATGACAGAGTCTTGCCAGGTTGAGAGCCGCAGCGGTTGTTACACCGCCGGGGAGGTTCTTCGCGCTTGACTTGGTGCACGTATATGCTTCAAACCAGGTTGCAAGCGCATCCCCCATGCCCGCAACGAAATACCTTGTCGGTGCCTCGGCAATCACCTGTGAGTCCACCAAGACAACATCAGGGTTTCTCTCAAGTATCAAGAACCGATCAAGCACATGGTTCTCTGTGAATTGAACGGACAGGGCACTACAGGGCGCATCATTTGATGCCACAGTCGGGATTGTGACAAGCGCTGAACCCAATTCATGGGATACGGCCTTTGCCGTATCGATTGCCCTGCCACCACCGAGTCCAGCAACCACATCTGGTCCAAACTTGCCAGCTTTTTCCGAAAGCTCGGCTGCACTTGATCGCGTGCATTCCCCTGAAAACGCCTCAAAGTGGTACTCCATCGAATGCTCTTCGAGGCTTGCCGAGACTTGATCCTGTACAGTAGACAACGCTGTGGGGCCACCAATAAAGAAGACCTTAGACCCCAAGTGAACCAAGTATTTGCCTATCTCTTTGAGGACCCCAGGGCCTTGTACATATCGGCTGGGCGCGATCAGTATCCTAATCATGATTCCTCTTCCTTGCCTCAAGGATCAGAGCGTGGGTTCGCTTCCCACGCCCCGACTTACGCTCAGAGAACACGCAACGGAGGAGTAGCGATCACCAAAGCGGCCCAGTTTCGTACGTACCCCCAGTAGCGCAACAGTGGTGACCGAGCCCTGTGTGGCAGAGTCTATTCTGAGCAACGCTCGTCCTGAGGCCCGTCGAGGCGTCGACGGTCTTCAGGGCTCCCCATCACAGGCACAATCTTGCGTCGTGGCACTATCCGGTGGATTCGAAGTGCGTTCCCAGCTAGATTCTTCTCACTGGCCGTGACCGTCCCACTAGAATGGGTACGACCGTTTCTGCTTCTGGATGGTGACCCACTTCATCTCGGTCAGCGCGTCCACTGAATAGCGGCCCCCTTCCCGGCCCTGGCCGCTCCACTTGGAGCCTCCGAAGGGCACACTCGCCTCGGCGTCAATGGAGGCATCGTTCACGTGGACCATACCGGCTTCGAGACCCTCGGCAAGGTAGATGGCCTTTTCCAGATCTGGGGTGATAACCCCTGCAGAGAGGCCATACGTGGTATCGTTGGCGACTTCCAGCGCTTCTTTCTCGTCCCCCACGGTGATAACTGGGGCCACAGGTCCGAAGATCTCTTCCTGCCAAGCCCGCATCTCGCGGGTAACGTCCGAAAGCACCGTGGCCTGATAGACCCGCCCCTCGTACGTGCCCCCAGCTAGGAGCTTCGCCCCCGCTGCAACGGCGTCTTTGACGTAGGCGTCCACCTTCCGGACTTGGTCGTCATTGATGAGCGGGCCGATCACCGTCTCGGGCACGGTGGGGTCGCCTGCGGGCAAGGACGCAGCCTTTTCCGCCAGCTTCCCGGCAAACTTCTCCACAATCGGCTTCTCCACAATGATACGACCAACAGACATGCAGATTTGCCCCTGATGCATGAAGGCCCCAAAGGAAGCTGCATTGACAGCGTAGTCGATGTCCGCGTCTGCCAGAATGATGAGGGGGTTCTTCCCGCCCAGCTCGAGGATATACTCCTTCAAGTTCGCTGCGGCCCTCTGGGCGACAATACGGCCGGTAGTGGTCTCACCGGTGAGGGTCACAAAGGAACAGCGGTCGTCATCGATGAGGGCATTCCCGAGCACGCTTCCAGGGCCCGTTACCACGTTGAGGGCTCCGGGAAGAAGTCCGGCCCGCTCGAAAAGCTCTCCAATCTTGATGCCTATCACGGGTGTTTCGCTCGACGGTTTGAAGACAATCGTATTGCCAGTCGCCAAGCCATAGGCAACTTTGTACATGGACAGAATGAGCGGAAAGTTCCAGGGCGAAATCGCCACCACAGTGCCCTTCGGCCTCATGAGGGTCATGGACAGCTTGTTCGGATCGGTGTGAAAGGTTTCGCCAAGAATGCGTTTGGCGTCGGCACCGGCGGTCGCAAGCAGGTCTACCGTCTGAGAGATCTCGAACATGGCTTTGCCGAAAGTGCTTCCTCCCTCAGCAGTCAGTACGTCGGCAAACTCCCCTCGACTCTCTTCGAGAATATGACCGGCCTTGGAAATGATCAGCGAACGCTCCAGTGAGGGGGTAGCGGACCATGGCTTCCGGGCAGCATAGGCGGCCGCCATGGCACGATCTGCATCCTTCTCGTCGCCTTTAGGCACCCGGGCATACACCTCCCCCGTATAAGGATTGACATCGTCAAAGGTCGCCCCTGACACGGCATCAACCCACTCTCCCCCGATCAACATCTGATGTGTTTTCATGATCTCTCCTTTCAACAGTGTATCTGTCTGGCGCTATGGTCGCAGAACCGGCTTGATCACGCGCCCCGTCGCCATATCTTCCACAGCCTGACTGATTTGGTCAAAGGGATAGAACGTGATCATGCGGTCAAAGGGAAACCGCCCCTGGCTGTACAATTCGATGAGCTTGGGGATGAACAGATCCGCAATGGCATCGCCTCCGAGGATCCCTGTGACCGTCCGGCCGTTCATGATCAGGTCCATATCCAGGCTGACTTCTGTGCCCGGCGGCACAACCCCCAGGAGTCCGCAAACCCCCAGGCGGGGCAGAACATCTACAGCCTGCCGAAGCACCTTGGGATTACCGACACACTCCAGGCTGAATTCCGCGCCACCATCGGTAATGTCCAGGATCGCCTCGACTGGGTCCACCTCACCGGCATTGATGGTATGGGTGGCGCCGAATTCCTTCGCCGTCTTCAGGCGGTCAGCATTGATGTCCACAGCAATGATCGTAGTACAGCCGCACACGAGCGCAGCGAGAACAGCGCTCATGCCTACCGGGCCGACTCCAAAAATCGCGATGGAAGCTCCGGGCCTGGGATGAAGCGTGTTCATCACCGCACCGGCACCGGTCATAACGCCGCACCCCATAGGCGCCAGGATCTCGAGGGGAACGTCATCCCGCACCTTAACGACGTTCCGCTCGTTGGCCAACGCGAAATCGGCAAAAGAAGACTGGCCCAGGAAACACCCATGGATGACCTGATCGCCCTTTCGCAAGGTCGTGGTACCGTCCGGACGAGCGCCGTGGAAATTGTGCAGGAAGAAATTCAGGCAATAGAGTTCCTTGCCCGACTTGCATGAAGTGCATGCCCCGCAGTAGTCCCAGGCCAATACGACATGATCGCCCGGCTTCACCTTGGTCACCCGCGCCCCCACCATGCTCGACGATTCCGGCCCCTTCGTGTCCGAAGACACTGGGCGGCGGGGGGATAGGCAGATGCCCGTGCAGGGCGCCCAGATCTGTGCCGCAGATGCCAGCGCCCACGATCCGAACCACCACCTCATCATCGTTGGGATCACTGAGTTCTAGTTGTTCAATACTGAACTCTCCTCCAGTCTCATAAACGACCGCTGCTTTGATATCCATTTTTCCCCTCCTTAACTCAACAGACCCTGTCAGATGAGCCTATCAGTTACTGGTGTAGAAGAACCCGTCCTCAACAATTGGCCCGCGAGCCGACTGCGACGCGCATCCGAACGCCCATCCATATCTAGAAACAGGACCCAAGATGATGAATCATCTCCTGAACCTGTAGAACCGTGATGCAAGAACCAGCAAATGGACAGGCCCTTGCGCAAGGCGTACCTCCTGTCATCTATGCTGCCTGATTTCAGAGAAGTACCCCATCTGTCAGATTGGCAGTATGCACATAGACCTCTATGCTAGGCTCACCTTCGCAAATATCAAGAACGGTGGCCTTGTACTCGTCCGACTTCAAGTAGGCGTCGAAATGCTCCTGTGTTTCCCATATCAACATGGCGCCCTGGGCCAGTGTCTTGGGGTCCATAATGAAGAGCTTCTCCCTAAGTCCGGGTATCTTCCTGCAGCCTTCAACGACAGTGCCTATATGCTTCTTTGCAACCTCGATATCGGCCAGCTGTTCTCTTACATCGTCCTTCAATTCGAACTTGACCATCGCGGCTATCATCTTCTCACCCCTCCTTTCCTGCGGTTGTGGCACGAGAGCTCCATCTACAGGCTACCGCAAACAAGCCTACACAATCACCCTGCCCAACTAGTCTAGGGGGTCCGAGGCTTCTTGGGCCGCTTCCTCGAATACTCTCCTCTCTCGCTCAAGGAACTTCTCCCTACCATCTGTATATGACGGGAGAACCCACTCCATTTCCTTTAGGTTCTGCGTGATGGTCGGTATCCACTGATAGGGGATAGATATCAGTATCCGTCCCTCTGGGAACACCTCTTTTGCTTTCATACCAAATGCCAATCCGGTGATCGTGTAATTCACTTTGCCGCTTTGATACGGATAAATGTAAAGCCATGAACATCCCAGGACAGGTGTTCCCTTGGGGTCCCACATCTCGCCTGTCGAATAGCTCATGGCCCTCAGCACGATCTCGGCCTGGCTGGGAGTGGCGTATAGAATGAGAAGATCTGGCTCGAAGGTCAGTGTGTCTAGCACGGAGAAAGCGACGTAGTTGACAATACCCCTCTCGAACTTGGGGATGTACCGATAGATCCTATTGTTAGCACGCGGCTCCTGATAGATTCCGAACTTAGGTCCAATTCGCCCACCTTCTACGAAAGGTAGCATCTCCTCCATGCCCAATACTGTCTTGCCGACACAATCTTCATTCTCCTTACTGAAGTAGAACGGGAGTCCCCTTTGATGTGCTTCCTTGATCATTTCACAGAAAGGCAGAATCTTGTCGGTCTGCTCAATCCCTTCTGGCCTGTTGAGCAGGAACTTGACGCCTACAGGTGGCTGCTCAAAACTGAATTCGTTGAATATGGAAAGGTCTTGAGTCAGTGGTCTCATTTGTTCACCTCCTGGATCGTGTCAGGCCTTGAAATGCGAATCAGGTTCTCTCACGAGCCTGTTCACGTTCTTATCAACCTCCATATCCTCCTTCAGCTTTCAGCCATGGGACAGGATGGGACGTCGCTGCTCACGCGACTTCTCTGAGGACGAACGATCACCCTCCAGAGCCAGAGGCAAGACGCAACCCCTTTCTCTACTCCCTTGTTTAGGGATTCTCAGACTCTTGGACCAGCTCACCAATTACCCTTCCGAATTCTGCGAGATACTGTCCCCTGCCTGCATGCGAGGGAAGATGCAACTCCATCTCCTGTAGGTTCTGCGTTATGATCGGTATCCACTGATGAGGAATAGATATCAGTATCGATCCCTCTGCAAACAACTCTCTCCCTTTCATGCCATGGATCATCTCGGGAATCAAGTAATTCACTTTGCCGGTCTGATATGGATAGATGTAGAGCCATGCGCATCCCATTACCGGTGTCGTCCTGGAGCTATACAACTCACCGGTCGAATAGGTCATAGCCCTCATCACGATTTCTGCCCGGCTGGGAGTGGTGCTGATGATTAACACGTCCGGCTCGAATGTTAATTCGTCTATTGTAGAGAAAGCGACATAGTTCACAGTATCTCTGTCGAACTTGGGGACGTATTGATAGAATATGTAGTTGGCACGTGGTTCCTCAAAGATCTTCAATCTGGCTCCAATCTGTCCGCTTTCCGCAAACGGCTCCATATCCTCCATGCCCAAGAGGATCTTCCCAACACATGCCTCACTGTTGTCTTTGCCGAAGAAGAACGGGGTTCTCCTCTGCTGGGCTTCTGTGAGCATCTCACAGAAGGAGAGATTCGTATCTATTGATAACTGCTGTATTCCGTCTGGCCTGAAGAACAGGAACTTGACGCCTACGGGTGGCTTCTCAAAGCTCAATTGGCTGAATATGGAAAGGTCTTGCTTCAGTGGTCTCATTGCATCTATTCTCCTTCATCTGACGCGCCTGTTCTACAGCCTCTGGCACGATGTCCAATAAGAGAATCTCATCCACGATCGCTGTCCTGGCTCTGAGAATCTGTGAGGTGAAATCCTTGCCCCACAAGCCCATAGATACCCGCAGCGGCATTTGATGCCCAAGTCCTTCGGCCATCATCTTGCCGTCAAAGGAGTCCTATGCGAAGAGAGCCAGTCTCTTGGGGTGAGCCCTTTCCGGCAGAGAGGTCCACACTCAAGAGGACATGGCACTGGCCTGATCCATATCTACGTTATGCGATGCGGCCCCGGTGACCTTGGGCATCATGCGGGTCGGGAGCAAGGCAATGAGAATGGCGAGGATGATAACGGCCATCCAGAGCACCGAGATCAACCTTCCACTCGACCTGACACGCTCCGGCTGGAAGCCCGTCAGGTCTAGTTAGTCCCGAGTCAGCGGTACACACCGTATTTCTTCCCCGCCTCAATCATAGCGTGCAGATTCTCGGGGGTGGTGTCATCAAGGGCCGTGCCAGTGCTAAGGATGAAGCCACCATCCTGAGCAACGTCCTCGATCAACTGCTTGACGTAGCTTTCAACGTGCTGAGGTGTTCCGGCCTTCATCAGCGCTCCGGGCACATTGCCACCAAAGCAAGCCCATCCGCCCAGCTTCTTCTTGACCTCCTTCATGTCGGTCCGATCGAACATCCAAACCGTGTGGCCGGCCGGAATGTCCGGATCGGTAATGCTGTCCAGGCGCTCGTTGTATCCGCCCTCAACAAACAGGTAAGGCACTGTGCCTGCCTCGATCAGGCCCAGGAGAACCGCTTTCAGGGTGGGCCAGTAGAATCTCTCGAAATCCTTGTTCGACATGAAACCGTCGGCTCCCTTGTGCAGCGGTATGAAGACCATCGGGTTATCGCTGTCGGTTGCATTGCGCACGCCCCCTTCTATGGCAATTGGGACGAGCCTTTCCATGGCCTCGATCAGCTTCTCGGGGCGCCGGTACATATCCAGCATGATGCCGCGAGTGCCGCGCAGCGTGTCGCCCACTGTGTCATACGGGGCCTTGGTCCAGCCACCGGTGGTACCCGGTAGCCCCAGCACAGTAGTGGATTCTTCGTCAATGGGCCCCACAGCTGAGATCCATTCATCCGCCGCCTGTCCTGCCTCCAAATAGGCTTTGAAGGCTTGCTGCACGTCTGGGTCACCCACAGAGAACATGCTCAAGGCCACGAACGGTAATTCGAGCATGTCCGTCAATGGCGGGAGCGTCTGCCAAGGCTCCAGCACCGCAAAGACGCGCGGCAGGTAGAACCGCAAGAAGTAGTTGCTTGGATCAGCGATCAACAGATCATAGTCGTCAGCCGACATGTACTCGCCCTCAACGCACTGGTACGATCTGTTGGGGGGCGTTCCGTGGCCCGGCCACTGGTAGACTTGGTAATCGAGGATGTCAAAGACCTTGCCAGGCCCAATGAGACCCGAGCTGACTAAGCCGTCGGGCATGAAGTCGGCATTGAACTTCTTCCAGGCCCTTCCCAGCTTCTCGTAGTCGTACATGGCTTCTTCGATGGTGATGCCGCCGTATTGGGCCGGATAGGTGCTAATCCACGGCAGTATCGGGACGCGCTCGGGCTTCTTCAGTTGAATGGCATCTTTGATCATCTGGGCACGTTGTCTGTACCCCTGTTCCGCCTCGGTGCTGGCAAACTCGATCTCGGCCGATACCCAGCTACTGAGGCGGGCTTCCTGTCTCTCTCTTGGCGTTAGTTCGCTCCAGTTGTCAGGTAGGGCAAACATGTCTCAGCCTCGTGTCCATTCCCTGGCCAGGGATACTCCGGCCATGGCATCTTTCCCGTAGGCGTCGGCACCGGTATGATCCCGGATCATCTCGTCGATCTGACCGCCGCCGATCATGATCTTGACCTTCTCCCGCAGGCCCGCCTTCTTGATCGCTTCCACTGTGTCTTTCATCGCATCGAAGGCCAGCGTCAGGAAGCCGCTCAGGCCGACCACCTGGGGCTCAAACTCCTGGATCGCCTCCACGAACCTCTGCGCCGGCACGTCCACCCCCAGGTCCAGAACATCGAACCCGTTGACATCGAGCATGAAGACCACAATGTCCTTGCCGATGTCGTGGATGTCCCCCTCTACGGTGCCGATGAGAACCTTGCCAAGACGCTCAACCTCCGGGCCCTTGGTCAGCTGAGGCTTGACCATCTCCGCGATCTGGCTCAGCATCACGCCAGCCAGCATCAGTTCGGGCAAGAAGTAGGTTTCCTCCTCGTAGCGCTGGCCGACGATGGTCATGGCCTCTCTGGCTGCATCCAAGATGGCCACGGGGTCTTTACCGCCCTCCACCATCTCCTTGGCCAGCTTGAGAGCTTCTTGCTCCTTCATGTCAGCAATGGCATTGACCAATTCTTTTGACATACCGTACTCCTCTTGATGATTCTGTTTGGGGCTACTGCCCCTAGGCACCAGGGCACGTCAAGCCGGTACCGCGCCTAGCCGTGACTGGCCTTTGCGCCCGTTCCACCGAACAACCGGCCACCGGAGGCACGCGTGCAGTTGAGGCAATAGCGGTCGTGCCCCGGCGGGACCTTGACCGCCGGCAATTGAGAGAGGTCGACAGGATCAAACTTGATGAGTGTTAGCAAATCTCCTTTGTTTTGTGCCGGTCAGTCGCCGCCTTATTGCATGGTCGAGCCGCCATCAACACAGATCACCTGGCCCACAATGTCCTCAGAGACATCGGATGCAAGGAAGGCCACCGCATTGGCTATATCCTGAGGCTCGGTGCCTCTCCCTATGGGAGTTTCCGGCAGGAAGCGCTGCTTTATCTCCTCCTTGTCGCCTTTGACGAAATTGGTGAGCGACCATCCTGGCGATACGCAGTTCACCGTTATTCCCGACCCGATTACCATTCTCGCCAGATTCCTGGTGAAGATGTTGATGCCACCCTTGGCCAGGGTATAGACGGAAATGACCGGATGATTCACTTTAGCGCTACTTGATGATATATTGACAATCTTCCCGTACTTATGCTCCATCATGCCGGGAAGTACAGCCTGGGCGCACAACAACGCACCCTTAAGGTTGAGGTTGATGTCTTTGTCCCAGTCCTCTTCTTTCTGTTCCAGGAAGGGCCCCGCCATGGTGATGGCGCCGGCATTGTTTACCAGTATGTCAATCCTGCCGAATTCCGCCAGCGCCCTCTCTACCATCTCCTGCACTTCCGCCTTCTTGGTCACATCGGCCTGGATGGCAACGGACTTGCGCCCCAGAGCCTTGACCGCAGCCGAGGTCTTCTCTGCGCCATCAAGGTCTATGTCATTTACGATTACGTCGCACCCCTCTCTCGCTAGAGTCAGTGCTATGGCCTTACCGAAACCTATCTGGCTACCAGCTCCGGTTACCAGTGCTACCTTGTCTTGTAGACCTAGGTCCATTGTTGCCTCCTTCTTGACCAGAGAACGGTGTCGGCATGAATCTCCGCGCAGATCATCTCCTAGGGCAAGATTTCCTGGGCCACGTCTTCCAGACCCAGTTCCTCCAGCTTCTTTCTACTCGGCTTGGTTGTCTTTAGATCCCAGTCCATTGCAGAAAGGTACTCTCTGTCCAGGGTCTCCTCATCAACTGTCACGCCCGCTAGCGGCCCCTCTTTCGGTGGAGGATTGCCCATTATCCTTCCCGGGATGTCGTACTCCAGCGGGTTGAGTCCCTCTCGAAGGTTGAACGCATGTCGAATGTTGGTTATCCTCTCCCCGGTTTGAATCAACTCGTCGATAGTGAGGTCCCAGCCGGAAACCGCTCTCATGAACTCCACGAACGAATGAACGTTAGGTAGAGTCCAGTACCCGGACATACACATCCCGGTGCTGTTGACAACATGGCTGAAGCTGTGCCCTATCCTGTGTGCTTCCCCTCTGCCGCTAAATGACTTTCGGTCGACTTCGGGCATCGGCAGTCCCTCCATAGGCATCCCTGGTCCCTGGGTATGACGAGCCGGAGTGGGGTCCATCCTGTAGGACGTTCCCCAGTGATACCCGTATTTCGGGTCATGGGCCGGGGCCTCCTGCCCTTGAATATGCATGGCGTATTGCTCCGCGCCCCTACCGATCCTCTCCGCGGCCACCTTCACCCCGTCGGCCAACACGTCACCAAAACCTTCCCTCTTGACCAGTCTTTCCGTCATGGCAACGATGGATCTGTGGTTACCCCAGGTCATTTCGATACCATCGGTGTCTGCCTTGGTAATCAGCCCCTTCTCAAAGCACTCAATAGCGAAAGCAATGGTGGCCCCGCCAGAGATGGTGTCAATCCCATAGCGATTGCAGATATCATTCAACTTGATTATCGATTCAAGATTGCTGTTGAGACAATTGGCCCCATACATGCCAAGGGTTTCATACTCAGGCTTGTGGGCGTCTGCCTCATACTTGTACTCTCCGGTTCCCTCTTTCATGCGCCCTCCACACCCGATGGGGCACTGATAGCAGGCATAGGTCCTGGACTGGCGTTCAATCACGGGGTTGCCTGCGATGAGCTCATAATCCGGGAAATCGATAGGCGCGGTCCCTGCCCAGTTCTTGGTTGGCGTATCACCGCTCTCTGCGCAATGAATGACGAGGGCCGGCGTGCCGAATTCCCTCAACCAGTCAACACCCCCTGTCAGTTCACGCAGGTACTTTCTTCGTAGCTCCTTGGCTCTCTTCTCGTCGGCCAGAGGGATCTTCATTCTGCCCTTCACCGCCACTGCCTTGAGCTTCTTGGAGCCCATCACGGCGCCCAACCCCGAACGGCCAGCAGCTCTGCCCTTGTTGTTCATGACACAGGCGATGAGAGCAACCTTCTCTCCTGCTGGGCCAATACACGCCGCTTCCACGTCCTTGCCCAATTCGGATCTCAGAATATCTTCCGTTTCGAAAGTGTCTTTGCCCCACAGATGGGAAGCATCTCTCAGCTCTGCTTTGCCATTATCGATCAAGAGGTAGACCGGCTTCTCTGATATTCCGCTAACGAACACCGAGTCGTAGCCGGCGAACTTCAGGCGGGGGCCGAAAAACCCGCCTGAATTGGAATCGCCCCAACCCCCTGTAAGGGGTGATTTTCCCACGACGACGTATCTTGAAGCCGAGATTGCCGGCGTACCGGTCAGCATGCCCGTCGCAATACCGAGGGTACTGTCGGGTCCTAATGGATCAACACCGGCCTTCTGCCGGCTGAATAGCATCCTGGCTCCCAGACCATAGCCCCCAATGAACTGGCGGCCAAGCTTGTCGTCCAACACGTCATCCTTGAGCTCACCTCTGGAAAGATCCACCCACAGGATCTTTCCCGCAAAGCCACTTGCCATACTACTACCCCTTGTCCTTGCCTTCTTGTTGGTAGTCCTGGAGCGAGGTTGCCGCAACACAGCACGGTTGGACCATCTATGATCTATTGACCGTGCTTGGCAAGCCTAGCCCCCATTTCAAAGGCCTTCTCGCAGTCCTTCGGGAATACCTCCTCGCGCCTCTTCTTCTTCTCAGCGGGATCGAAGAGATCCGCTACCACCTTGGAATAATCCTCGAACTGATATGTGTCATAGCTGCACAGCGACTCCGAAGACGCGAATATCATGCTCAGTACCCTTTCGTTCAGGTCGAAGTGTTGAGCCTGGCCAGACGGTTTCGCGCCCTCTTCTCTGGCATTCATGGTGTAGATGAACCCCGTCTTGATCTTCTTTGGGACAAGCGATTGACGTGGCTCGGTATAAGTCATGTACTGAAACAGTAGACGCTCCATGAATGATCTCATCTCCCCAGAAACGGTTCCGTAATAGATCGGGGAGCCCAGGATGAGAGCGTCGGCGTCCTCAATCTTTCTCAGGATTGGAGTCAGGTCATCCCTCGCTGCACACCTGCCATAGCTGGGGCCTCCTCGTGTCTTGCATTCAAAGCAGCTCCTGCATCCTTTGAAGTCCAAGTCATACAGATGAACGAGTTCCGTCTCTGCTCCCTGCGAGGCAGCTCCTTCCAGGGCCTTTTCAAGCAGTGTTGCCGTATTCCAGCCTTTCCTTGGGCTTCCGTTAATGGCAATGACCTTCACAGGCTACATCTCCTTTGTCTTCATCTTCCCCAATAGCCAAATCCTTCTCTCGGCCAGACGGCGCGATTCAGCCACATCGCGGCGACCCAGCCGAGGCACGCCGTCTGTGACCACTTGCTGTGCCGCACTCCGTGTTCAGCGAGGCATCCCGCCGACGCACAGGCCTCTTCAGTCAGTACGCAACCGTCATGCGCTGACGGACAAACCGTGCGTTTTCAATCTCGTCCACGAACGCTACTGCGTAGTCCTCTACCGAAATGAGGCTCTCTCCGTCCTCGTCAGTCAGCAACTGATCGGTTCCGGTGCGATACCGTCCTGTTCTCTCCCCCGGCCTGATCAGTGCCGCCGGGCTGATATACGTCCAGTCGAGGTCCGCACCTCGGTAGACTGCTAGTGCATCGCGGTGTGCCAAAGCTATCCCTTTCCAGGCCTCCGGAAACTCCGGCGTGTCGACGAGGTCCACACCCGGACGAACCTCAAGACTTCCTGCCCCGCCCACGACCACCAGGCGACTCACTCCGGCCCGCGTAAGGCCTTCGATCAGCGATCTTGCCGTATCCACCACCGACTTGGGCTCATCTTCGGGAAGGCGCGGTCCGACGGCACATGCGACAACATCCTGCCCCGCCGCCAGGGCAGCTACACCCGACGGATCAAGTACGTCTCCCGCGACAACCGAGAGCGCCGCATGCGGAGGCCCCACACGCGTTGGATCACGAACGACGGCCGTGACCTGATGACCACGAGCCAGCGCTTCTTGAGCGATCGAACTCCCAATCGTGCCACTGGCACCATAAAGTACAATCTTCATTCTTCGGTCCTTTCACCTGGCGCAGAGAAGGTAATACCGGGGAAAGGAGCAGGTAGGGCGCATCACCGGGCACGAGTTCGCCACGGCAGACCGCTCATCAAACCGGCTGTGCGATCCTGCGTATACTTGCCCTTTGGCCCCAAAGGTGGCTGCTACCCTTGCTCCGTGGGGTATTCCGCCCATAGTTCTTCAACCAGTATCCGCGTGCTTTCGATGAAGCCCTCTCTGCCCACCTTGAACCAGAACGGATTCCACTCCATATCCTCTAGATTCTCGACCAACATGGGGATCAGGTCGAAGGGGATGGTTATCAGCATCAGACCTTCTGGTAATACTCGTCTGGCTTTCATGCTGAAGCCGAGGCCGGTGACGGTGAAATTCACTTCGCCGTTCAAGTACGGAGAGGCGTATATCCAGGCGCAAGCCAAACATGTCGTTCCCTTACTGGACCACATCTTGCCATTGGAATAGCTGCTTGCTCTCAGCAAGACCTCTGCTTGAGTGACATTGGCCGTGATGATCAATATGTCGGGATCTTCTGACAGTTGGTCTACAGGAGAGAAGACGACATACTCTACAGAATCCTTCGACAGTAGTGGAATATACTCATAGATTCTTCTGTTGGCACTGGGGGTCTTGAACATGGAGTATCTTGGCCCCAATTGCCCGCTCTCCATGACTGGCGGGAACTCCAGCATGCCCAGTACGTGCCCTCCACACTGTATGTTCTCTCTCGCGGCGTAGAAGGGACTGCTGGTTTGCGCTTCTGCGAACAACTCACAGAGAGCCAAGCTCTTGTCCAGCTGGTCGAAGCCATCCGGTTTCTTGAGTGAGTACTTGACACCCACTGGCTTTCTTTCGAAGTTGAATCTATCGAATATGGAGTAGTCTCGCACGGTCGGGCTCACACTAACCTCCTACGGGAGAGCCAGAAGTGTCTCTAGGCATTGGGCGACTACCGGACCTCGGAGGTCAATGCAGTTCCTATCCCGACCGAAATATGTTGGCCGGAGCAGCTCTTGAACCCGATAAGGCCCATCTGGAGACCTCCGAGGTCTTGATCGTGGCAGTTCTATCTGCCCGCCGCACTCTTAGCTACATCAGGCAGCGGGACCCCTTGGGCAGCTAAGCGGTCTTGCAGGACCGCATAATCCACGTCCCTAAGCCTTATGCCACTCTTCACCGCCATGGCCGCTGCAGTGCCTGCTGCCTCCCCAATGGCTACGCAATGCGGGATAAGGTTGAAGTCCTCGTTGACGATATCCTCCGAGGAGTAGCTACGACCGGCAACAAGCAGCCCCTCTACTTTGCGTGGCACCATAGTACGATAGGGAATATGCACGTGGGGGTGTTCTGGTGACACGTTGAAGTTGAGATCTGGGCACACCGCTATGGTGTCTTCGAAGACTGTGCCTGACCGTATGTCCTTCTGAGTGAGCGTGTATTCTCCCACCAGTCGCCGGCTGCCTCGGGTGCCAAGTTGCGGCGCGGTATTGAGTATGAAGCTCTTCTCAAAGCCAGGAATATGCTTCCTGTAGAAGTCGTGTGTCACGAGCATTCTCTTTCGGACTTCGACCTCTATCCAAGTGAGGTCTTCGATGTCTAGGATATCGCGATCTGGAATCCAATTATTGACCCACACAACATCCTCGAGCGCGGTTGTCTGGTAGACGGGGAATCCGCCCAATTCCCTGAGCTCATTCATCAACTCGGTGTGTTTCTCCGGATTCGATCGTCTGAACTCGCTGACTCTCTTCATGTCGACATTGCCCAGTTGAAAGACGACGGCGGCTTTGGCAATCCTGAGTTTGGGATCGATCTTGCTGTCAAACTCAGCTCCAGCAGATGGCAATAGATCACCGTCACCCGTAGCATCGATCACGACTTGCCCAAGTATTGCCTGCCTGCCTGACTTGCTCTCGAAGATTACGCCCTGAACTCTGTCTGCATCGACGATAGCCTCGGTGCCCCATGAATGGAGAAGCAGCTTCACCCCAGCCTCTTCCACCATGTCGTTTAGCACGCACCTCAGTATCTCAGGGTCGACATTGGCGCTGAGTCTTACCCTCCCCTCACGTACAAACATGATAGAGTAGTCCAACCAACGGCTGACTGTCGCTTCGTCACTTGAACCTAGCTCCTCCTTCTTCGGATAGACAGCTGCGCCCCTCACATCTAGCCTGTCAAGCCACTCCTGGCAGAGCCCAGCTATCTGCTGCTCGTCAGTGCCATCGCTCATGTGTGGGATGAGTATGACCAATCCGCCGGTGGCCATGCCTCCCAGGTGCCCGTATCTTTCCACAAGCACTGTGTGCGCACCGTTTCGAGCCGCTGCCACCGCAGCCGAATGTCCTCCGGGACCACCGCCTACCACTACTACCTCGGCCTCATAGCGCACCTCAGTCTCTCGGGCCGCTTCCATAATCGTCTTGGCTGATGAACCTGGTTTCATGATTGTAGCCTCCTCACTTTTTCATACATCTCTATCTGATGCTGAATGCGCCCACATCCACATGCGAGAGACAAGTATGAGCTACTACTCGTACACGCCGTATTCCTTGGCTGCCTCCATCATAGCCCGCAGATTGTTCGGGTTACCCTGATTCATGCTTGCCGCCGCGGTCAGGATATAGCCGCCCCCTTGAGCACAAGTCTCGATGAGTTTGCGGCAGCCCTCTTTGACCTCCTCTGGCGTCCCGGTGCACAGCACTGAGGCAGGCAGATTCCCGGCGATGCAGGCATTATCGCCCAGAACCTCCTTGGCTTTGGCCATATCCATTGTCTCAAAATACCATATCACCTTGCCCCTGGGCATATCCTTGATGATCTCCAGGCGCGGCGTGTAGTCTCCCTCAGCAAACGGCAGCGGCACCAGACCCTCGTCAATCAGACCCATCATCACCTTCTTGAGGGTGGGCCAGTAGAAGGTCTCGAACTGATCGCTGGACATAAAACCGCCAGGGCCCTTGTGCAGCGGCATGAATATCACCGGGCATCCCGAGGCGTTGGCCCCATCTACAGCCTCATTTATCACTATGGGGACTACTCTCTCCATGGCTTCACAGAGCTTGTCTGGCTGCCGATACATATCGATCATGATGCCCTTGGTCCCTCGCATCATATCGCCCAAGAGGTCGTAGGGCGCGCCGCACAGCGCTCCCCAGATAGAGGGAACCCCTGCTTCCCGCACTGCCTGGCTAGTCTCGTCAACAGCTGCCTGCCATTTCGCACCTTCCTGCCCGGCATCTAGGAGCGCCTGGACTGCCGCCCTGACTTCCGGATCCCCGAACTGTGTGATATAGAACACCGGTATGCCGATGAATGGTGTCAACGGACCCAGCTTTCGCAGACCCGCAAACGCTCCCACAGACCGAGGCAAATAGGTCCTCAGCAGGAAGTCAGCCGGATCTCTAATGAAGGCATCGTATTCGTCAGGTTTCATATACTCGCCTTCAATATACTGATACAGTGCGATATCATCAGCCAGGCCATGCCCGGGCCAGTGATGTAGCTTGTAGTCGATGCTGTCCAGCATCTTGCCCGGAAGGACAAGGCCGGGCCCGGCAAACGTATCCATGTCGAAGTCATTGAAGAACTTGAGCCACGCCCGCTTGAGTTCCTCGTAGTCATACATGACCGTCTTGAGCGTGCCCCCCGCATAATAGGCAGGGAAGAAGCCTGCCGGGAGCATTACCGGAACCCGGTCGGGCTCCTCCAGCTTGATAGCTTTGATGAACCTGGTAACCCTTTTCTTGTAAGCTTTCTCGGCCTCTGGGCTGACGAATTCAACATCAGGCGGCGACAGCCATCGCTCGAACCGCTCTTCCCGTCTCTCATCCGGAGTCATCTCCGCCCATTCCTTCGCCATTTTCAATTCGCTCCCACCCGTTCCTCTGCCGGCGGTGCTCAGGGCACCTGTTGCCTTTTCTCGTCCATTGTCCATCTGCGCCCTTGCGTAGTCAGGGTCTTCAATACCCCTGCTTGACCCAGAGACGTTCGGAACAGTCCCGCTTGTGTCGGCCGTTTCGTCGGAGGCAAGTCGAGCTATAGCTGGCCTTTATTCGTACATCTTGCCGGGTCCGGCGGTGAAGTGGAAAATGGGCCTGTCAATTCTCCTGATGTTCAACGGGCAGTGCTCTACCCCTGCCGGAACAAAGGCCACAAAGCTCTTGTCTATGATGTGCTGTTCACCGTCTATCCACAGCTCGACTTCGCCACCCAAATCATGAATGTCGTCTGGGTTGGTGCCGAAGAAGGCGATCATCTCATCAAACGGGTGAGTATGAGGTTCCACTCCCGCTCTGGCCGTCTCCCCTGGCTGGGGTTCGGGCCTTTGTCCAGGCCAGAACCAGAGGGCCTCCACATAGAAGGAGGCGTCTGGGACGACCTCACTATCCAGGTATACGATGCGATGCGCATATTCACTGGATATTTCGTGCCGGTACTCAGGAAGCTCCAAGTTGGGTTTGTCTTGAAAGACGAAGTACTTGACGTTTTTCGATTCCTCCATGTTCTGCCGTTCCTTTTCCTTATTGCTGGGGTCGAACATAGTTGTTGTCAGGGCAATGCTTGGTCTTCATCCATACATCTTGCCCGGGCCGAGGGTGAAGTGGAACATGGGCCTATCAATCCTCAGTATCTTCAACGGGCAGTGCTTCATCCCCGCCGGAATATAGGCCAGAAAGCTCTTGGTCAGTACGAACTTCTCATCTTCCAGCCACAGCTCGATTTCGCCGCCCAGGTCATGCGGGTCTTCGAAGTTGGTGCCGAAGAAGGTGATAACTTCGTCAAAGGGATGCGTATGAGCCGGTACTCCGACTATCTCATCGGGCGGGGGCATTTCTCCAGGCCAGAACCACACACATTCGGAATAGAAGGACCCCGGGACGACCTCACTGTCCATCCATATTACGTGCTCCATCCGCCGACGAGCACCGTCGAGTGGCCCCTGTCCGATCTCTTCCCGCTGTCTGAAATCAGGCAACTGTATGTTTTCTTTCAGTTCGGTGACAATGTACTTGCCGTATTTTGATTCAGCCATTCTTCACTCTTCCCCTTTCTAAGAGTCACGGTCTATGATCTTGGCCCGGTGATGCCGCTGTCTGCCCAGCCTTCCTTCACATCGCCGCAGTTGAGCATAAATGCCATCTGTATGTGCGGCCTTTCGACCTTCTGCCAAATCAACGGCCCGTGCTTCACTCCCTTCGGCACAAAGAGCCCCGTTGTGGTGGTGAAGGTAAGGGGCTGACCGCCGACGCCAAACTCTATCTCGCCGCCGAGATCCTCGGGATTGTCGGGGTCGCCGCCCCAATGCAGTACAATCTCGTCGTACTTGTGGACATGCTCATGGATATGGGGGTTAGGTTCGGGTATGTCGTATATCCAGCCAAGTTCGATGTAGTAGTTGGCCTCAGGGACTTGGGCGCTACTCATCAGTGTCATGGTTGGGCTCTGGCGGTTCTTGACTCCGACGCCCGCCTCGTAAACGGGTTTCCTCGCTAGATATCTTTCGTAGTCGACGTCATCCGTTTTCTCCGGCAGTCCCTCCTTCGCCTCACTGATGCCGCTGCGGGCCCAACCTTCTTCGGCGCTGCCAGCGCCCAGCATTATCGCCATCTGTATGTGAGGCTTTGTGACTTTCTTCCAGGTTAGCGGCCCATGCGATAGCCCCGCGGGAACAAACAGTCCTGTCGTTGTCGTAAAGGTGAGTGGTTGACCGCCGACGTAGAACTCGACCTCGCCGCCCAGGTCCTCAGGATCGTCGGGGTCACCGCCCACATGGAGGACTATTTCGTCGAAGTCGTGCACGTGCTGATGGATATGGGGGTTTGGCGCGGGTATGTCATATATCCAGCCAAACTCGATATAGTAGTTGGCTTCAGGCACCTGAGCACTGCTCATGTACGTCATGGTGGGACTTTGGCGGTGCTTGACTCCCGGACCCGCCTCATAGATTGGTTTTCTGACAAGATACCGCTCGTAGTCTATCGTGGCCACTGTTTACTCTTCTCCTTCCCGAGTGTCTATGTTGAGAGATCCGGATTCTGAGACAGCGGTGTTTTCAACACCCATGCAAGTGTGTATCTTCGCCAAGGCCCGGTTACTCGATGAATCTAATGGCGCTATTCTGGCGCATCCAGGCCCCATCTCTGGAACAACTCCTGGTAGAAGGGAGGTTGCTGGAAATCGGGCTTCATCTCCATAACAAGCTGGGTATAGCCGAGTTCGATCTCTTCAAAGTGCTTGAGTCCCAATACCAGCTCTTCCAGTCTATCTCTCGGCACGGAAAAGATGATCTCATCTTCTCCAGTTAGTGCCCTCTCGTATTCGCCGGGATCGGGAAGGGTGATCCTGTATTCGCCGGTCAACATCACTGGCACGACGGAGTAGACGCAAGAGTCAATAGGGTCGAATTGAGAGGTCACCAGGTACCCATCTTTGTACTTCGCCGCAAGAAGCAGACTCCTCAATTGGGCGGTATTGGAATAGATGAGCACCAGATCCGGCTCAAAACTAGCGCTCTTCAAAGGCGCGGAGAGAATGCCCACGTACTTCCCATATTCCAGACAAGGGAGCGTCTTCGCCACATCCTTGGCCGCCTCCAGAGTGGCAACCATGAATGGGAAAGCAGTCTTCCCTTCCAGATACATGTCAGGCGGCTCGACCAGTCCAAAGCCGATTAGTGGAGCCCAGCACCATTGATCTTCCTTCAGAATGGCTACCGTCAGTCTCTGGCGACGTGACATGGCAAAGGCTTGACACTGGGCAAGATGCTCACCGCGGTCTGTTTTCGGTCTAATGGCTTCCTCTGGAATATCCTCTTCCGTTTCCAGAAGTCTCACGGCTATTGGCGATGTCCTCAACAGCAGTAACCTCTCGAGTTCCTCTCCGTAACCATGGAATTCGTCCAATGTCGTCATGCAAGTTGACCTCGTCACACGTTGTTGATTGTTGAGGCTGCGATGACCTTGCTTCTTAGGTGTGCAGCGCGGGACATTGGCCGCCGTGAGTCAATGACGATATTGGACATACAGAGACAACCCGACGAACTCATGGAAGCCCGTGAAAGGACATCACTTGTGGTACTACAGACCCTCATGGGCACGATCCGCGTACTACGGATGAGGAGTCGGTCATTCCTTCTGCGGGAACAGCTATACTCTGATACAGGCCACCTCGTGTCCACTATCAACATCGCGGAGCGATGGTATCACTTCGCTGCACTCCGGCATGGCTACTGAGCAGCGCGGATGGAAACTACAGCCAGGCGGTGGATTCAACGGGCTGGGAACTTCTCCCTTCAGGATGATGCGCTCGCGTCTCTTGTCCACAAAGGGGTCAGGTATTGGCACTGCGGAAAGCAGCGCTATGGTGTATGGGTGCAGGGGGTCCTGGTATAGGGTCTTTGACTGGGTGATTTCCACTATGCGGCCCAGATACATCACAGCCACCCGAGTGCTTATGTGCTTCACCACCGAAAGGTCGTGGGCTATGAAGAGATAGGTCAGCCCCTTCAATCCTGCCTGCAGTTCCTTCAACAGGTTGATGATCTGCGCTTGTATGGAAACATCTAGAGCTGAAATGGGCTCGTCGCAGACTATCAAAGAAGGTTCACAAGCAAGGGCGCGTGCGACGCCGATGCGTTGCCGTTGGCCACCACTGAACTCATGGGGGAAGCGATCCATCATGCTCGGGTCCAGGCCAACCAAGCGGAACAGATGATCCACCCTATCGTTGTATTCTGATCGGCTGCCAGCCATATTGTGAATCTTGAGCGGCTCGCCAACGATACTTCCCGCGCTCTGGCGGGGGTCCAGAGAACTGTAGGGATCCTGAAAGATGAGCGCCATATTGCAGCGGATCTTCCCCATCTCCTTCTCTGAGAACGATGC
>JABAOH010036021.1_pt1 | contig 32668 bp, 24 predicted proteins | sample 7062181 | NCBI WGS metagenome assembly JABAOH01 (sample SAMN14538630, study PRJNA623070) | marine sediment metagenome | biome: marine biome [ENVO:00000428]; feature: marine pelagic biome [ENVO:01000023]; material: deep marine sediment [ENVO:00002113]; isolation source: pool of 5 deep marine... | reverse complement strand
AAGAGAATCGACCCTTCAAACTGCGCCCATAACGTGGTGTTTCTTAGGAGAGCCCCTGGCCGTCGGAGACATAGTATTTTCAGGATGGACATTTTTAAGTTTTTATGTCCATCCTGTAGATATGAGTAGTGGTTAGTATATCCGCACGGAGGGCAGTAGGTTTTTCAGAGTGCCCGTGCGGTAGGAGAGATCGGATTGAAGTGGCTAAAATTCGGGCTTTTTGCTTGACTCCTTTTTCTTCTCCTTTTTTTCTTTCATGGCTGTTTCTATCGTTTCTTTATATTTTTCTTTAAGGTGGAGAAAGTACAGCAATACTTTATACCGCAGTACCGGGATTTGTTCCATATGTTCCACCAGTTCTTTGACATCATCGGGCAATGTTTCCAGGGGCTCAGGGGGCGGTGGTTCCGCTTCTTTTTTTGCTTCTCTTTCCTGGCAATGCATGGGCTCTATACCGCGAATCAACCAGTCGAGCGAAATATCGAATTCGCTTCCCAATTTATACAATGTCATGAGTTTTGGGGGTGTTTCGCCATTTTCGTACCTGTTTCTCCCCGTAGTTCCTTCGTTGTCCCCCGCTGTTCCCCTGTTGCCCTCCGTATTTCTATTGCCGTCCCCTGTTGTTCCTATGTTGCCTTTCGTTGTTCTTGTATTGCTCTCCGTAGTTCCTTTGTTGTCTTCCGTTGTTCCCCTATTGTCCTCCGTTTTTTCATTGTCATCCTCCGTTGTTCCTATATTCTCCCCCGCAGTTTCTTTGTTTTTCTCCGTTGTTTCTTTGTTTTTCTCTGTAGTTCGTTTATCATCTTCCGCTGTTGTTTTGTTACTTTATGTTGTTCTTTTGTAATTTTCCGTTGTTTTTTTGTTTAGCCGCGAAGACACGCCAAGAAACGCGAAGAAGAAAAAAAATCTGCGTAATCGGTGTAATCTGTGGTTCCCTGGCTTAGCGTGCCTTCGTGCTTTTTACCGCATTGTAAATGCCTTAGTGGCTAAAAAAATAAAAGAAACTCTTCTTTCGTGTATTTTTGCGGCTAAATCTCTAAAGGGAACTTGCCGGTTTCTAACCACCTCTCATCTTCGCTGCAGGCAATCCCTCTTTCCTGGCAGTAAGCTTCCGCTTCCTTTGTAAACCCGCTGCGGGAAAAAATAAAACCAATCGCACGCTCTATATTCTCTATCTTTTTAACTTCTTCAAGTTTCTTCTCGAAATCAATTACCTCATCTTTAGAAAATTTTTTTACATCCCTGCTCTTAACCTCACCGATAATGGAATAATCAGCCGGCGACCGGGACCGGGCAAAAATATCCACACTGAATCTCCTGGCGTACTCGGGGGAGCTGTCGTATCTCCATACCCGCGAATAATCACAAAAATCAAAATCACCAGGCAAATAACGGGTAATCGACTTTAACAACTCATTTTTCTCCAGGGCCCGGTATTTTAATTGATCCAGGATCAAATACTCGGCAAAATAACCCTGTTGATAATTGTATTTTCCCTGTAAACTCCGGTACTGTTTATTCAGCTCTTCAAGCGATTGATTGTATTCTTTTTTTATCTGGCCCACATCAAAATGTTCGATCTCTTTTTGATAAACACCGCGAAACACTTTATCGAAAACGTTGTCCTGAACACACTGGTAGTCGAAATTTGTTTGCCCCTGCTTGATAATATCCGACTTAACCAGGGCGTCCAGTTTTTTTTCCAGTTCCTCATCCGGTATGTCCAGGTGTAATTCATCAATTAACTCTTTCCGGGTCACCTCCCTTCCTTTATGTTTGCACAGGTGGAGCACGATCTTTTTGGCATTTTTATCATTGACTTTGCTAAACGCGGTTTTCACATATTCCATCCAGGTGAACTTGATAACACCGTGATCATCCAATGTCTCAAACTCAAGGGTTCGAGTCAGGCCGTCAACTGTGGTCAGGTCTTTATCCTCATATTCGGAACGTATAATGGAACTGATATAAAAGGGACTACCCTCAGAAAGATGGGCAATAAGATAAGCGGTTTCCTCGGTGACCGGGACATCAAAGAACCGGGAGTATTTAAACACCATTTCCACAGCTTCATCTTCCGGCATATTTTTAAGGGATTTGTATTTGAAACGTGCCGGCAGCATCATTATCAATTGATTCATCAACCAGCCCACCCAACTGCCGGAAACCAGCAGCGGGGCGATTTTGCTCTCAGCCGTGCTCAAATAACCACCAGCCAGGGTATCGGCTAACTGGTTTTCACTTTTTGCTTTATCCCAATAGATCATGGCATTTAAAAACTGGAACTCATCGATCATTTGAACAATGAATTCTTTTTTCCGGTGTGCGATGGTCATTGGCGCTTCGCGAACCGTGTCCCAGAGGATGTCCACATGACCATGGCTGAATGAATATTCAACGCTTTTTATTAGTGCGGTAAGGTCGTCGAATCCCTCTTTCCGGGTTATTTCCTTTATGGCCGCGAAATCATTTTTTTCCAGCGGTTTGAGATAATTGATATCCCTGGTTTTAAAAGCAACATACTGGTAAATGAACGTAAGAAAAAAATCCACACAAAAATCTCCCACCCATTTTTTTACTTCTTTTACTTCATAGTAAAAAGGAATCACTCCATCGTTTTTATAAAAAATGATATTGAACAGCCGTTCCATGAGGGCGGTTTTTCCCATTTTGCGGCGGGCCAGCACGGCTGTACTCTGGGATTTTCTTTCTTTGATGTCGTTAATCCATTTAAGAAAATAAACCAGTTCCCCTTTTCTACCGGTAAACAGGTCCGGGTTCCCGATTCGTTCTTCTAATGCATAGTCCATACCTCTTATATATCATAAATAAGAGGAAATATCAAATTTTCTGAAAACTTAAAGCAGTTCATTATCGATAAAGCCGGGGAGTAGAACAATTTTGATCGGTGTTTTCTGCCTGTTCCCTTAACCCACCGATTCCTACAATGTTTCTTACAACTTTTTGTCAACTACCATGAGAATAGCCCACGAATTACACGAATGACACGAAAGAAAACAAAAAAATCGGTGTAATCGGTGTAATCTGTGGTTCCCCCCTTTTCATTGTCCCCGGGTAAAAAAGATTAGAATGCTGAAATTGGCAAAAGGATATTGCATTTTCCTTTAAATACTGCTATCCTTAAAAAGGACAGAATAAAGTACCTGGACACTTTATTCCCTGTTTTCTTCTTGACAAATCCCTTTTATAATGCTATATTATCTTTTAGGAAGTGACGTTATGCTAACAGAGGTTAAATTTAAAAAACCGATTGATGTCAGTGAGGCAGATGCGAAACTTTACCTGGCCGTCAAGCTTTTTGAAGAACATCGCGTCTCACTGGAAAAGGCCTCTGAAATCGCTGAATATCCCTTAGATAAGTTCATAGAATTATTATCAGGAAAAAATATCCCGGTAATCGATTACCCCGTTGAAGATTTAAAAGAAGATATCCTGAATGCCTGAAGAGAAAGACCCAAATATTATCCTTGACTCAAGTTCTATAATCGCTCTATATAAACTGAATCTAATTGAAATCTTAAAAGATTTATACAACTCCATTAATGTTCCCGAAGCTGTCATATCTGAGTTGGGACATGATTTACCCCATTGGATTAGAATACTGCCTGTAGATGATATCAATAAGGCAAAAGACTTTAGAAAAATGTTAGGAGATGGCGAGTCCGAAGTCATAACATTGGGTATTGAAAAGGAAAATTATGTTCTTGTCCTGGATGACTTGAGGGCTCGTCAGACCGCAAGAAAATTAAAGTTGAAAATAACAGGTCTATTAGGAATCCTGGTAAAAGCCAAAAAAAGAAAAAAAATCTCAGAAATTAAACCTCTATTGGAAATATTAGATAAAGAAAATTTCCGTATTTCCCATAAACTCAAAGATGAAATATTAACAATCGCCGGAGAAGTTTAATCCTTTTGTAACGTATCAGCTAAATCTTGCCAGAAAAGGACAAAAAAAGAGTAAAAAGTCACCAGGCAAAAAATACCGGAAATAGGGAACTTGCCTGTCCCCTTTCTTTTCAACCGGAACCAAAAAGATTATTTTTAACCACAGAGGCACAGAGGACACAGAGTTTTTTTGGTTTAGCCGCGAAGAACGCGAAGGAACACAAAGAAGAAAAACAAAAAAATCTGTGTAATCAGTGTAATCTGTGGTTCCCCCTTTTTTCGTGATAATTCGTGTAATTCGTGGGCTATTTTCCCTGGTTCACGGGATTCCTACCGCTCTTTCGTTACCAAGCAAAGGCGGAAACCTAACGCATTGTTACGGGTCGAAGGATCGTACTTTATCCTGGCGGTACAGCGGATATAAAGATCATTACTGTAAAAACCGCCGCCGCGGGCAACGGGGCTTTCCGGGTCTTCTTCAGAGCCACACCACTCTTCCACATTGCCGGCCATGTTTAGCAGGCCATAGGGGGAAGCACCCTGGGGATAGGAGTTTACTTCAACTGTTTTCGGGGATTGAGAGAAAAAGTTTGCTAACGTATTATCAGCCCTGGTGCCGCCCCAGGGATACATACGGCCGTCTGTACCCCGCGCGGCCTTTTCCCATTGTTCCTCAGTAGGCAGTTGAAACGTCAGACCGGTTTTCCCGGACAACCAATCGCAGTATGCCTTTGCATCATGCCAGGATATTCCCACCACCGGATAATTATCATACACTTGATTTTTATAATGATCATCACTACCTGTTTCCAGGTTAAACTTGCTTCCCTTTTCCATCCATTCCGGGTAATTGGAACGTTTTTCGTTCAAAAATTTCCTGTACTGGACGACCGATACCTCTGTTTTCCCCATCCAGTATTCTTCCGGACCAGGGTGCCTTGAACTGCCCATGATAAATGGACCCGGCGGAATATAGACCATTACGATGCCATTCCCAAAATCAGCTTCCCATAATTTTTGTTTATTTTGTTCTATCTTTATACCTTTTTTATGGATTGCTTTTACATCTGCGGGCATTCCTTTTAAAAATTCTATCTTTTTTTCCAGGTCTCGAAGGTCACTGTCCGGTTTTATTGCTTTTGCCAATCGATAATTTTCTTCTGCTTCCCCGTACTTTGCTTCTTTATAGTGGGCTTCTAAAGCAGAAACGCTTTCTTTAAATAATTTGTCCTCAAGTTCTACCGTTCCTGGTGTTTTATTGATGTCTTTTGCCCATTTCAGGCTTTCATAGGCTTTGTTTAATTCACCATTCTTTAAATATTCTTGCGCATCAGCGATATGTTTCTCGTATTGTTCCAATCGGGTGACATGTTGATTAACCTCTGAAATAATCAATTTTGTCTCGTCATTTTGGGGAATATTTTTGTATTTATCCAGGAACTTGCGACATTCGGCTATTTTATCCTTCGCTCCCGCTTTTCCTTTTAAAAAAGCTTCCAGGGCCTGGAAATCTTTATTCATTGCCGCCAATTGTTTCGCTAATTCCAGTTGTTTTTTTTCTTGCATTCGCACGTAAAGATCGTTAAGTTCTGTAGTAGTTTTTATTTTCCCGGCTTCAGATAAATGAAATTCGGCTTTATCAAATTTGCCTTCCTCAAAAGCCCTTGTGGCCAGATCGAAATTTTCTTTATAATTATAAGTTGTACCAGAGGATGGGATATATTTATAAATAAGCAATAAGGCAGCTAATACCGCAAAAATCCCGATAAGGTATATAAAATATTTTCTTATTTTTCGTTTTGGCTCCCCGGTTTTTGCTGCGTCGTGATCATCTTGCTTTTCTTTTGATTTACCTGTTTTTGCTATTTTAGGTTCCTGTTCTATTTTTTCCAGGTCACTGAGCATCTCCCCTGCTTTTTGATACCGGTCTTTCGGTTCTTTAGCCATTGCTTTATATATTATTTTTTCAATACCCTGGGGTAAACCTGGATTCAAGCTCATTATATTTGGTACCTGCTTTTCTTGATGCGCATGGCAAAGGTCTATGTACCCATCCCCCTTAAAGGGGGGGTTACCTGCCAGCATTTCGTACAGGACAACCCCAAAAGAATATATGTCCGTCGTAAACTCCAGCCCTTTAAGTCCCCTGCATTGTTCTGGTGACATGTATGCCGGGGTACCTAAAATCTGACCGCTAATTGTTAATGTCGTTTCACCCAACTTATCTTTCGCCAATCCGAAATCTATTAAAATCGCTTCGCCGGTTTTATTGTCTATCATAATATTACCGGGCTTTATATCCCTATGGATGACTTTTCTGTGGTGGATACTATTGAGCACCGAAAGTATATTTTCTGAAATTTTTAAAGCTGTTTTAAAATCCAACGGTCCATTGTCCTCGATTATCTTTTTCAAACTCTTGCCATCGATGAAATGTGTAATTAAGTAGGGGACCTCGATCCCTCTGCCGACGTCTTCAATAACATCGACAGTAAGTATTTTTACTATATATGGATGATCAATTTTTTTATAAAAAGAAGCCTCCTTTATAAATCTTTGTTTTATAATATTCAATTCCGCTTTAATGTTAGTTGGCTTTTTCTTTTTTAATATTTGCTGGAGATAATCATAGTCCATTATTTTCAAGGCATATTCCATATTATTAGTTGAATCCTTTATCAAGTATACGTTTGAAAAACCACCTTCACCAAGAGATTTTACATACTTATACCTATTTCCCAACTTTCTTAGAGCAGCCTCCAGCATATTATCAGGTCTCAATTATCACCTTCCATTATTAGTTATATTTTATTTTAATCTGCCCGGCTTTTTTTTTCAAGGGGTAGGGAGAGAAAAAAAGAAATGAAGTAGGTCTTAATAAGGGGAACCTTTGTGGAGCGTTATGGCACCGTACTAATCCCTGGAGGAGGTTTAAACCAGCTTGAAACACCTCATTGAAAGCCAGGGATTAAAAATTTCCCTCAGGCAAAGGATGATCCCACCGAAAGAATGAAAACGTCGCCTGACTTTATTATTTTACCCCAATTATCCTATTCTGAGTGAATCCTTGCATCGCAACATCTTTGATGCTATAATTGAGCCATGGCAAGACCATTGGGAATCGATTTGCCATATGTTTCATATAATAATAAAAAAGGAAGGTTGAAAAATGTGGCAATGCAAGAAGATCAGAAAGCATACTCGATATGTATTTTTGAAGGGATTATCAGTTTTTTTAAGCCTTTTATTAGCCTTATCGGCTGCTGAACCTCAGAATGAATCAAAGTCGAATCAAAAAGGTAGCTCTTTCAGCTCGAGTTATGCATTGGTTATCGGCATAGAGAATTACAACAATTGGCCTCTACTTACCAGGGCTGTCAATGACGCTGTTATGGTGGGAAATGAGCTTGAAAAAATGGGATTCGAGGTTACCTATCGAAGTAACCTTACTTTAAGGGAACTTGAGCAGGAGTTCAGGACATTTTTCTATGCTAAAAAAATCGACAATAATTCGCGCTTATTTCTCTGGTATTCCGGTCATGGTCATACGTTAGGAGGTGAGGGGTTCCTGGTGCCGGTAGATGCTCCCGATAAAAATGATACTAATCTAAAAATGAAAGCGTTACCGCTTAGGCGCTTTGATGAATTGTCGCGATTAACAGAGGCAAGGCATGTATACATGGTGTTTGACTCCTGTTTTTCAACCAATATATTTGATAAAGAGAGTAAGGATTCTCCTCCAATAACGATTGCTTTAAAGAATCCGGTACGGCAATATCTTTGTTCATGTAGTGCTGGCCAGAATATCCGAGACAATGGAACTTTCCGGGAATTGTTCATCGATGCCCTTAGAAAAGAGGTAGAGGTAGATGCGAATAAAGATAATTATCTTACTGCAGGTGAAATTGGTCTATTCATTGAAAAACAAATGACTGTCATCCCCGGTGAGAAAACCCGCACACCTCAATACGGCAAACTTAGAGATTTTGATAAGGGCGACTTTGTGTTTTTTCTAGAGAGCAAATCTCTTGATTATTTAAAGGATTCTTTAAAGGACGGAGGTTTTGGGCCTGAAATGATTGAAATTCCTTTCGGCTCTTTCAACATGGGGGACTTACAAGGTTATGGATTTGGCGATGAAAAACCGGTACATGTAGTAAATATTTCAAGTATTGCCGTAGGTCGCTGTGAAGTAACTTTTGAGGAATATGACCGCTTCTGCGCAGCCACCAAATACGAAAAACCGGACGATGTAGGATGGGAAGGTGGTAAGCGACCGGTTATCCATGTTTCCTGGGAAGATGCTAAGGCTTATACAAAATGGCTGAGTGAACAAACAGGCTACATTTATCGATTGCCCACAGAGGCCGAATGGGAATATTTCGCACGCGCTGGTACAGACACAAACTATTGGTGGGGGAATGAAATCGGACGGAATAATGCCATTTGTGATGGATGTGGGGCACCGTGGGGCTGGGATGCAGATAAGAGTAACAGCCCCTGTGGGGTCCTTCAAGCCTAATCAATTTGGCATTTTTGATACTGTAGGAAATGTATTGGAATGGACCTGCTCAGAATACACCGATACATATATTGGCAAAGAAACAAATTGCCTGGATAAAATCATCACCGGTGGGGAACTGGTAGTTATCCGCGGTGGCGCATGGGATGAGAAACCTGGAAAATGTCGCGTATCCCATCGCAAGGTTGGTTATCCGGGTGAACGCTCGAATTTTATCGGCTTTCGGGTTGTCAGGGAATTAAAATAAGGAGGATTAATAATGTCTAAAAAATATCATGCTTTTAAACTATGGTGCGCATTTATTTTATTGACCGGTATATTTATCCATTCTCAAAATCTGGAACAGGAAAAAAATGAAATATACATTATGGAAAATCGTAAGTGTGGTAGCTCGTAATATGCCAATTTACCAAAATGGAATTGAAAAATTTGCAAACGATGTTAAGGTTATCAGTAACGGTCAACTTTATATCGAAATATATTCTGCCGGAGAATATGAAAATATAAAACCATACGATGTGTTTGATGCCGTATCTATGGGGAAAGTGGAAATGGGGTTTGGCACGTCGCCCTATTGGGGAGGAGAAAAAATACCGGGGAGTAATTTTCTGTACGCTGTTCCCTTCGGTTTAAGTGCAAGGGATATGCATGCCTGGCTGTACCGGGGTGGGGGCCTGAAACTATGGAGAGAAATGTATGAACCATTTAATCTCATACCGTTTCCAGTGGGGAATACAGGTGGCGCGATGGGGGGGGTGGTTTAATAAAAAGATTGAAAAAATTGAAGATTTTAATGGTCTGGATATGCGTCTATACGGCTTTGGCGCCGAAGTGTTGAAGAAATTTGGTGCAAATCCAAAGTGGATGATTGCGGCTGATGCTTTAGATGCTTTTAGTAAGAAAGAGATTGAAGCTATTGTATGCCTGGGACCTTATCATGATCAATGGTATAAATTCCATAAGGTTGCCAAGTATTATTATTATCCCGGTTGGCAGGAACCAGGAGGAGTTATTTCACTTATTATTAATAAAGAGGCCTGGGATGAATTGCCAGATCATCTAAAGAAAACCATTGAAAGTGTCTGTGGTAACACATACCATTATATCTATAACCAATTTGAAAATATGAATTCTGTAGCGCTTCGAGAATTACAAATAAAAGAGAATGTAATCTTAAAAACATTTCCACCTGAAGTCCTTGAAAAATTAAGAAAAAAATCTAAGGAAGTATTAGATGAAGAAGCCAAAAAAAATCCACAATTCAATAAAATCTATAAATCATTTAAAAAATTCAAAGAGGAGAATATCGACGCGGGGTGGGGTAAAATTGTTGAAGAGGCTGTTTATCCTGAATGGATGTCGAAAATTATTAATGAATTGGGCAAGCTCAGCGTTGTTAGTGCCCGTCAGGAAGGTAATAACAGCATGGTCGTCTCATTGAGTGGGGATACTTCATTTGCTTTTAATTCTGCAACGCCAACAACGACTTTATCTGCTGAAATTACCCGAATAGCGAAAATCATTGGCGATTATTCACTTTCTATAAAATTGATCCGTGTAGAAGGCCACACAGACAGTCAGGGGAGCCCATATAATAATTGGGTGTTATCCAGGGAGCGTGCCTATGCGGTGGTAAAATTATTAACTGAAAATGGCATAAAACCTTCTTTAATAAAATTGATTCCTTACGGGCCAGAAAATCCAATCGCTGATAATAAAACCGAGGCAGGCCGCCGAAAGAATCGCAGGGTAGAGATCGTAATCGAGTTTTAAAAAAAACATTCGGTGATGTAAAGGAGGATTGGCAATGCATAAAAAAAGAAATGTTTTCGCACTATTGTTCGTATCCATTTTTTTGACCGGTACATTGGTCCAGGCCCTTTCTCAAAAACCGGAAAAGGTTAAACCGCAACCATTTAAGTGGAAAGTTGTAAGTGAATATCCTGCTAATTTTCCGATTTTTAATAACAGTATTGAAAAATTTGTCAACGATGTTAAAGCTATCAGCAATGGACAACTGGATATTGAGTTCTATGCTGCCGGAGAATATAAATATAAAACAGATGGCAGAGAAGAGAAAAAAGTAGACACCTACGGTGTTTTTGACGCGGTGTCCAACGGAATAGTGGAAATGGGATTTGGCGCCCCGATCTATTGGAGAGACAACGTGCCGGGGTGCGAGTTTATGTACGCGGTCCCCTTCGGCTTGAATTCAGAGGGTATGTATGCCTGGCTCTACAAAGGAGGGGGCCTGGAACTATGGAGAGAATTGTCTAAACCGTATAATGTCCTGCCGTTTCCCATAGGTAATACCGGCGAAGCCATGGGCGGCTGGTTCGATAAAAAGATTGAAAAGATCGAAGATTTTAATGGTCTGAATATTCGCATGTCAGGTTTTTGTTCAAGAATATATAAAAAATTAGAGGCAAATGAACATTGGATGGTTGCGGGTGAAGCTTTAGATGCTTTCAAAAAAGGAAAAATTAATGCTATTATATGCCAGGGACCTTATCATGATAAACAGCACAGGTTCCATCGGGGGGGGGCCAAAATATTATTATCATCCCGGGTGGCATGAGCCGGGCGGAGTACTGGCTCTGATTGTTAATAAAAAAGCCTGGGACAGCCTGACTCCCGATCTCAAGAAAACCATTGAAACCGTTTGTGGCAACACATACGGTTTTATCTATAACCAATTTCAAACCATGAATGCCAGAGCCCTCAAAGAATTGCAGGATAAAGAAAAAGTAAAATTGATGGAATTCCCAAAAGAAGTCCTGGACCGGTTAGAACAGTTATCCCGGGACGTACTGGAAGAAGAGGCGAAAAAAGACCCACAATTCAAACGGGTTTATGAAGCATTTAAAAAATTTAAGGAAGAAAATAAAGCGTACGGATGGAGAGGAAATCTCTATGGGACCGTTGGCAAATAATTAGCCACAGAGGAAACAGAGGAGGTTAGCCACGAAGGGACGCGAAGAAGAGTTCTTTTTTTTAGCCACGAAGGTACACGAAGTTACACGAAGAAAAAAAAGAAAAAAAACACAAAGAAAGTTTTAGCCACAGAGGACACGGAGAGCACAGAGGAGAAGAAGATAAGAAGCGAAGAAGAGAAGAAGTAGGGGTTTGATTTAGAGGCTGTGTCATAATTAGTTTTTACTTTTTGAAATGGGGGAAAATGCCTATTTTAAAAGAAATTTGCACATGACGGTGACACTTTGGCTTAAAAAACGGGCACCAAATGGGAAAATTTGCTCGAAATTTTTCAAAAAATCGCATTGTGACACAGCCTCTTTATCAAACCCCATTTCCGGTGAATTGACGATTTATCAGGATTTGATGAATCAAACCCCTGCGATCAATGTCTTTTTTTTCTTCGCGTAACTTTGTGTAACTTCGTGGCTAAAAATAAAAATAAAAAAACATTTGTGTACCTTCGCGGCTAAAATGAGAATTGCTTCGTGGCTAATATAAGGGTTGAAAAAAAAGAGAAATGGAATTATAATTTGAATATGATTAAAACCATAGAAATCAAAAGATGTACAAGGAGGTTCGCGGTTTGATGAAAGCCAGGTATGTGAATCCTTATACCGATTTCGGTTTCAAGAGACTCTTTGGAGAAGAAGCCAATAAAGACCTGCTAAAGGACTTTCTCAATGAATTACTGCCGGTGGAACATAAGATCGTCGAGTTAAATTTCAAAAACACAGAACAATGGGGTGTGATTGCCGCCGAAAGAAAAGCCATTTTCGATATTCACTGCGAAAATGCTAATGGTGAACGATTTATCATCGAGATGCAAAAAGCAAAAATAAAATTCTTAAAAGACCGGGCCATGTTCTATACCACCTTTCCCATCCGGGAACAAGCAGAAAAAGGGGAATGGGACTTTGAATTAAATCCCATTTACTGCGTTGCCCTCCTGGATTTTAAATATGATGAAGATAGGGAGAAGAAGGACTTTATTAGGAATGTTCAATTGAAAGACCAGTACTGCCAGGTTTTTTATAATAAATTAACCTATGTTTTCATCGAGATGCCGCGGTTTACCAAAGAAGAACCTGAATTGGAGACTCATTTTGATAAATGGCTTTATTTTTTAAAGCACCTGGAAGATTTTGAGAAGATACCGGAGATATTGAAAGAAGAGATATTTGAAAAAGCATTTCATGTTGCCGAGATTGCTAATTTTACCGCGGAACAATTGGCCCAATATGAGGAGAGTCTAAAGGTTTACCGGGATTTGAAAGGAGTGGTTGATACCTCTTATGAGGAGGGAAAAGCTGAAGGAAGAGTCGAAGGAAAAAGCGAAGGAAAAATTGAAATCGCTTTGAAAATGAAGTTAAAAGGTGAACCTGCGGAGAAAATCTCAGAATATACCGATTTGTCTATAGAAGAGATCAATCAACTAAAACCCGGTGAATAATAGAGTTTTTCGCCTGCTGTGGGAATAATTTAGCCACAAAGAACACAAGCCAGCCAGGCCGGAACCAAAAAGAATCCGGCCTGTCTGGAAATCCCAAATTCCAAACAAAGCGGTGTCCTTCGGACCTGTTTTTTTAAACAAAAAATCCCAACCCGGACAAGTCGGAACCAAAAAGGTTATTTTATCCACAGAGATCACAGAGTTCACGGAGAGGTTAGCCGCAAAGAACGCGAAGGGACGCGAAGGTAAAAGATAGTTGGCAGTTGGCATCAGGCAAAAAGCAATAGGCAAACTTCGTGTTCTTCGTGCCTTCGTGGTGAAAAACAGCTTAACTGTTACGATCAGGTATTCTATCCCTTCGTGTTCCTTCGTGTAACTTAGTGGCTAATATAAGGGTTGAAAAAAGGGGGTCAGGTATTCTATCCTCTAAAGTGAAAAGATTAAGTCGTTCAAAAAATAGAAAAGATTTTCTAACCAGGCACCTTTTTATATCCTGGAAATATCAATTAATTCACTTTCAGAGAATATAGCTGCCAATTTAATCAGAGTGGTCTTGCCAATGATTTTATGCAATTTTTCATCCAGGGCATACCTCTTTAATTGCTCTTCTGCTTCTGCTTTTAATTTTTGAAGTTTTTCTTTTTCAATCTTTCCTTTCAGTTCTTTGCCTTTGATAAACTTAATCTCCAGGAGATAAGAATAGCGCATATCCGGGTAACGTGGCAGGAACGGCTCCAACACGATATCCGTATATCCCCGGTTTAATTCCTTTTCCGAATGCACGATAAAATAATCGCTGATGCCCAGCCAGGCCAGTAAGAAACCCTGGATGACTTTTTCCTCGCGGATGAAATCTCTTAAAGATGCCGATTTTCTAAGGTTTTCAGAAAGGTATTTAAAAAATGATTCCCACTCGCCCCGAAATGCCATACCCTGGAGCAGTGCATCCAGCTTCCCTCCATGAATGGTGGTTAAACCTACTTCATTACTGATACGAATGATATAATCGTAATACAGGCTTTTAATCGTTTGATTAGGAATTTCGAACAGGATTCTTCCTTCCTTTTCATCCTTGATGGTCAGCAGTCCAAAATAAAACAATAGAGATACAAACTTTTCCGGTTCGCTCATTTCTGCCAAAGGGAACCCAACAATCAACCGCTCATTGATTTCGCCCTCTTCGATAATTTTTCTTAATTGAGAAAAATTTCCATTGGTTTCCTTGCGGCCGCGTTTATCCACGATGATCAAATGCCTTAATTTATCGTAATCCATCCGCACATTGCGGTCTACCATCTCCCTGGGCAGCTTTTTTTTATTAAAACAGTGTTTTAGAAAATACAGCACCATGTCTGAATTATAAAGCCGTTCCCGGGCATCTTCACAAAAAAGATAATTGCCGTACCATTGATTCATCATTTCCAGTAGGTATTCGCTAGAGAAATGTAGGATACCCGCTCCCCTGTAATAGTCGATCATCCGGTTCACGTCATTCCCCGTGAAACCCAGTAAGCAATTGAATTGGGGTTCGATGGAGATATTCTCCCCGATATTGAAACCACTGGTGACATCATCTATAGTGATGGGAGATACCCCGGAAATAAACAATCGGGTAATAGGTGCACCAGAACCAGAGGCCCCCCCTTTTAACACCTTAAAAAAGGACCTGAAAAAACCTTCCCCATGCGTCAAGTCCTGGTAAGTGCTCTCACCAGCAGTGGACAGGACGGTATTGGCAAAATTATCATACTCATCGATGAAAACATACAACTTCCGGTGAGAAGCTTTGCATAAGTTGTTGATTGTTGCTAAAATATCGGAAGCAGACCGGCTTTCTTCTATCGTATGTCTGAAGTATTCCAGGTCCTCTATTAAATAATCCGGATATTTTCGCAAAAATGCCAACGCTCTCCCTTGAATATGATTTAAAAAAGACATTTCCATTCTATCGGCAGCGGGCTCCACTTCTGAAAAATTGAATGACAATGTCAGGTATTTTCCTCTTTCGTTGGTGGAGTTATCATAAATCCACGAACCTTTAAAGAATTCTTCGAATCTATCTTTGTAATAAACATCGTAGTACACTTCCATCATGGAGAGAAGAAGCGTTTTCCCGAATCGCCTGGGACGAATAAAAAAGAGATAATCACCTGCCTTTTCTATCACCTCTAAATATTCGGTTTTGTCTACATAGTAATAATTTTGCTGGGCAATACGCTCATAATCAGAGATACCATAAGGAATTTTCTTGATTGACTTGTCGCTCATATCTATTCCTGTGTCTGTATCCTGGAATCATTATATATGACTTCCTTGCTTTTTTCAAGTAACACGCATGAGACAACAGCACAACCTACCGGGTATAATGCCGGATGACCTGAAGAATTGCCGCTTTGCATACCTCGCAGTAAGGACGTATACTTTTGGTAAACATGATGCAGTTAATCATTGGCCGAAAAAGCCCTGAGGACGAATACCCCGCCCCTTCAAAAGCACCCACAATACCCTGGTATTTTGACTTGGCCAGGTGGGCTTTTTTCTCTTGATCGTTCATCTGATCATACTTTTCTTTTTCCCAGGGGGTGGGAATCTCAACTCCCTTTGTAACCATGTGTTTCCATTTCAGGTTTTTGGGGTCCAACAGGGCAGTGATGTTGGGGTCGGTGGGCTCGATATCTGTGGGATAGAATTCATTGTAAGCCACGCTGGCTAAATAGTATTCATCCGCCAGCCCGATAAAGGCATGACCGAACTCATGAAGCAAAAGATAACCGTACCACTTTTCATTTAACGAAAAGATACAGTAAGTATTATAAATCCCACCGCCGCCGTATCGGTTGGTATTTACCATGACCAGGACCAAATCATAAGGAACATGCGCGGCAGCATCCCTGATGGCCCGGTTCTCCTCGCTCAACATGTACCGGTATAACCCCAACGCATTAAAAGAGGTGCCAAAAGCAGTATTTTTGAAAATACCATGGGTGGGTTCATCCGTGCCGCTTTCCCGGGACGGTTTGAAAACACCATAAACATTGAAACTCTTTTTGTGGCTTTTGTACGGCTCAAAAGAGAAAAAGACCTGGAATGCCTTCTTAAGGTCTCGTTTAAACTTTTTTTTCTCCTTTTTCGTATACCCTTCGGATAAAACAGCAAGATCAACTTTTTTATGGGGGTCACCATTTTTTAAAAAGTTGAATATAGTTACCCCTTCCACCAGGGATTCGTTGTTGATATCAATGGATTGGGGATCAATGACTTGCTCAAATACCGGATGTAGTTGATTTTTCCGGTCCCGGCTTTCCAGGACGAATTTGATTTTTGCCCTGGGAAACGGAATCAAAACGGTTTCATGATAGGTGCGCTTGATTCCGTTGGCTGCCATATCCGTGGTGACGTACTCGGCACAATAACTGTTAAAACCCCTGGAAAAAATCAACTTGCCAGACACAATGTCATATACGTTGATATAGTATTTCCCGTTGTTAAAGGGGTCTATAAGTCTGTTGGGGTTTCCCGCCCAGGTCCCTTGCCGGTAGATTTTATCAAGAGTGATCCATTCATTATCCTTATCTGCTGTATGATAGTAATCCACCCGCATGGTTTCGTCAACGAAATAATCATTAAAAACCGGCTTTGATTGACTGTATACAAAACCCGATATAAATATGAAAAGAAAAAGGTAACCCATCATCCGATAACAACATTTTTTCATATTCATGCTCATACCCATTCGAACCTCCTTTTTAAAATGCCTCCGGCGGCCAGGGGCTCTTTTGAAAAACCGCCCCTGGACCCCACAAAACTTTTGTTTAGAGTTTTTTTTGTTAATGATTACTGACCAATGATCATTTATTTTAAAAGCAAGATTTAACATAGTAATTCTTCAATGTCAAGAATTATATTGCAAATTGCACGATTTTGTGTTATAAATTTCTTTCAAGGCTGAAAGGATAAATTTTAATTTAATGTAAAGTGTAGTTGATGTCGCATGAATAAGATCGTTAATCTTAAAATCGATAAAAATCGCAGCATCGTTCTACAAACCATACGGCATCACCTGTACCCGGAAAAGGACTTCCCTGAGAAACTATTCACAGGCCTTCCCTCGGTATTATTTGATTGCTTTATGGATGTGGTTAAGTCCCGCGCTGACCTCCTGGAGCTGTATCAACAAGCGGAGGACAAAACCGAGATCGAAGCCCTGGCCCGTGAGATTTTGGAGTTTAAAAACCTCCTGGCACATCACCCACAGACAGTGGTGCTGATGTATCGCACCTATATCAAAAAATTTGTTAAATACAAACAGTCTGCTGCCAGTACCACCAGTGATGAGTGGGAGGATATTTTTCAAGAGGTAATGACCCGGTTAATTTCCGGGAAAATACAACGTATACAGGAGCGATTTGATTTTACCTATAAGAAATATAAAGATTTTTCAAAAAAATCCCTGTTTACATCCTATTTAATGGTAACAGTCCGTAATATCTATATGGACATCATCCGGGAACGGAACGTGCGCCTGTTAACAGCAGGGCAAACCCTACCCATCGATGAGGTCTTTGAACGCTGTAATTATAAAGGTGAAAATATGATGAATCGCCTGGTGATCGATCAGGAATGTGAGAAATTGCATACGGTGTTGGCGTTGTATTACAAAAGCCGTCCGAAACTGGAACTCTGTCTAAAACTCAAATGCCGCATTCCCCTCAGCGCAGATGATATTCAGCGCAGCTTTCCCGGTTGCGGCAGCGAAGACATCTACATCTTGCGGCAAGACTTCAAAGGTGTAAAAGATAAAAAGCTGTTCGATACCGTGATTCCCGCATTTAACCGGAATGAAGGCAGAATAAACAAAAGCGATACCCTGAGAAAATGGCTCTCGGTAAAGTTAGATGAAATTACTTCTCATCTGAACCAGACCCACACGGGCAATGTGTACAACAGTAAGAACCTCGTGGATTTAATCACTCTCTATTATGAGCGGTTCAAGATGAATGAGACCGATACTGACGAATCTTCAGAAAGGATAGAGATCAGGGGTAAGGCTTAAGGAGGAAAATCATGGAATCAATGCCCATGCAAATGTTAGAAAATGGACATCTAAGTGATGAGGCATCAGCTGTGCTGGTGGAATCGCTGCGTCATAGAAAAAAGGTGGACGTGCCAGCAGACGTATTAAACCATGTGGAAACATGCAAGGAATGCAAAGATAAGATCATCGATGTGGTCACGTTTTTAAGACATCCCCATGCAGCCCCGATAAGGGTAACACCAGTAAAAACCAAAATCCAACGCAGCTGGTATTTCAGCAAAGTTGCTGCTGTTTTTGCTGTTTTCGCCCTGTTGATAAGCGTTTATTTTTTTGTGATAAAAAACCCATCATTTTTTGGCCGATTCACATCTGACTCCTTTGACGACATCCCACAGGAAGAGGTGATTCAATCCGAAACCACCGATTCTACAGGAATAAAAAGCAGCAAGGAGGAAGGAACGATTCGCCCGGAAGCAAATGGAAGGGTACCGGCCGCGGCTGCAGATGCCAATGGCAGTCAGAGGCAAAAAACCACCGCTCAATTACCGGCTTTACGGTACCAGGTCAATCCCAACCTGGAAAATATGATTGGCAGCCGGTTAAGAAGCGGGTTATTTGAAGCATTAACACCGAAAAATAACAGCGTATTAACGATTCCTATTCAATTCTCATGGAAAAAGGAGTTCCTCACACCCCATACCCTGAAGATCGTTAACAACATGAATGATTTGCTTTATCAATTCGCTGTAAAGGGAAATTCGTTTGAATTTACAGGAAACCTTCAGCCCGGTTTGTATTACTGGAAAATCGAAAGCCAAAACGAATTACTCTACGTCGGCAAATTCTTTATTAAATTGCCTCCGGCAGCCAGGGGCTCTTTTTGAAAAAACCGCCCCTGGACCCCACAAAAACTTTTGATACATGCTCAAACATCCTACCATGCTTCATAAGGGTATTTCCCATTGGCATCATTCTCTTTCTTCACTTCTTCGTGGTCCTTCGTATCCTTCGTGGCTTCGTGGTGAATTAAACTATTTTCCTACCAGGACAAAGCCGCTCCAGTATTTGGGGAAGGCGGTATAAGGGTCTTTGATCAATTCCAATTTGGCTTTTTGCAGGGCGCGGCAATAGGGGCGACCGCGCAGGATATTCCGGTAAAAAGCAATCATCAAGCGACTGGTACTACGGTCCTCTACCTTCCACAGGGAAACGATAATATTCCGTATCCCGGAATAGAAAAATCCCCGGTTCAATGCCATCATGCCTTCGCCTTTCACCAGTTTGCCCACACCGCTTTCGCAGCTGCTCAATACAATCAATTCTGCGTCCAGGTTAAGGTTATAGATTTCGCCGGAATACAAAATGCCATCTTCTTGATTCAAATGGCTGGTTTTGTTTTTTTCTTCAGGGGGGGAGAAAATCAAACCGGACAACAACTGCTGCCCCTCATCTTTCAGGCTGTGGGTGGCAATATGAATCAAACTGTAATCGTGGTTATTGATGTTCTTAAAATTGGTTTCCGTGGCTTTGCGATGAAAATAACCCATCGCCTTTTTTTGTTGGGATTCAAACAACCGGATAATGGCCCGCAGTTCCTCTTCGGTGGCAGGCAGCTGAGAAACCGCATGCTCCGCATCTACCGGTGCCTCTCTTAAGTTCACCTTTGCTGTGCCCTGCACCTTTACTGGATCCGCATCCAATGAGGGAGGATCGTATTTCAAAACATACCCTTCCCGGCTTTGCTCTCCAAATACCGGTGCAAACCCGATAAACGTATTTTTTTTCTTCGCTGTGTTGTGATTGACACTGTAAAGCCAGAGATTGGCAGAGTAATGATAACTAAAAGCAAAATGCTTAATCATAAAATCCATTTCCGCTGGCTCGCCGCTGCCAGTGATCCCGGAAGTAAGAGATTCAAAGGGAATGGTGTACAATGGCCCGTCAGGGATAATAATCAATTTGGTCTTGCCGGTCAACAAATGACGTACCGGCTTCATCAGTATCCGGTACAATCCCCGGCTTAAACGCATAAAAGGCAGCTCTTCAATTTTTTTGATGGCCCGGTTGTAAGTCCCCACCATTTGAGCTAAATCTTCCTCCAGGAAAACCTCCTCCACTTCAAGGCTTTTCCTGGTCAAAACAAATATATGAAGTACCCGCTCTCCGATAAAATACTCAATTAATGCAGCATCCGCTTCCAGGGTCTGCTGAATCCCGGCGATATCCACCATAAAGGGTTTGTATTTCAAGTTATAGTATTTTTCATAATTGCTTTCAAATTGGTCGATTAATTGGCGGTACTGCAAAACCAAAGTATGATAACGATTCTCAAGAGTTTCTATGGTTTGTAGGTCCGGTTTTTCGCTGTGGTACTCCTTTTGCAAATACGTATCGAAATGGGTGAGGTCTTGTTTCAGTTCCCTTTCCTTTTGCAGCAGCGAATCCGGGATACCGGCAAATTGCCTCGCCCTGGCTTCAGTTAAGGCTTCCGCCAGTACCGCCGCTTTACTCCGTTCGGATAAAATAAAGGCGTTTGCTTTATATTGCGGTTCATGGGTTAATTCGTAGAGAGAAAGCGCAGTTTGAATGGCCCGTTGATAAATAATATGAATTTTTTCTCCGAAAAATAATTTGTAATATTCGGATTTATAGCCCTGACGCATCATTTCCATCAACCTGGCCAGATGAAGATAGGTGAAATAAGCATCCTGGAGTTCCTTTCTCCGCTCCGGGTAATACATATACATCACTCTCAGGGCGTTGGCTTTGGCAGTCAATATATCAAACAATTTATCTTTGGGGGAAATCGTATCCAGGGGGGGATTGGCATCAATGTGACTGTCTTTAAATCCCGGCACCAAAGCGATTAATGCCTTTTGAAAATAATCCAGGGCCTTTTCCAATTGGTTGCGTTGAAAGTAAACCTTTCCTATTTGGCAGTAGATATCCGCGGTCTCAGGATGGAATTCTCCCAGGCTTTCACTTTTAATGGTAAGTGCTGTATTTAAAAATTTTAACGCCTCTTCATGGTCTTCTTTTAACCGCAGGCAAATACCGATATTCAGGTAACCGGTTCCGGCTTCCGGACTGGGGTCGCCATACACCTCCAGCCGAATGTTAAAGGCTTTGCGAAGGTATTCCAGGGCGTTTTCATAATCGCCTTCAAGAGCGTAAAGGATGCCGATTTGTTCATAAACCCTGGCAAACAACGGCTTGTTCTGCCCATAAAGCTTCATGTATTCACTTAAAGAACGATTGAAATGATTCCTGGCACCGCTGAGTTCTCCTTTTTTATATTCCCCCTCATCCATTGAACGGTATTTTTTCTCCATATCCTCAGGAACCTCTTTATTGGAATACAACAGCTTGATTCCATAAGATTTAAGATAGTTCAAATTGGCATTGCCGGACTGCCGTTTGTTCCAGTAGACCAGGGCAATACTATTGTAGGTTTTGGCCACATCCGGGTGGTGCTCACCTAAGATTTCCAGTTGGATGGACAGGGCTTTTTGGTATAACGTCAATGCCTGGTCAAAATCCTTTTTTCGCAAATATTTAAAGGCCAACCGTTGAAAGCCTTTAGCTAATTCCAGGTTCTGGTGGCCCAGCCGGGTCTTTGTCAAGTTCAGGGCTTTGTTCAACGTTCCCAGCGCTGTTTCCACATCATCCAGCTTCTGGTAGTTATTTCCCAACCTGATGTAGCAGTTAATGGCTTTCTGCCAGAGTTCCGATTTCTCGTAGTTGGAAATGGCCCGTTTGAAGAAAAAATTAGATGTCTTGTACTGGCCGTCCCCTGCCATCTTTTCAGCGCTTTTGGCGTATTGATCACCCACGTAATCGGTAGGAGGTTCCTTTACTACCGGTGGTTGAGGCTGACTCACACATCCGTTGCTAAAAAATAACATCATAAGCCCCATCGCAGCGATGAAACCAATAATTAGTAAACGCCGTAAAAACCGAACCGGATAAATATAAACCATGCTTATATTATACAACAGGTATTTGGTTTCAGACAAGAAAAAAAATTCTCAATAAGATTCTTCCCACACCAGGCGAAAGCCAACAGTAGGAGATTTTTTATCTGCTAAACCTCCGATAGGGGTATTCCGTTGACTCATGTTATAGCGTCCATACCAGCGGTCAGCGGAACGAATAGTGATTGGCTGGCTGCCGTCCCAACTGCCCCCCCGTATAACAAAATCAACACCGACCACATAAGGGTCCGGTAAACTATTTAACGGGTTGACACCAGGTGAGTTAAAATAATAAAGAGGGTCGTAAACGTCCAGGCACCACTCGGCGACGTTACCTGCCATGTCAGAAACACCGAAAGGTGAATCACCTTTCGTAGTAGTTCCCACAACATATGTTGTGGAAGAACAATTATAATTAGCTTTCATGCAGGTTTTTGGGCTGTTGCCCCAGGGATAGCGGCGCTGGTCTATTCCTCTTGCGGCTTTCTCCCATTGGGCCTCTGTCGGCAGGTGGATATTTTTACCCGTTTTTCGAGTGAGCCAATTACAAAAGGCACTGGCATCTCCCCAGGTCACATTGATCACCGGTCGATTCTCCCTTCCCCAGCCGTTATCCCCGGGCTTGACCCAGTTCGTCTCTTCACAAAATCTGTCATACTGCTTAAAGGTAACTTCGTATTTGGATATATAATATCTATCCAGGGAAACCGTATGCAGCGGCAGCTCATCAGTATCACCCTCATAAAAATTGTCCCCCATGATGAACTCACCGGCAGGAACCAGTCTCCATTGGATATACAACTGGTCCGTATCGTAAGAAGGATTGGTAAAGGTTTCGTGATCCCCGCGGCTCTTATTCTCATTTAACAACTGTGCAGTGACCAGTGCACCTATCACTGCCACTCCTACAATGATCAAAACCGGAGATCTGCGTTTCTTTTTTGGTTTGAACCCGGGTTTTTCAATGATTCTCCGTTTAACGGGTTTCTTTTTTTTCATAATAATCCGCTGGTATTCAACCAGGCCGCCCACATTAATACCTTCAATCTCCGGGTTTTCCAGTAGTTCACGGGATAATCGATAATTTTGCCTTGCCTGGTGGATATCTCCCAAACGCTCGTAAGCGGCACCCAAAAGCAAATATATTTTCCCTTGCAATTCTTTATCCTGGTGCTCTATATCTTTACGTTTCCCCTCCTCTCTTTCCTCAAAATAGGACAACAGCAATTGCAAATTCTTTACAGCTTCACGGTATTTCCCGGCTTGATATTCCATTGCAGCCCAACGGAAGGATGTTTTTAACCGGTCCTTTTCTCTATCTTGCTGAGAAAGCGAAAAATCACCTTGGAATAGCAGGAAGGCTAACAACAATGCCATTGTCCTGGTAATAAATCGTTTCTGAGGGCGTGCCATGCTGCGTTTCTCCTTTATTCTTAAACTTATTCCTTTTTCCACGGGATTGATAGCCATTCTATCATATCAGAAAGTCGAAGATTTTACAATAATAAATTTAATTTTAACAATCCATTACTCCACTTCTTTCTCATCCGTTTTTTGGATTGCTTCCGTATAATAATATAAAACCTGGAACATACTGTGAGACTTGAGATGTAAAACGTACCAAACAACAATTGAAATTTGACTTACAAAGGCAAAGATTGCATAATATATGAATGGAGTTCCTCAATGAGAATATATAAGAATCGCTGGATAAAAAAAATTATAATTGTTTTGTTTATATATTTATGCTTTGGGATATTTAATCCATTGTTCATAGGTGTATCAATCCCCCTGCACGGGAGAACCGATGACGTGATAATTCCCGGGGATGTCAACCGCATCTGTTACTATGCCAATTTTTTTTACAATTATCCTTCGGAAGATTTTCTTTATTATCTCAATGATTTCTTACTGTCCTGGGAGAAGCCTGATGAAACGGTTATGGCAAGGGGTCTTCGGCATAGGCTCATGGAAGTGCTATCCTGGCATGATGCCATTAAAGAATTTATCCGCTACCATACCGGAGAGAAAAAGAACCGTATCGTCTTCAACCTAACCGATGCCAAAGCGTATCAAAAAGCGTCCCATTTGATGCTGATATTGGGCCGCCAGCTTAATAAAAATGCAAAAGGTCAATACTATTTAACCCGAACCGCCAATCCCGGTGTGCAGGATTACCTCCAATTCGCCTTGATACGGACGGATACCCTGGAGCAGCAAATAAACAACACTCACTTTTTTAATTTCTACTTGAAAGAGAGCAAAGTGCCCCTTCCCCGCGGCCTGGACCTGGAATTTATCCGGGAGGTAACCGGAATTCCTGTAAATGCTTCATCCTTCTTCGAAAACGTCCTGAAAAATGAGCGGCTCTCCCTGTTGATGGGTGTTCTCTGTCGGTTGTCCGCCAATGAGATTCAATATATTAATAATTTAATCCCTTCACCCCGCCCCGGGGCTTACGACGCCTGGAAAAAAATCTACGACAATAAAAAATTATTAATGGGGTTATTCGTATTATCCAATGCCCTTCGGGTTCAGAAGGTCGGGGAAAACGGCAACAAACCGGTACTCCAACTGCCAGGTGGGGAAGCTGCCGAATCTTTCTGGTCGCAAATGCTAGGGGACAATTTAAAACCAACCTCGTTTGCATTCCTGGAACGCCTGGCTACCAAAGATGATGGAAAACTCAACTACCTATATGTCTTTTCTTATTTCCTCCCGGAAGATAAGCGAAGAATCCTGTTTTTTGATTACGATGCTCAAAAAGTAAAAGAAATCTACGAGCTCATCGATTTAGACAGGAAAGAAAAACTAACCGAAACAGAGTTTCCCTTGCTGGGCAATTGGAACTATTTTACCTTGATGTACGTTTTGCAGACCAAAGATAAAGGGATTTATTTCCCCCAGGGGATCGATGCCTGGTTCCAGGCCATCACCGGGGAAACGCCAGCCTCTGCCTCTTTGTCGGACCTTCTCAAGGTTCTGGTGAAAAAGCCTGAGAATATTCGCACGTTTATGGCTATTTACAGCAAATTTTCCCACAGACCCCGGTTGTTGGCTGACGGCAACCTGCTCAAGCTCTGCAGCCTTTACCAGGAATACAATGCCATGCTGGATTTTATTGAAAAAATCCCCGTCAAAAAACCGGAAACCGTTTCCGCACTCCTGAACTGGGTGCAACAACTTGAGCAGTTGGCAGGGAAAGATGGCCTGTTATTTACATCCATTTACCAATCTTTATTTGAAATTTTAGCGTTTACTGCCAGATATGCACCTGACCGATTTGATTATGATGGGTTGATATTGGAGTTGATTCGACTTCCCCTATCCAGATCGGATTTTTATCACCGGCTGTTTCGCTTTTTCCAAAACAGCATGGGTATCAGCATCAATAAGAAGGGCAAAACCCTTGTGGATGTCATGTTAGCAGGGATTCCCAACCAGACGATTACGATTAAGAGTGAGAATGCCAGATACAGGTATCTGATTAGAGATGCGTTTAGGAAAACCATTGACCGAATAATCCAGTCACAGGAAATATGTTCTTTCTCCCACCTCCAGGAAATACACCGCCTGTTGGCAAGAGGAATGCAGGTGAAACCACCAGCCGCGGCCAGGATCGGTGAGCAAATCAACGAAGCATTCGTTGCACTGCCCCATCCCGGTATGAGCGGCGATGCTCCCAGGAAAATAAGATCACGGGTCACTCCCTACTCTCGATCAAAGTTGGAAAAGCAGGTACAGGGCTTTGTGGAAAAAATACTCATGGGGTCGAACCGGGAGGAATTGGAAAACATTACGAGCAAAATCAAGGGTGATTACCTGATCTATAACTTGAGAGATCACCTCCTGGGCCTGGTATATGCGGTGAATGCAAAAGACCCGGATATAAGAGCATTTTTCAATCCCAACTTTGTTCGTCTCCATGATATTGCCGGCAATGGCGGACGCACCTCATGGGACTGTTACGGTAAAAGAAAACCCAGGAAACCCGGTACCTTTGCCGAGTATCATTTAGACGGTCCCTTATCCAGGTTAAATATCACTTTTGCTTCCCGGTGGCAGACGCATCTGTTTCGGGGAAGAATCCTGCGGAATCCCCATTTTATCCGGGCAATTATTACCAACCTCATGGAGTTCTATCCCCTGCCCCTGGTAGACCAAAGCATGGTATACAACGCTTTATTGGTGGAATTGGGATTGGAATTGCTCCGGGAATCCAGGTATAATGCAAATGCTAAAGATAATAATGAAACCATGAAACAGGATGTGATCAACGCCCTGAACACCATCACAGCTGGTCATCATTACCGGCGAGCCATAGAATATTTGACCGGGGAAACCAATCATCATAATTTATACTTAAGTGAGATTAAAAAGTTGGGGGACGTATTTTTTCATACGCCGCAGCTTCAGCAGAGGAAATATGTAACGGAACTATCCACCATGCAGAAGATGGGACCTTTTAGAAAGTTCGTCTTATCAGACCGTTTTAGAAGGGAAATGCACCGGTTTGGCGGTATCTATTCGCACATTTTCGGCTCTCTAATGCCGCGGAATTACCCGGTATTTCCCCAGGAAGCAGCCAACACACTGGAATCCGGCTGGTTCAGGGGCAGTATAATTGATGAATATAAGATCAAACTGGCCTATCACCTCTATAAAAAAGAAATTCCCCCTTGCTTATTGGGACAATTTCTCTATATGTATCTTACTAAAACTGCCCGGCAATTTTTACGTCAAAATCACGCCAATGACTATCCCACTATATATTTTGTATTTGATATATTTAATAATGCTCATTTAAACCGTATGATCAAACAATTAAAAAAGGAGGGGTACCTGAAACTAAGATGAAACAACAAATAAAAATAAAAAAAAGAATGAGCTGTGTATCTTTTGTAGTAATCCTTATATTAATGACAATGGCCGCGCCATTGCGGCTCCAGGCCCAGGCAGAAGATATAGATGTCCGGTTTATTTCTCCCCAACACGACGCTATCTGGATCGGGGTAAAAAAAATAGAAGTCCGGGTGACAGGTGTGAAACCCGAATACCTGAGGTCGGTAGCCGTCTACCTGGATGGAAAGCTGGTAAAAGAGTTCAACTCCCCACCGTATCGGCTCAAATACAATTTCGGACAGGTCCCCAAAAACAGGAAGCTGGAAGTATTGGTGCGTCGAAGGAACCAGCGTTCCATAAGGAGAGAAATCCACTCCTACTACCTGGACGATTTCCAGGAAGTTAATGTATTGCAGGTGGTAGTACCCGTGGCAGTGATGGACAGACGCGGCAATTACGTATCCAACCTTAAAAAAGAAGACTTTATAATCCTGGAAGATGGAGTCCCCCAGGATATCTCCTATTTCAGCAAAAGCGGAAAATCAACCTTTCACCTGTGCTTGTTAATCGACATCAGCGCTTCCATGAGGGACAAAATTCAAAAAGTCAAAGAAGTCGCCAGGGAGTTTTTAAAACAGCTGATGAGTAAAGATGATAAATCCATTATTGTTTTCTTTAATCATGAAGTCTTTGAGGACAGTGATTTTACCAGTGATTTTAATGAGCTGGACAACGCCTTAGCTATCGCGTTTCCTTATGGAGCCACTGCCCTTTACGATGCGGTAGCATACGGTGTTAGATTGATGAAACCCATCATTGGCCACAACATTATCATACTCTTTTCAGATGGGGAGGACAACAGTTCTGCCATTGATCCTTACACAATAATCAATATTGTCAAACGTTCAAACTCAGTGATCTATTCTATCGGGAAAAAGAAGTACATGAACCAGTACGACCAGTACCAGGAACTGCTGCGCAAAATCTCCTTCTCTTCCGGCGGCATAACGTTTTTCCTGGATGATGTCCAGGATGTACAAAAAACATACCAGAAAATCCGCAAGGATATCCAGGCCAAATTTCTCATCCGCTTTTCACCCAGGGATAAAAGGAAACGCAACCGCTTTCGCAAAATAACGGTTAAGCTCAGAAATAAAAGAGGTTACAAAGTCCGAACCATGAAAGGATATTATTATTAAGTAAGAAGTAAAAAGTAAGAAGTAAGAAGTAAAAAGAGAAAAAAACCTTTTTTCTTTGTGTATCTTCGTGTATCTTCGTGGCTAAAAATTAAAATGAGAATTGCTGAAATGAAAAAAAATAATTGCAAAAAAGGGGATGTTTTGCTATAGTGAAGATAACGAATGAGGTTACTATGCTAACAAAAATTAGAATACGAAATTTTAAACTCTTTGGGGAAGTGGACATTGATTTAGGCAATCCTGTGGTTTTTATCGGTCCCAACAATTCGGGCAAAACATCGGCATTACAAGCGTTGACGTTATGGGAGGCAGGTTTAAGGCGGTGGAATGAGAAACGAGATGGCCTTGAAACCCCGGAGAGACGCCCTGGAGTTGCCATCAACCGGTTAGAACTGGTATCGGTTCCGGTCCCCAATGCCAGGCTCTTATGGCGCTCTTTACATGTCAGAGATACCAGGAAAGTGGCGGGTAAACCGGAAACGCGAAATATACGGATAGAAATAATTGTCCAGGGTAGTACCGACGGCGAAGCCTGGGAATGTGGTTTTGAATTCGACTATGCTAATGAAGAATCCTTTTATTGTCGTCCGTTACGGTTATCCAACGGGAAAAACCCGGACCGTATGCCTGTGCCCAAAGAAGCAGGAAACATTCATATCGCCTTTCTCCCGCCAATGTCCGGATTAGCTGCCAACGAAATCCGTCTTGATGAGGGTGCGGTAAAGGTACGGGTTGGAGAAGGCCGGACAGCCGAAGTGCTTCGCAATTTATGTTATAAAGTCTTCCAGGAAAAAAAAGAATACTGGGACCAATTAAAAGAAAACATCAACTCTTTTTTCGGAGTGATCATTGAGGACCCTCAGTATATCCCGGAGCGAGGGGAAATTGTAATGAACTATAAGGAAAACAGCATCCGCCTGGACCTGTCCTGTTCCGGCCGGGGCTTGCAGCAAACCTTGCTGTTGTTATCTTATATGTATGCCAATCCTGGAGCTGTTTTACTGCTGGATGAGCCCGATGCTCACCTGGAAATTCTGCGGCAGCGGCAGATGTATCGATTTATTACGGAAACTGCTCAAAAGAACGGCAGCCAGATTATTGCTGCCAGTCATTCCGAGGTAATGCTGAATGAAGCTGTGGAACGGGATACAGTAGTGGCTTTCGTGGGAAAACCCCACCTTATCAGCGGCGAGGAGAGACAGGTAGTAAAGGCGCTGCGGGAAATCGGTTTCGAACATTATTACCAGGCCAAACAAACGGGTTGGGTACTTTATCTGAAGGGTTCCGCAGAACTGGCTATTTTGCAGACCTTTGCGAAAATATTGGCATACCGGGAAGCTGTAAAAACCCTGGAACATCCATTTGTTCATTATGTCGGAAATCAGCCTATGAAAGCTTATGACCACTTTTACGGGGTGCGTGAAGCTGTGTCTCATTTAAAAGGTATTGCAGTTTTTGACCCCCTGGATAAAGATTTACCTCAAGACCCAAATCTAACTTATATGATGTGGAAGAAGCGGGAGATTGAAAATTATCTCTGCTTCCCGGAAACCCTGGAAGCGTATGCAAAGGATGAGGGTTCGTCGGTATTTGAGGGCTCGCTTTTTAGCAAGCCTGAAGTTGATCGCCGGCTTCATAAAATGAAAAAATGTATAAAAGAGATTGAATCCACACTGGAAACCTCTGGGAAAGGTTCTATAAAGGACCCGGGTACAAAGGTGAGTGATGATTTCCTTATGCCTCTTTTTGAAAAATACTATAAAGTTTTGAATCTTCCCAATAGAATGCCAGGAAATAAATTTTACCAGTTGGCTTGTTTTGTCCCAAAAGATAAAATCGATCCGGAGATCAAAGAAAAGCTGGAGGCTATTGTTAAGGTGGCCAAATCCGCACAACCTGCGGGAGAATATCAGTAGGCAGTTGGCAGTTGGCAGTTGGCAAGTAGGAAGAGAAGAAAATTACATATTCCAAATCACAAATTACAAACAAAGAGTGGCTCAATAAGGGTAAACATGAATCAAGCAAATGGTAATGATCCCAATGGGGCAGGATGTAGGAAGCTGCGTAACCCAGGCTGACCGTGTATGAAAAGCTTTTGTGGGGGGTCCAGGGGGGCGGTTTTCTCGAAAAGAGTCCCCCTGGTCGCCGAAGGCAAAAAAGGTTTTGACAGAGTTCTAATAGGAGTTCAGGATGGACATACAAAAAGTTTTTAAGTTTTTTCTTTTTAGTTTTTATGTCCATCCTGTAGATAAAAATATGGGTTAGTAGATCCGCGCGGAGGGCATTAGTTTTTTAAGAGTGCCCGTGCGGTAGGAGAGTTCGTGTCGAGGTATAATGGTGTCCTGCGGACGATTGTTTAAAAAAAAATCTTTTATCAATCAATCGATGGATGACATGATGCAAAATTCATTCTGCTTTAGGAGAATAGTATTCTTCATGATGCAAAATTTAAGTTTGCATCAGTAAATTGGTAGTGTAATGATACAAAATACAATTTTGCTACAATACATTAGCAGTTTGCATGATGCAAAATTCATTTTGCTATCATTACATCGATGTTTGAATGATGCAAAAAACAATTTTGCTTCAGTAAAATAGAATTTTGCATCAATACATGGGCTGATGTCATGATAAAAAAGGCAATTTTGTGCTTCGTGCTTCGGACTTAGTATTAAGTTAGTGGCATTCAGGACAGGCAAGAAACTGAAAAGAAATAGGTATAAAAAGCCGGGGAAACCGCCTTTTCCGGTGAAAGACAATATAATCAAAACCAAATGTAATAGGAATATACATTGACAATTCCTAGTAGGAATCGAATCAATCCCTAGTAGGAATTGATACAAACCCTAATAGGAATCGATTCGATTCCTATTAGGAATTGAGGGAGTAGACGCAATCAAACCTTTTAGACCTTACTTATTCCTTTTCATGACATTGGTGTGAAAAATAGTTAGAATACCGGTGTTTTGCGCCTGATGGTAGTGATAAATATAGTGCAAATATAGTGCCAGGTAAATAATTTACCCTTTACACCATACCCTTTTTGCCTGGTTTTTTCTTCAAAGAATAAAAGATAATGTTGACAAATTCAGAAATAGGTGTTATTTTCTAAGCTGAGAAGAATAAAAATACAAGAGGTGAAATATGCAGGTAATATGTGTCGCAGAGGTAACACCAGACTATGATATCCGTGTGGATGAAAATATAAAAAAGAAACTCCACCCCGGAGAAAAGATAAGAATAAAAATCGAATCTATTGGAGAAGTAAAAGAGCAAAAACGGCTAAGCGCAATTGAGCGATTAAAAAAAATGAGCATGAATTCACGATTGGGCTTGTATAATGAGATTGTTAAGAGAGAAGATGCTCATGATAGAGAGAAACCCCCGAATATCTAATCATGTATATGACTACTTACTTGCGTATTCCATGAAATTCTATGGAATAGACAAAATTGTTACCCTGAATAAAGCAGATTTTGAAAGATATGATTTTATTAAAGAAATCATTTCACCGTAAAAAACGAAACATGCCAATTTTCTTAAGAGAAAGGAGGAAAGAGGCAGAAGTAGGGGCAAACCTTGTGTTTGCCTGCGCTGTTTGTAATTTGTAATTTGTGGGACTGCACCTGCCTTTTTTTTGGACAGGCGCATTGTTTGGAATTTGGGATTTGAAATTTGGGATTTTTTTAATAAGGTGCCCTTCGGGCAAGTATAAAGCGCTTCGCGCCCTGCGGCCTATCCATCCCCTCTTGAGAGGGGATCAATGATATTGACTGCTTCTTCCACATTAGAAAAATCTCTAACATTTCTTGTCAATAAATCGCAATTCTTGTATTTTGCAGTTGCCAGAATGATTGCATCAGGTAACTTAATTCTTTTCCGCTCCCTGATGGAAATAACAATTTCTGCTATCTCAAGATTTATACTTATCATCTCAAATTTATTCAGTAATCCTTTCACAATATCCTTTTCTTCCTGGTTTGAGAATTGAAACCCCATTACTTCCATATAAGTAATGATGGATATAAAAAATTCATCGTACTTATCAAAAAGGTCTTCTATATTTATTAAACCTTTTGACAAGTATATAATTATATTGCTGTCAAGGATAACTCTATGACCACTCATTTCTAAGTGTTTCCTGCCACTCTTCGGGACTGTCGATGCGTTGGAAGATGTTTCTTTCCCGGATTTGTTTCAACGATTTTTTTATGTCGGCCATTTTATTATTCCTGGCACTTCCGGCTATTTCATCCTGCTTTAGCATGATTATCTTCAGCTCGCCATCCATGAACTCCCTGTATTTTTCAGGGATTTTTATTATTCCGTTTTTTGCGTATGTTTCAAACTCAACTGCCACCATATCGTCAACTCCTTTTAAAATTTAATGTTCTTTGCCACTAATAATATACTTATAATTTAATTCTGTCAACTCTAAATTCTTCTCTTCTTTTATCTTGAAAAATGATTGGGAGATGCTCCCAATGATTTTTTTGCCTTGAAAAGCGATTGGGAGGTGCTCCTAATGATTTTTTTACTTCAAAAAATGGCTGGGACGTGGTACCAATGATTTTTTTACTTCGAAAAACGATTGGGACGTGGTACCAATGATTCTTTTATCCCCGGAAAAAACGGGACATGCCAATTTTCTCTTCGGGCAAGGGCAAGAGGTTTGACCGCCTGCGGCGGGATAGCTAAAACACCGCCGCAGGCGTTTATTTGTCCGAAGGACGCCTTCCCATTCCCGCATTATTCCAATACCCC
>JABAOH010008553.1_pt1 | contig 32675 bp, 30 predicted proteins | sample 7062181 | NCBI WGS metagenome assembly JABAOH01 (sample SAMN14538630, study PRJNA623070) | marine sediment metagenome | biome: marine biome [ENVO:00000428]; feature: marine pelagic biome [ENVO:01000023]; material: deep marine sediment [ENVO:00002113]; isolation source: pool of 5 deep marine... | reverse complement strand
ATACCTTGGATTGTTCGGACTGGCTTCCTTCACGGCCGAACAGAGAAATAAAGAGATCAGCGTCCGAAAAGTTATGGGGGCTTCGGTTCCCAATATTTTATCCATGCTTTTAAAAGAATTCACCAGATGGATTCTACTTGCTGCGATTTTTGCGTGTCCCATTGCCTATTGGGCGATGAACCGATGGCTTCAGAATTACGCTTATCGCATCGAAATCGAGTGGTGGCCGTTCGTTATTGCTACTGGTCTCGCTTTCGTCATCGCTATTTTAACGGTCAGTTATCAATCCATCAAAGCGGCTACTGCCAATCCGGTGGAATCATTGCGATATGAGTAGTCTATGATTGGCGAGGTGTCCATCACATTGCTGGGCGAAAAGGCAGAGGTGAAGCCCAATTTCGGCAACTGTAAAACAGTATAAATCCAAGTAGAATCGGAACAGTTAATCATTATGAGGACTTAAAGATGAAAAAGCAAATTAAAAACTCGAAAACAACTTTTTTTCAAGCTATCATCATTCTTCTGTTATTTTCTCTTAAGTTATCAGGACAAACCACCGAGCACCGCCATTTTTTGAAGCAGGTTGATCGTCTCTTTAAAGCGCAGATCACACAATCAATCCCCGGGGCGGCAGTCGTGGTTACAGAAAAAGGAAAATCCATTTTTAAACAGTGCTATGGACTGGCAGATGTGGAGCACAACATTTCAATCACATCAAAAACCATGTTCAACCTTGCTTCTGTTGCAAAACAATTTACGGCATTCTCCATTTTACTTCTGTAAAAAGAGGGGAAAATTAATTTGGATGATGATATTCATAGGTATCTACCAGATTTACCGGAATATTCCAGTCCGGTCACGATCCGGCATTTGCTCAACCATACCAGCGGCATTTGGGAGTATTATTCCACGATGGTTTACTACTGCGGTTACGACAAGGATGACCATTTCACTTTTGATGAAGACATGGAGTTGCTGAAACAGCAGAAACAACTGCTTTTCGAACCCGGCTCCCAGTGGAGTTACTGTAACGCAAATTACCTGTTGCTGGCGCAGGTTGTAGAAAAAATCACAGGGGTGTCCTTTCAGGAATGGACGAAGAGGAATATCTTTGAACCTGTTGGAATGAAAAATTCATTTTTTATGAAAAACAGTTCCCAAATAATTGCAGGGGAGGCTGAGCCTTATAAAAAGGTTAGGGACGAGCTTGTCAAGGACAACGGTCCCTGGGTGAATGCGGTGGGCATGGGATATTTATTTACCAATATTGATGACATGATCCTTTGGATGGATAATTTCCGCATGATGAAAGTCGGTGGAGAGGATATCATTGGTAAAATGTTCCAAAAAACGAAGTTGAATGACGGCAGTGAGAGCTTTTACGGCTACGGGCTTGGGGTTTTGACAAGATCCGGGAAACAGATTATCGGTCATTCCGGCCAGACGGCAGGCTATAAAACCGCCATGCTCTACTGTCCCGAGCTGGAGCTGGGAATCACAGTTCTGGCCAATGAGCGGTCTATCAATTCGGAAGGTCTTGCGAACACGATTTTCGACCTCTATATTGGCAAGGAAGCCACCGCTGAAGCAGCCTCGGGCAGTGAGCAGGCGTTTCTTACCTTCAATCCCGAATCGGCTGCCAGATTCGCCGGCGGATATGTCGTTGAGGGCTTGAATGCCAAACTCGCTGTAAATGTGGGGGAGGAATCTCTCCACGGCGCTTTTTTGGGGCTGGGAGAAGATTTTTTCTATCCTCTCACCGAGAAAAAATTCGCCAACCGCTCGAGAGTGAATTTCATCGAGTTTTCCGAAGATAAGAATGGTATACCCGATAAAGTGACAATCACGATCAGGGAGGATAAAATGACCGCCAACCGCATCATGCTGGATGCGAAAGATTTGGAAAATCATCTTCCTGACTATGTAGGGAGCTATTACAGCAAGGCTTTTGGCACTGTTTATAACTTTCGTGTTGAGAATGGTCAGCCCATTATGCATCATCGGAGATATGGCGATATGCGAGTACAACCAATAGATGCGGAAGAATTTTTCTTCATTTTAGGATTCTTGAAATTCAACAGGAATCAAAATGGAGAGGTCATCGGATTTACGCTGACGCCTTCGGATGAGAAATTTCATTTTCAATGCATTGAATTTATTAAAGTGAGATAGGCTGGATGAAACAAATGACAAGGTGGGGTATTGGCCCAAAATTTACGATAATATCATTGATATACGCAGCAATCGTATTTGCTATTCAAAATACCGTATTTTCAGAATTCAGATTTGTTATCTATTCAACTTTGATCAACAGATTAATTGGCTTTGTTTTAATACTCATCGGATTCATTATCTTTCTAATTCCTGCTTTTACAATTGACAAATATTTTTATGAAGGAAAGTTATACACAAAAGGAATTTATGCATATTTACGACATCCTATCTATGCAGCATGGATTTCCTTTATTGTGCCTGGATTCGTAATATTAAGAGGTTCAACTTTAGGAGTTACCATTCCGATCTTTATGTACGTTATTTTTCGTGCATTAATACCTGTTGAAGAAAAATATTTAATGGATAAGTTTGGTGATGAATATCTTGAATATCAATCAAATGTATGGGCTATTTTTCCAAAATTATGGGGAAAATAAACTTCATTCTAAGCGGTCACTTCTGCTGGCTGGATGCAGGAATCAGCGTTATACCCAACTTGATCAAGCCAGAGCCAAAAAGACCTTGGACCGCTAATTACGCGAATTTAAGGAAGTTCGCTAATTTTTAATTCTCATAATTTGAAAAATTAGCGAAATTCGCGGTCAAAATATTTTTGCCCATTGAGCACGAAATTGACTTTTTATATACAAAATTATTGGATAAATTTAATACAAGTTTAAATTGGAGGAAAAAGTCATGAAAAGAATCATTTTAATTACGCTGTTTATTATTCAGTCCATTATCAGTCTCACAAATGCATCTGCTCAAAACTTTCAGATCAAAGAAATTTCTGACAAAATATTTATTGTGATTGATCCTCATGGTGGAGAAAATCAATTGGTTATCAAATCAAAAAAAGGACTGGTCGTTTTCAATACCTTCTGGTCAGAGATAACGGCACAGAAATATAAGAAAGAAATTGCCAAAGCTTTCAATCGAGATGATTTTACCTATACGCATCGACATGGTAGATCGGCTGGATATGTTTGGAGGGAACGCAGCCTATCAAGAAACAAAGATAATCGGTCACGATAGTTTCCTGGAAAAGTACCAGGGTAAAGAAAAAGATGTTGATGCAGAAATTAAGCGACTCATCGACATGTGGAGGTGGAAGGAAGATGTTTCGCGCAAACGTCTGGAAAAGCATGAAAAAGGATCGGAAGAAGCCATCAATGAAGAGAGATGGATGAATACCTGCAAGCAAAGGGCTGATGAGCTTGAGGCCGGTTTTTCCCTGGTACTTCCGACTATATTTTATAGCGACAGAATGACACTCGATCTTGGTGATGTCACACTCAAACTGATCTGGTTTGGTATAGCTGGATATTATAATGGTATGACTGTTGTGGTTATCCCCGGGGAGAAATTAGCGATTATACCTGGCTTTATATTGCATTCCCATCATCTTGCTCCGCATCCTCATAATGAATACTCAGATTTGGATGTGCCGCATTGGATTTCGGTATTGGAAGAAATTCTTGAGGGAGAAAGCACAGTAGAAGGAGTGATATGTGATTCAAATAATGAGTGGTCAAGAGAACGGGCGCATACTCACCTGGAATATATAAGGAAACTGTGGAACAGCGTTAAGAGTGCGGTAGCCAGCGGGAAAAATCTAAATGAAATACAAGATCAATTCTCACTTGATAAAGACTTTTCCTTTGTAAAAGAAATGCAGGTTTACAAAGATGGTGGTGATGATTGGGTACGCCCGCAGCATCAATCCCATGTCAGGGTTTTCTTTTTACAACATAAAAATCTGGCTTCCGAGATTATCAAAAAAGGGGGCATGGATTCGCTGCAGGCTTCCCTCGCCAAAATCAGAAAGCTACGCGAAGATGGTAGTGATATTTATTTTGATGAGGCATCATTTAATAGGATCGGATACTACCTGATGAACTCTGGGAAAATTTCCGAAGCAATCGAAGTTTTCAAGCTAAATGTTGAGCTATTTCCGGGATCATTCAATGTCTACGACAGCCTGGGGGAGGCCTATATGAAAAGCGGAGATAATAAAAATGCCATCAAAAATTATCAGAAATCCCTCGAGTTGAATCCCGAAAATAATAATGCCAAAGAGATGTTGAAAGTGCTTGAGGAAAAATAATTCAGTTAAAGCAGGAAAAAAAATGTCAAAAATTCAAATAATAACTTTAACTGTTCTGATGATCTTTTTTGTCATCCTCCGTAGTAATAATTATGTGGAAACTAATTTTGAACATTCACAGACTCTGTTGCATGGAAACAATGCTGGCGTCATTGCGTTTCGCTCGGATCGTGGTGGAAATCCTGAAATCTATGTCATGAATGCCGATGGCAGCGCACAAACTCGCCTGACCAATCACCCTCTCCACGATATGAATCCTTCAATAGCACCGGATGGAAATAAAGTTGCCTCCCTGACAGGCAGTCATGATCCAAACGCAGCTACTAATTTTCCGAGATGTAATTTTGAAATCCATACAATGAATATCCACGGCGGCAGTCAACAGCGGATAAACAGCAATCATTCGATGGAAGGAATGCCCCGCTGGTCACCTGATGGCTCACAGATAGCGTCCATGTCCGATCATGCTGGATACCAGGCAATATGGGTGATGAGCGCTGATGGAACAAACGTGCGACAATTTACCAATCAGACAGATCAGTTCGGCGAGTGCCTAGAATGGTCTCCTGATGGAAAACAGATTGCCTACCATGCGCCGAAAGATAATAATTATGAAATTTGTACGATGGATAGTGATGGAAGTAACCATAAACGATTGACCAACCATGATGGGAACGATATGTGGCCAGCCGGGGAATTGGGATCCATGCCAACCGACGTAAATGGAAATCGTGATTTTCAAGGTTTGTTGCCTGAAAAATTCCAACTATTTCAAAATTATCCCAATCCATTTAACACAAATACCACCATTCGATATCATTTATCCCAACCAGGAAAGATGAGATTACAAATATTTGATACAATGGATCGTTTAATCCATCCATTAATCGATAGTCAACAAGAAGCGGGTGATTATCAGATTAGCTGGAATGGAACAGATAGGGATGGTTTGAAAGTAAGCACGGGAATTTACCTGTGCTAATTCACTACTGACAGAAACAAATTAACAATTGACCATTAAGGTAGTTCCTGAACAGCATATTTTTTATCCATATAGGACATATCATTTTACTTTTTACTCCCGAATCTCCAACAATTCATACCCCTCATCCAACTCTTCCAGCGTCCCCAAAATCGTCAATCGATCACCCAATTCAAGACGATCACTGGCATGGGGAATCATCAGTTCTCCGCTGCGGCGGATAGCTAAAATCCAGAGATCGCCTGGCAGCTTTAAATCCCGCAGTCGTTTTCCTGCCAGGTTTGGATTTTGTAGGAAAATTTCTCGGACATCTTTTTCATCGGTTGTGGAAGTCAACAGCGAGAACACATCAGGATTTCGTGCCATCAGAGCCAGCATGGTGGATTGAGATTTTTCAGGAATGTATGTCTGGACATTTAATTTTTTAAAATCCTGAATATAAGATAGATCGTGAACACAAGCGACGATATGTTGAATGCCTTTTGCTGCTGCAATACGGGATAACGAAAGATTTTGTTTATCATCCTGGCAAAGTGTTACAAATGGTTTAATTTTATTTGGATCGAGGATATCACTTACCTGGCTATTGACGATTTGTTCGGCATCGAATCCGTTTTCAATGGCTTGCTTTACGATGCGAGCTTCATCATCCAGAAAAAGGACCAACTCGCCATGTGACGTCAGTTCTTTTGCCAGGTCCAGCCCTTTACGCCCCGCTCCAAAAATGGCAATCATCTCTTTCTTTTTCGGTTTGATTGCTGGAGCCAGGTAACCGAAAATCATCGGCATTATTAAGACGGAAAGAATGGCAAATAAAGTGATGGTCGTTTTTCCTGCTGGCGTCAGTAATCCTGATCGTAATCCAAGAACTGCAACAGCTATTTCAAGAGATAGATGGGTGTTGAGCAAAAACCCGCCCGCCAACGTTTCCCGCCACGATAAAAAGCGTCGAAAGTACAGCGAGGGAACGATTTTGACAATCATCGCCATGAAAAAAAGCAAAGGCAACATCAGCAATCCTTCGGTGGATTCACCCAATGATTTCAGGTCTAAATTCACCCCGACTAAAATGAAGAAAACAGGGATGAAGAATCCGAAGCCAAAAGCTTCCAATTTTTCGATCAAGGTCTCGTCCTCTGGGGCTTTGATAAAAGCGATGACCATTCCAGCCAGAAAAGCACCCAAAATCAGTTCCGCATCGACAAATTCAGCCAGTACGACAAAAGTCAATAAGATGGCAATGGCGCCTCGTACCTTCAATTGAATTGTCGCCTGCGAGAGTTCTTCCACAACAGCCCGGACCTGGTGCAGCTTCACAAATCGAACACCGAATCGATAAGCGATAAAAAATGCGATGAACAACAGGCTCAAAGCAAGAATATTAGAGCTTAATCCCTGTGTTAAAATGATAAGTACAATAGTTAATTAAAATAACGGTGATAAAATCGGCTAAAGTGGCACTGATAAAAATAGCTTTGCCAAATTGGATACGCAGCAAACCTCGTTCTTTAAGAATGGGCAGCAGTACCCCAAGTGAGGTGGCGCTCAATACAAATACCAAAATCCAGGGACTTCCTTTTAAGCCAGCACGATTGAGCAAAAATGCCGCCGGGATTGCCAGGGCAAGGGTGAGAGCATAAACAATTATCGTACTGTTCAAGATATTGGGTTCGGATTTACGTTGGATTCCGTTTCGTTCAGGGAAAAGCGTTCTGAAATCAATTTCAATACCTGCCAGAAACATTAAAAATGCTAAACCAATATTTCCGAGCAGCGTTAAAATCGTATCTTCCTGTACCCAATTTAAAACGGCTGGTCCCACTAAAACACCAGCGATGATCTCGCCCACGACGATAGGCAATTTAATCCGTTTGAAATGGGATAGCAAAATCGGTACGATGAATGCTAAAAAAATAACAATAAGTAATGGGGCGAATGAATGCGTACGTTCCATATATAATAATAAATCAAAATTATTCAGTGTTTTTATAAATTTTATTTCACTAATAAAGCCTTCGAGAGTTCCCAATTGCGATGTTTGTTGTAATGAGACTAATTATATATATTCAAAGCGGCTTCAAACATTCTCCTGAATTTTTTACCTTATGGGGATAGGCTTCAAAAGGGGACTTGTTCTTAAAATCATCCCTTTGGGGGTAAAGAGGATGTTAAAAAACAATTAGTTATCCTTGTCGAATTTTGATGATTCTGGTTCAATACTTGCAAGCTTATAGGTTTTCAGATCGTAGCGGTCATGCAGTTCATCAACCACCGTTTTTTCCCAGAGCGGAACCTTGAGGAAATATGCGGCTCTTCCGATCATGTGTGCAGCAACGGGAGCGGTCAAAAAGATGAAAATAATGATCAATAGCGATTGAAAAATCGTCCAGCCATCGCTGAAATAGATCACACAGGCTGCCAGCATTAAACCAACGCCAAACGAAGAAGCCTTCGTGGCAGCATGCATTCGAGTGAATACATCGGGAAAGCGCAACGTTCCCAATGCTGATAAAAACATAAATATTGAGCCAGAAACTAACAGGATAGCAGCAATCCATTCCTTGATCATAGCACTCTCCTTTCTAAAAAACGGGCATACGCCACGGTTCCCAAAAAAGCAATAAGCGCTAGGATTACGGCAGCATAAAGAAATACGACCTGTTTGGTCAGAAAAATATAACTGACAATGGTTCCGATGGTAATGACTGTAATTAAATCGAGTGCCACAATTCGATCGGGAGTGCTGGGACCCCGTGCTAATCGTGCAAATGTCAGGAAAAAAGAAATCATCATCAGGGCAAGTGATATCAAAGCTGCCCATTCTATTGGCGAATAAGTCATCGAGTGACCTCCATAATTTTCTTCTCAAGACCCGATTTTATCTGACGACGTATCTCATCTGGATCATCGATGTACATGGCGTGAATATAGATGACCTTTTTGTCGGTGGAGACATCCAGACTCAATGTCCCTGGTGTCATGGTGATGAGATTGTTTATGGTTAAAATTTCGAGATCGGTTTTCAAATCCAATGGAATCGCCAGCACGCCTGGTTTCATGTTTTTACCTGGCGTGATAATTTCATAAGCAATACGCATATTGGCGAGAATGACTTCCTTTATATAGAACAACAAAAATCCAATGATGCGGTAAATTTTTTTGAAAAGTCGTTTCATTATCACTCTGCTCCTAACACAGCATGAATATATTCTGATGGATTCATCAACTGTTGTGCGGCTCGATCGGCAACCTCGAAAAATGGCTCAGTGTATAAGCCAATGATGATAGTAATCAGCGCCAGGATACCGATAGGCAAAATAAGAGAAAAATAGGATTTCGATGATAACCTGGCTTTTTCATTCAATTTTGGATTCTTTTCAATAACAGATTCTGTCTTCCAGAACGTTTCATTCCAGATTTTGGTCATGGAAAACAATGTCAAAATGCTAACGACCAGCGCAGTAATAACGATGAGATATTGACTGGTTTCCAAACCCGCCTTAATCAGGATAAATTTCGCCCAGAATCCTGACAGCGGGGGAATGCCTGCCAGTGAAAAAGCAGGGATAACGAATAGCAGCGCCAGGATCGGGTATGCTTTATATAGCCCGCCTAATTTTTTTAAATCATAAGTGCCTTTCAGTCGATTCACCACACCGCTGACCAAGAACAGGTTGGTCTTCACAACAATATGATGGATCAGGTAAAAAACTGAACCCGCTAATGCCAGTTTGGTGAATATTCCCAATCCCATGATCATATAGCCAATCTGGCTAATGATATGGAAAGATAGAATGCGCCGGAATTCAAATTGAGATGCTGCGCCGAGGACGCCCGTTACCATAGTCAGACCTGATAGAACCAGAATCAGGGTATGATTGAAATTAGCATCCTGCACAAAGAACAGGGTGAAGCTTCGAATCAAAGCATAGACGCCGACCTTTGTTAGTAAACCAGCAAAAATAGCTGATGTAGCAGCAGGCGGGGTATGATAGGAAGCTGGCAGCCAGAAGAATAGCGGGAAAATTGCCGCTTTAATTCCAAATGCGATAAAAAACAACATGGCGGTGATATTGATTAAGTTGGAATTGGACGCCAGGCTCAATTTATATGCCAGATCTGCCATGTTCAGGGTTCCAACCTCACCGTAGAGAATTCCCAGACCCGTCAAAAATATTGCGGAGGACATGAGATTCAAAGTGACATATTTAACGCCACCTTCCATCTGCGCCCGTTCGCCACCCAAAACCATGAGCACAAAAGAAGACATGAGCATCACTTCAAAGCAGACGTACAGGTTGAAAATGTCTCCTGTCAGAAATGCGCCGCATACGCCCATGAGCAAAATATTGATTAGTGGAAAATATCCGAAAGATTGTCGCTCAGGATCGATTCCCACCAGGGAATAAATCACGACAGCCAATCCCATCAATGCTGCCAGCACGACCATGATGGCGCCGAGTAGGTCGACGGTAAACGAGATGCCAAAAGGCGCCTGCCAATTGCCGATCTGAACCGCCTGGATGCCATTTTCCCAAACTAATTTTAGCAACAATAGCGCAACGACCATCTGCCCGATGGCGCTGATTACGGCAAGCATGCGTTGAGCCGTTTTCAAGCGTAACAGAAATAATGACAAAATTGCTGTCCCTAATGGGATGATGACTGGTAGAACGATAAGCATTTTCATGAATCGGTTCCTTTCATCTCATCCAGGTCATCTGTTCCTATTGTTTGATAGGCGCGGTGCATCAGAACCAATACGAAAGCGAGCACACCAAAACTGATCACGATAGCTGTTAATATCAACGCCTGTGGAATCGGATCGGCATAAGGCGCAGGTGGAACGATTACTCCTTCGGGAATCAGGGGCGCCTGACCTCGGGTCAATCCTGCCGCATCGAAAATAAGCAAATTTGTTGCTTGACTGATCAAAATCAATCCGATAACCACTTTCATCAAGCTTCGCCTCAGCATGGAATAAATACCCGCAGCGTAGAGAACTCCGATTAATATAGCAATAAGCGTTTCCATATTTTATTCCTCTGAAAGGGTGAAAACAATTGTCAATAACACTCCGATGACCACAAAAAAGACACCGATATCGAATATCAACGGCGTGCTGATACCCAACTTTCCGATCAATGGAATTTTCAAGGTGCCAAATTCAACCGTGGTGAATGGCTGGTCTTTAATGAACGATGGCAGCCCGCTGATCATTGCGCAGGACAGTCCGATTCCGATAAACGTTCGGGGATCGAGCTTTAATTTTTTCCTGGCATCTTCAACACCATAAGCAATCGCGTAAAGGATGAAACCCACTGCAGCGATCAGTCCGCCAATAAAACCACCACCAGGTGCATTATGTCCTCTTAATAAAATAAGAATTGAATATACCACCAAAATTGGTAGCAAGTTCCTGGCTGCGATTTGTAGGATTAGTGAGTACATATTTGATTCCTATATTTCAGGTCATTTTAAATCTTATGGAACACGGATTTACACGGATTATTATTATTGGTGAAACGTGAAACGGCAGACCTGAGACGGATAAGATATTACGTTTCACTTTTCACGTCTCACGTTTGACGTTTCACATTTCTTTTGTTGATTCTTTCGACTTCATTTTCAATTTCAACATGGCAAACACTCCAATTGCGGCAGCCGAAAGCACGGTGATTTCGCCAAGCGTATCAATGGCTCGAAAGTCGACCAGAATGACATTGACGATATTTCTGCCATGGGCCAAAGGAACGCTGTTATCGGCAAAATAGGTCGAAATTGTTGGAAACAATTGAACCTTTTGAGCGATCAATACCAGCACAGTCATCATTGCACCAGCAGCAATGGCTAAAATCACATCTCGCCAGCGATTGGTTCGACGAGAAAATCTGCTAAACGGGGGTAAATGATAAACGACCAGAACAAATAGCACGACGGTCAACGTTTCGACCACCAGTTGGGTGATTGCCAGATCTGGAGCGCCGAATAAAACATAGATCAAGGCTACCCCATAACCGACCACCCCCAATGCAGCCACAGCCGCAATTCGTGACTTTGATCGAATCGCCATGAAAGCTGCCATTATCATCAGTAAGACAAGTGATATTTCATAGAAACGCATATTCGAGAGATTGATCATCTGCCCCATACTACCCAATCGAAATAGCTGAAAACTTACCAAGCTGACTGTGGCAATCATGATCGTTACCAGGTAATATCGCAGGTAACCGCTCTGTAAAAATCGAGTTTGTAGATTGGCAAATTTTAGTAAGTAATCCAATCCTCGCTTAAAAAGTATAGTGGGTGTGGCAGGTTCAGCAAATTTAATTTTTTCTGCATGTCGTTGAAACCAGTGACGAACAAGATAAAATCCAATCCCGATCAAAACGGTTAATACACTCAGCATGAACACAAAATTGATCCCGTGCCAGGATTTCAATTCAAGAATGGTTTGTTTTGCCTGTATTGCCGTTACTGCCGATGAGACAATTGGTCTTGAAAGCAGCTCTGGAAAAAGGCCTAAAAATAAGCCAATCCCCGACATGATTAATGGACCGATCCACATGGATTGAGACGCTTCATGAGCTTTTTTGGGCGTTTCCCTTTTTTGCCCCAGAAAAGGTCGAATACCCACGATGATGGCGACGGTAACGTTCACTGCATTGGCGATGATTCCTGTTAGCAAAATCACTAGCGCAGCGCTTGGTGCCTGGAGCTCCGCTTCATAGAGTAATTCTTTACCGATGAATCCAAGTAATGGGGGAAAACCCGACATGGAAAAAGCCGCTAATATGGCAGCGATGGCGGTAATTGGTATCAGTTTCATTAAGCCGCTCAAGTAACGGATGTCCCTGGTACCAGTCTCGTGGTCGATTGTGCCAGCCACCATAAAAAGCGCTCCTTTGTAAAGCGAATGTACCAGTAAAAAGACGATGGCAGCTTTGGATGCTAATTTTGTACCAAGTCCAATTAACATCACCAGAATTCCGAGGGCACTGATCGTCGTATAGGCCAGCAATTTTTTTAGATCAGTCTGGGGCAAAGCCAACAATGCACCGATAAACATGGTTGAAGCACCAGCCAGTGTGACGAGATAATGCCACTCGTTTGTTCCTCCAAGAATCGGGTTGAAACGTGCCAGCAGATAAACGCCAGCTTTGACCATGGTGGCGGAATGGAGATAGGTGCTCACTGGCGCTGGAGCTTCCATAGCGCCAGGTAGCCAGAAATGGAACGGAACTTGTGCTGATTTTGTAAAAGCGCCGACAAGAATCAGCAACAACATCGGAACATAAAGGGAATGAGAACCGAGCTGAATGTGATGACTCAATAAATAAGAGAGTTCAAAACTTTTGCCAGCATTTCCGATTAACAACACTCCAGCCAGCAATGCTAATCCACCGAGACCTGTTACAAGCAACGCCTGAAGCGCCGCCCATCTTGATTTTTCTTTTTCATGATAGAAACCGATCAGCATGTATGAAGAAAAGCTGGTCAACTCCCAGAATACAAACAGGGTGATCATGTTGCTGGCAAGTACCACACCGAGCATCGAGCTCATAAAAAGCAGGATATAGATATGAAACTTGCCAATCGCCTCATGTCCTTTTAGGTAACCACCAGCATAAATGATAACCAATGCTCCAATACCACTGATCAGCAGGGTAAAAAGCAAGCTTAATCCATCGAGGTAAAACGACATCTGGATTCCTAAACTTGGGATCCATTTAAAATTATAACTAAAAGTCAGGCAATCTTCGCCACATATTTTAGGGAGATAGGAAAAAAAGTAGATGAAAGAACCAACTGGTAGAAGAGCGATGATCCAGCCGATTTTGTCTTTGGCCATTTTATGAATGAGCGGTACAAAACCAGCGAGGATAAATCCAGATAAGACAGAAATGAGTACACCCATTTATGAATAATTTCCTCAAATTTATATTCGTTCAAATTTCAATTAGGCAACAAATTTACGCAAAAGTATCATTAAAAACAAGGGAAAATATCTTATTTTTGTAAGCCTCAATTATTGGTTGGTAGAGATAACCTTTCAAAGGTTTTGAACCTTTGAAAGGTTATTTCCTTTCTTAAGACTAAGCGATTACTTATTTTTTTGTTGGCTGGCAGGAAAATAATTGTTATATTAGATTCAATGTCATTAATTTAAGCTTACATCATTTAGCTAACCGATACCATAAGAGTTTTTAATGAAATTGACAAATATTCCTCGTGTGAAAATCTGCTGCATCCAATCCATCGAAGAAGCCTGGCTGGCTATAAAATACAGTGCCTCGGCGCTGGGATTGGTCTCAGAAATGCCCAGTGGACCAGGTCCTATTTCCGAACAATTAATCAAAGAGATTGCTGCCATTATTCCACCGGGCATCACTTCGGTACTTTTGACCAGCAAAACAGATACCCAACAAATCATCGAACAGCAGCGAAGGTGTGGTGTTAATGCCATCCAAATTGTGGATCGATTGGAAAAGGGGAGCTACCATGATTTTAGAGAAGCGATACCTGGAATCTCCATCATTCAGGTGATTCATGTTTCAGGAGAAGAATCTATCGAAGAAGCCATTTCAGTTGCTCCGCATGTCGATGCCATCTGGATCGCTTCTGAAAAAGCGAAATTTGCATCGGGATATCCCAGCAGTCAGCCTCATATTACGCATGATAATAAAAGGCTCTACTTCGGTTGGCATCGTCCGGTTCCTCAAGGTGAAACGAGCTATATGGGCGACAGAGAAGTCTGGATAAGCGTAAAAACAGAAAACGGATGGTCGGAGCCGAAGTATGCCGGTCAGGGGATGTTTGTCTCGTCGAGCAACGATGGCCAGATTTATACGAACGATATGTCGACACGAATGATTGATGGAAGAACGTATCTCACCAAGGTCAGGATCGAGAATGAGCGCTTTGTCGTTTTCGAACGCTTGCGGATCGAGCCTCAGTTTGAAGAGGGCCCGGCTCATCCGTGCATTGCTCCGGATGGAAGTTTCATTCTGTTTGATATGGCTGGAGGGAATCACCTGTTTGTCTCTTTCAAACGAAAGGATGGAACGTGGGGAAAAGCAATTGATTTGACAAAGCATGGCTTCGATCAGATGGCAGGCGGCTCAACCATTACGCCCGATGGTAAATATCTATTCTTTCATTTAAATAGCGATCTCTGGTGGGTGGATATTAAAATCATCGAAGAGTTAAGAATGAACAATTAAATCAGAGGTTAATAATATGAAACTTCAAAATTTAATAATGACAATAGTGACGGCGACTCTGCTTATCTATTATCAGGGAAACCAAAAAACGGGCAAGGAAATCTATGACAAGCTGCAAGCGGCAATGGATAAATCTATCCCAAACAGCGGTGCAATAGGAGTGTCCACCGCAGTTATTTTCCCTGATGGTAAAATTTGGCAAGGCGCCAGCGGCATTTCCCATGAAGGGGGTCCCGTCACCACGGATATGTTGTTCGATATCGGCAGCATTGAAAAGAACTTTCAGGCGGCATTGACACTGAAATTGATTGAAGAGGGTTTGATTGCCCTTGACGATCCGTTGGAAAAATGGTTTCCACCTTATGCTCATATCAACGGCAAAATAACCATACGGCAGCTGTTGAATATGACCAGCGGCCTTGATAAGATTGTTGACGATCCAAATTCTCCCTATCGAATAGGGTATGTTAATATTGATCATGAAAAAATAGCAACCTGGGAAGAAATATATAATACCTATATCGGTGAACCCAATTTTGAACCAGGGGCGAAATGTGAATATTCTACAACCAATTACATCATTTTAAAACATATCATCGAGAAAGCTACACAAGAAAAACAAACCACGGTGTTTGTAGAACGGATCCTGAAACCGTATCATTTAAATCATACCCTAGTGGATTTTTTCAATCCTATTCCCCAAAACATGCCCATTGCCCATGGCTGGTGCGACATAGATCCGGATGAAGATGCAGAAGATATCACCTCCGGATATTCATTGAATTGGATTGCCTCACTTTCTCCCATGCTCGTCTATTCCACACCCGGCGATATGGTTCAATGGGTAGACGCACTCTATCATAAAAAAACAGTGCTGAGTGAGGAGATGCTGAACGCCATGCTTACCTTTAAGGGACCGGTTCAGAATGAGCCCATGATGAATGGGTATGGATTGGGTGTTGTGGACATAAATCTGGGGGCGATCCTCCCGAATTGGGAAGGCGTACGAGGCTATGGACATCTGGGATCGCAATTCGGATATAGCACATTGGCCGTATATTTCCCCGAGTTGGAAATCTCTGTGGCGATCATGTTCAACAGAGGTTGCGATGCAGGTACGGACAGAGCCGTGGGTACTGTTTCAGGAGCTTTTTTTGATGTGCTTTTCAGGTACCGGGGAGTAAAAGAATCGAAACAGCAGGGATCTATTTCAGACATGCTGAAAGAACTGGAGAAGTCCTCCGATGATATTCATCTTATGTACAGAATTGCAAAACAACAACAAGCGGATAAAGATGATTACGAAGCCTCGCTGATGTATGAAAAAATACTGAAACAAGATGCTGAAGATAAATATGGATATAAAACAGAAGCGCTCTTTTGGAAATCGGCGTACGATGGCGTCATTTGGAAAAAACCGGAGGCTCTTATATCCTTTATTGCCGAACATAAAGACTACAAGGATATCCAGAATGCATATAAATTGCTGGCAAAAACGTACAAAAGAAGAGATGAAATGGAAAAGGCTGTTCAGGTTTATCATAATGCTTTAAACGTATTTGATAAGGATGCTGAGTTTTATAATCATTTTGCATGGTGGGTGTATGAAAATAAAGTAAAGAATCAATATGAAACAGCCCTCCAATATGCAAAGACGGCAGTGGAACTGAAACCTGAAGCCTATTATATCTGGGATACCCTGGCCTGGTTGTACTTTGTCAATGGAGAACAGCAAAAAGCGGTGGAAGCCTCCACAAAGGCGTTAAGCCTCGCTCCCGAGAGCGAAAGTGCGTTCTATAAAAAGGCATTGAATGATATTAAAAAAGGGAAATAAAATGGAATAAGTATGCAAAGAATAGAATTGACGAATTGAAATGAAGACGCGAGCTCTATCCAGAATCATCCAATGTTTACGAAAGTCTGAGAGAAGCCTTGATGAAAAATGGTGCTACTGAAAATGCAATTAAAAATTATAAAAAATCCCTGGAGCTCAATCCAGATAATAATAATGCCAGAGAAATGCTTTTAAAACTTGAGAAAAAATAAACCAACACAATGGATGAAGGAGGTACTGATGGAATCAATTTCATTATTCAAAAGGATGAAACCATGGCTATTAGATATCGTATATTATGTTTAATTTTTCTTTACTGGATGATCTTTTTCACTAATCAAAAAAGCAAGAATGATTATATCGAATTTCTAAAATTTATTTATAACGAGTTGCCGAACTCAATTCCTATCACCTACGATCTGGCATACTGGATGAACAAACCTGGAAACAAAGAAGAGGCAAAAAAATTGTATCAAAAATACATCCAGTTAAATCCGGAACATCATCATGCAAAAATGAGACTTGACCTGATTGAGTTGGAAGAAAATCGACAGTGAATGGAGAAATCAAAATGAAAAAGAAAATATTTATCAGCTGTTTATTGCTGGTTGCAACAATGAAATTGATCGCCCAACAGAAGGATTTGCTGAAACTCGCTGGTCCTTACCTCGGCCAGAAGTCGCCGGGAACGAAGCCTGAAATATTTGCCTCAGGTTTTATCTCAACAACAAACTCAGAACACGGAACTGCTGCATTTTCCCCAAAAGGAGATGAAGTATTTTAGGCAACTATTTTCAGTAATCCATTCAGAAAAAAGATTTTGTATTCTAAAATTGTGGATGGTCAATGGACCATACCTCAAATTGCTTCATTTTCACATGGGTATAATGAAGGGAATCCGACTTTTTCACCTGACGGTACAAAATTGTTTTTTGTCTCATGGAAAAGTCTGACGGATAATGAAAAACCAAAGCATCATATCATGTACAGTCAAAAGACTGAAAATGGATGGAGTGAGCCAGAATTGGTAGACGATGTTATTAAATCAATCAGCAGATACTGGCAGGTCTCTGTTTCGCTCAATGGTAATATGTATTTTGAAGTAGAATTTAATGGGCCCGAAATATATTGTTCAGAATACAAGAATAATCGATATCAGAAACCTTATAAAATTGATTTAGGATTTCCTGCGGGCACTCCTTTTATTTCGAGTGATGAGAGTTACATTATTTTTTCTGCCGCCGACCGTCCTGACGGATATGGTGAATACGATTTATATATTTCTTATAAAAAAGAAGACGGTCAATGGACAGTTGGTAAAAATCTCGGGGAAAAAATCAATTCGAATGTACTCGATATATGGCCAATTGTTTCACCGGACGGAAAATTTCTGTTTTTTAAAAGAGAAGGTAAAATCTACTGGGTGGATGCGAAAATCATCGAAGAAATGAGACCGAAGGAATAAAAAGGAGGTTATTGAAATGAAAAGGACATTCATTATTTTTTGCTTACTTGTTGTTTCGGCAACACAATCGTATTCACAGGAGATCTTCGGGGCCGTCATGAGTGGTGACATGAACAAAACAAGAACCCTGTTGGAAGAGCATCCGGAATGGACAAACGCAACGTCCTGGGGCGGCTGGACGCCTCTGCATAGGGCCTCACAGTTTGGATATGGTGATATCGTCGACTTTTTGATTTCGAAAGGGAGCCATTTAGAAGCGAGAACAAACTTAGGCATGACGCCGTTGTATGTTGCCATCATGGAACAAAAATCAGAAGTTGTTAAACAGCTTATTCATAAGGGGGCTGATGTTTTTGCCGTAAGGAACGACGGTGAAACCATGCTGCACATCGCGGCGGCTATGGGACAGAAGGATATTGTCGAATTGCTGATTTCAAAAGGATTAAAAATCGACGTGACAAGAAGATACGGAATAACGCCGTTGCACCTCGCCTCGGTTTTCGGACATAAAACCACTGTGGAAACGCTCATATCGAACGGAGCGGAAATCGATCGGAAAAATGACAACGGCAGCACAGCGCTTCATCTGGCGTCTGCTGCCGGGGAGACACAAATTGTTGCCTTACTAAAGGAAAAAGGCGCGTCAGACGCTCCTGAAGAATACATTAAAATCACCGGTGAGTATTTGGGGCAAAAAAAACCGGGTTCCACACCGGAGCTTTTTGCACCTGGCATACTCCTGAATACGCACCGGCCGCATGGCAATATCGCTTTTTCCCCCGACGGGAAAGAAATCTATTGGGCTGCGGCATTGACTTTGGGGCCTTTCAAAAAATCTGGATGATACGTCAGCATAACGGTCGATGGAGTTCGCCCAAAGCCGTTTCTTTTCCAGACCCCTATACATACGGCCAACCGGCGATTTCACCGGACGGGGAACAATTCTTTTTTGTTGTCCACAAACCTGCAGGCCCAAATGGCCAGGAACGGGATAATGATATATGGTTTCAAGAGAAGAATGGGCTCGGTTGGAGTGATGTGATCAAGCCGGGACCTCCGCTGAATTCAAACAAATCCGAACTCGGCCCATCCGTTAGCCGAAAAGGGAATGTTTATTTTTACAGTTTTGACATCGAGGGAGGATTTGGCTCAGTCGATATTTATTGTTCCAGGCTAACGGAGGGCGGATATAAAAAACCCGAAAATCTCGGTGATTCGATCAATACGGAATTCATGGATACTTTGCCGTATATTGCCCCGGATGAAAGCTATTTGCTCTTTTCTTCTATGCACCCTGACGGTTATGGAGATTTTGATTTGTACGTGAGTTATAAAAAGGAAGACGGAACCTGGACAAAAGCCAAAAATTTGGGAGAAAAAATAAATTCGTCCGCCAGAGAGTCGACATCGGTCGTTTCTCCCGATGGGAAATACCTTTTTTTCATGAGCCGAAGAAACGGTATAGGAGAATTTTTCTGGGTGGATGCGAAAATAATTGAAGAGTTGAGACCGAAGGAATAAAAAAACGAGGTCAATAACAATCATTATAAAAAAGAGAATCGAGATTGAAAAAACCAATTCTTGTCAGCTTTTTGCTTCTGGTGTGGGTAATAACCATTCAGGCACAGGAGATGTTTGACGCAGTAAAAGCCAACGACCTGGCAAAAGTAAAATCATTGATTGAAGCCAATCCCCAACTGGTCCACGCCAAGGATTCCGGCGGACGAACACCGTTACACTGGGCATGCGAGGTTGTGCATTCCGAAGTGTTGAAATTCCTGGTTGAAAAAGGGGCGGATGTCAATGCCAGGAGCGGATTCCGAGACACGCCGCTTCATGTTGCCGCACAATCAGGCAACACCGATGTTTTTAAATTCATGCTCGATAACGGCGCGGATCCTACGGCAAGGGACAACATGAGGAATACGCCCCTCATATATGCCGTCCGGGCGAACAACATTGAAATGGCGGAATATCTTGTTTCAAAAGGGGGTGATGTGGATCCTGCTCTGCTAGACATTTATCATAGTGTTACTCCACTTAAAACGGCTATATCCATTGGCAACATAGAAATGGTGAAAATGCTGCACCGGAAAGGTTCCGATATTCGATATCGAACGCCGTATGGAGAAAACTACCTGCATTTTTCCACGGCTTATGACAGAATCGATATCGCAGAATATCTGATCACCTGCGGCATTGATATCAATTCTGAAAAAGCCGGCGGCCTTACGCCTCTGCATATGGCTTCCGTTTTCGGCAGGACAGATATGGTTAAATTTCTGGTAAAAAGAGGGGCAAACCTTAACGTCAGATGCAAGGACGGAGGAACCCCACTTCATTTTGCCGTTGCCTCACGAAATAGTGAAATTGCGGACTTCTTGAGACTCAGCGGGGCAAAAGATATTCCGAGAGAATTTCCGGTATACAAAGGGAAATATCTGGGCCAAAAAGCGCCCGGAAACGAACCCGAACTCTTCGTTCCCGAACTTTTCCGGGATATCTATAGATCGTACAGCACGCCGGTCTTTACTCCCGATGACAAAGAGGTATTCTGGGACGGGTGTTTCATGATGGCTATCGCGCATGACAGGATTTGGTGGATGAGGGAGGAGAATGGGCAATGGAAGGCTCCCGAATTGGCGCCCTTTTCAGATTTCAATTCATTGCACCCGACTTTATCCCCTGACGGCAGAAGGCTCTATTTCGCTTCCAACCGACCGAGAGCGGGCAAGACCGCAACCGACTTAGATCTATGGTACTCTGAAAAACTTCCAGACGGCAGATGGAGCCAAGCCATACATCTCGGCTCGCCCCCCAACAGCGATTCCTTCAACGACATGTTTCCTTCTCCCGCCAAAGATGGAACGATCTACTTCAAGGTCTATGGTCCCGACACCAGAGGGACACATATGTTCAAATCAAGGTTCATCAACGGAAAGTATGAAGATCCCCTAAGCCTGGATGACATCATTGAATCCAATGGTCTGGATGACTGCTTGGATATGGATCACATTGTCTATTATACGTTTGGTGGGCCAAACGGAGCCGAGATTTCGATTACATTCCACAAGCCTGACGGCCGGTGGACCCGGCCTGTTTACATGGGCGACATCGTGCATCGCAGACAAGGAACCGCAGATGGTAAGCTAAGTTCTGACGGGAAGTACTTCTTCTTCGTTCAGAATATCTCTCCTTATTGGGTGGATGCTTCCTTCATCGAAACCCTCCGCAAAGAAGCGCTTAAGGACGAAAGGGAATAAAAAACGCTATGAATAAGTTTTGCTTGGCTATTTTTTTACTGATAGTTGCGGCAATAACAATGAATGCCCGGCAAACCGATTTTCCTAAACTCACCGGTCCCTACCTCGACCAGAAACCACCGGGAACTACGCCAGAAATATTTGCTCCCGGTATAGTATCACTTCCTGATTTCATCGAGTATTCCGGTACTTTTTCACCTGACGGCATGGAGTATTACTTTTACTGCTTTTCCGACGGTATGCCGGCGACAATTTATTGCACCAAAGTAATTGCGGAGGAATGTACAAAACCTGAACCGGTTGGCTTTTCCGCTGGATTTGCTGCCTATGAACCACACATTACTTTTGACGACAAATCACTCTACTTCGCATGGAATAGAGGACCTGGACTCCCTGGAATTTGGGTTACAAAACGTGATTCAAGGGGCTGGTCTGCGCCAAAATATGCCGGGCAGGGTATGTTTGTCTCGTCCGATTTAATTGGGAATTTATATATGACCGATATGTCATCTAGAAATATTGACGGCAAAACTTACCTTGCTAAGGTAACGGTGGACAATGATCGCTTCACAAATTATCAAAGACAAAATGTCAGTGCACATTATGGAAGTCAAGCACATCCGTGTATTGCCCCAGACGGTAGCTATCTCATTTTCGATGTCAATTATATGTATATTTGTTTTAAAAAGCGAGACGGAACGTGGGGGGAAGCAATCGATCTAACGCACCATGGTTTTAATCCAAAGTCGGGAGGAGCAACCATTTCACCGGATAGCAAATATTTATTCTTTTGTTTGAATAATGATATTTGGTGGATTAGCACAAAAATCATTGATCAGTTAAGATCGGCAAAAGGAGTTATTGCTTATGCGATTACGCCGCCAGATGCCAATGCAGAAATATTTCTCATGAATGCTGACGGCACCGGTAAAACACAACTCACCGATCAACCTGGAAGATTGTATGGTCCCGCCTTTTCTCCTGATGCGACGAAGATCGCTTTCTATACTCATTTAACTAATCAAACATGGTCGTTCTACCTGATGAATGCCGACGGTACCAACATTCAACGATTGACGAGTGCATTAAATACTCTGGACTGGAGCCCGGACTGGTCAACCGATGGCAGCCAGCTCGTTTTTGCCAGAAGTTATTCATCACCGACCTGGCGATCAGAAATCTGGGTGATGAATGCAGATGGCAGCAATTTACATCGACTGGGAAATGTGGAAGGACAGGGTGCTGACTGGTCGCCAGATGGTTCAAAGATCACATATTTCAACTATGTTGAGGGTGGTGGTGATATCTGGATCATGAATTCTAACGGCTCCAATCCAGTCAAATTAACCACTAATCCATCCGAAGATTGGTGGCCCAAATTTTCGCTGGATGGGAGTAAAATCGCCTTACAATCTAAACGGGATGGCAATCATGAAATCTATGTGATGAACAGTGATGGCAGCAGCCCGATTCGTCTTACCAATAATTCAGCAGATGATGAAGACCCTAACTGGTCGCCTGACAGTACGAAAATCGCCTTTATCTCCATGCGGGATGGTCATTATGAAATTTATACTATGAATAAGGATGGCTCTAATCAAACCAGGGTAACGACCACGAATGGCCATGCGATTGATCCTGACTGGAAACCAATCACATACCAAACTTCAGTCAAAGAAGGTAGGCAGTCATTGAATTCATTGCCCAAAAATTTTCAGCTTTTCCAGAATTATCCCAATCCGTTTAATCCTGGCACCAGCATTCAGTATACAATAAATAATTCACATTTTTTACACTCAAAGTATATGATGTTATTGGGAAAGAAATTGAAACGCTGGTCAATGAAGAAAAAACTGCAAGAAAATATGAGGCTCATTTTACAGCAATCGATTTGACGAGCGGAATTTACTTCTTTCTATTACAATTGGATAATGGTTCTTATCAAACAAATAAGATGTGCCTGATTAAATGATTATTGGAAAATAAGTCACTTTTAAATGAATCAAATTTAAACAAAGGAGAAAATACAATGTGTACTTTTATAGAAAATTTTAAAATGTTCAAGATTGTCCTACTATTGGTATTCATTAGTATATCCTGTTCAAAAAATCCTACGGATCAGGATAAATCTCAAGACAATTCCAAGGCAAATAGTCTTACCATAACAAATGTAATTATCGGCAGCTCAAATACCACCAGCAAATACCGCATGATAACATTCGATATAAAATGGGTGAACAATTGGTGGACAAGCAGCTCTGCCGATAACTGGGACGCGGTTTGGGTATTTATTAAATATAAAATAGGTAATGGAGAATGGAAACATGCGACGCTGTCAACCGTTTCCGCAGAACATGTATCTCCTTCCGGATCTACAATAGCCACGCCTTCGGACGGCAAAGGAGTATTTCTTTATGACGCTGGAAAGGAGAGCGATACTTTCAATGCCCCTAATGTATCATTAAAATGGAACTACGGAATGGATAATGTAGCTGATGATGCTGTTGTGATCGTCAAAGTTTTTGGATTAGAAATGGTCTATATACCTGAAAGCAGTTTTTATGCCGGAGACAACGGATATAGTTTAGCGTCATTCACAAAAGGCTCAAATGATAAACGACCATGGTTCATTACCAGCGAAAACGCGATCGAGGTAACGAATACGGCATCCAATGGTTATTATTATAATTCCTCAAAGGATTATTGGAATGAAACGTGGAACGCTAGCGAAGACGTAACAGGAACAGCTTTTACGATTCCTGCCGATTTCCCCAAAGGGTATCGGGCGATATATTGCATGAAATATGAGCTATCGCAACAGCAATACGTAGATTTTTTGAATACTCTAACTAGTGCACAAGCTTTAAACAGATACGACAGAGCCAATTTCAACCAGTATGGATACACGATATCAGAAAATAACGGAGTTTACTCAACCGTGAATCCTAATAGGGCATGTGGTTTTTTAAGTCCGGCCGATGGATTCGCTTATGCCGACTGGACCGGATTAAGACCAATGACCGAATTGGAGTTAGAAAAGATCTGCCGGGGAAGCGGCAATCCGGCGATCAGCGGAGAATTTGCATGGGGAACGACCTATGCTAAAAACGCCCTATCGGTTAACGGAACGGAGAGTGACAGAGAATACATTACAAGTACAGGAGCAAATAGTTATTATATGGAAGCGAATTTTAAGCCTCAGTTTCCATTGAATGTCGGCATATTTGCCGGTCCGGGAAAATCAAGAGAGCAAAGCGGCGCGACATATTACGGCGTTATGGAAATGAGCACCAATTTAAGTGAAACATGCGTTTCTATTGGAAATGAATATGGAAGGGCATTCACATATCGAAACGGAGACGGTCATTTGGCGGCGGATGGTTTTACCGATGAAAGTAACTGGCCGCTTAGCGATGGAATAGGCGCAGGTTACCGGGGAGGATGTTTTGGAAGAGAAAAGTATTTTATGCAAGTCTCGAACCGCGAGGATGCGACGGTAGCTATCGATACAGATCACAGGCATATCCCCTTGGGTTTTCGGTGCGTGCGGACTGTTTTATTTTAAATGCGGAATTTTAGAGAAATCATATTTGTGACGAGGCTGATCTTTTCCTTGATCAATCATTCAAAAATTTCCATCGCTCAGTCTGATGCGTAAAAGATTAATATTTAGCCTCCGTTCACATGGGCGATCAGATCAATTCCTTAAAATTCGAGAACAGACCTTGTGTGACCGTAACAGGAAGTCGGACTAACCCATAGTAGAGGTGTAGTCCCGTAACACGGGATGAGTTTACCTGGAGTTGGCGGGTGGACACTCGAAGGGGTTAGCACTGGTATGTAGAGGCGAAAGGCGACATAGTCGAATCACTGAATGAGAGGTACTATGGAAACGAAACTGAGCCTGATAGCGGAGATAGCTGTAAAGGATGGAAAGTGTAAATTTAACAATCTTATTCATCTTCTGAATAAGGGTGGGTTTTACGCATTTTTGTGATAAGACCCGAACCGGGAGATTTAAGGTAGGCAGAAAGACTGATCGGAAGCGATTTAGCGCCAAGATGAAGGAGATGAAAAACTGTATCAAAGCGATCAGAAACTTAGCGCCAGTGAAAGACTGGTGGTCTAACTTATGTGCAAAGCTAAGAGGACACTTTTAATATTATGGAGTGAGTGGTAATTTTCGAGGGATCAAGCGATTCTATCATTTGACAGTGAGGTTAATGCTGAAATGGCTGAATCGCAGGAGTCAGAAGAAAAGTTTTTAAAGGAGAATGAAATGTCTACTCGGCAGACAAAACTATTATTTTTGATCACCTGTACTATCATTTTGAGTATAGCAATCTATGGAAGTAACGCTGGCTCAGACCACTATTACTTGAAAAATCATTCAAATAATGATTCTATTTATGTCGAGAAAATTGTTTTTAGAACCGATCGATACGGCTCCAAGGCTCAGACGGCGGCGGATCCAGCGAGCGCAGTGGACAAAATCTTCGCGGAGTGGACCGACGCGAACTCGCCCAGCGCGGCCGTTACAGTGGTTAAGGATGGCCAGCTTGCCTTCAGTCGCGGTTATGATCTTGCGAACTTGGAATATGAGGTACCGGTGTCTCCGGCTACCGCTTTCGATATCGGCTCCATCGCCAAGCAGTTTACTGCGTTCGCGGTGGCAGTGCTGGCCGAGCAAGGGAAGCTCTCCCCAGAGGATGACGTCAGGAAGTACATCCCCGAGATGAAAGCGCGCGGCGGCACCATCCGGATCCGGCATCTTCTGGACCACACAAGCGGCCTACGAGATGAGTTCAATCTCCTGACCATGGAGGGATTCGGGCCCGAAGACGCGGTCACGTTCGAGCACAGTGTGAGAATGCTCACCAATCAAGAGGAGTTGCTTTTTGCGCCAGGGGAGAGATGGGAGTACTGCAATTCTGGGTACACGCTGCTTGCGGAGATCATCAGCCGTGTAACCGAGAAACCGTATGCGGACTGGATGAGGGAGAACGTGTTCGTGCCGTTGGGAATGACTGGGACCAGCTCCCCGGCGGACTTGGGCACTATCATCAAGGGCAGAGCGTATTCGTACACGGAAGGGCCGAAGGGCTGGCGCACGCTCGTTGTCAGCAAATCGAGCCTGGGCTGCTCGAACCTGTTTTCGACAGCCGAAGACATGGCTAAGTGGGCCGTTAATTTTACAGATGCAAAGGTCGGAGGGAGAGCAGTCATCGACCGGATGAGCGAGCGCGGCGTCCTGAACGATGGGACCGTCACCGACTATGCGTACGGGCAGTTTATCGGTGAGTATCGAGGTCTTCGCACCATCAGTCATGATGGGGGTGTTGGCGGTTTTCGGAGCGCGCTGATCCGATTCCCGGACCAAGGCATCGCGGTCGTCGTACTCGCGAACGCCGACTATTTCCGCCCGACGGAGCTTGCGAAGAAGGTGGCAGAGCTGTTCATCGGGGATCTCATGCAGGATGCAGCGTCGACGACCAAGCCAGCACCGGCTGGCGATACGGCTGACGCCAAACCCGTGGAGTTGAAAGACTGCGCGGGAAGCTACCGACTCAACTCCACCGGGAAGGTGTTGGAAGTGATTTTCCAAGACGCAGGCCTCTTGCTCAAAAATCTCGCGAGGGGAGGCGGACTGCTCGCCCTTTCTCGTTTGGAAGGTAACAGCTTCAAAGTGAACGGCATGGATCTCAAACTCTCGTTTGCAAGTAATGAGAAGGGGATCGTCGACCGTCTGATCTTGCACGTCGGTGATCCGCCGGAGAGTGCTACGCGCATATCGGAGATGAAGCTGACAGAGGACCAACTGGCACAGTTCGTTGGCATTTACTTCTCCAGTGAGCTTTTGGTCGCCTATTTTCTGGACATCAGAGACAGAGTCCTGACAGCGAGCCACTCGAGGATGCCACCTATGACTCTCACACCCATAGGAGCGCATGCGTTCTCCGGGGAGAAAATGTGGCTCCGTTCCATTCGCTTCGAGGTGGACGAAAAAGGGAGACCGCTGGGATTTCACGCGGACGCAGCGTATGCCAAGAACGTGTACTTCCAGAAGTTGAAGTGAGGCCGGCCTCTTAAGTTCGCTTAAGAATAGTGCTGTCGAGCGTGGAGTACCCGAGCACATCCACTCGGACAATGGCTCGGAGTTTACCGCCGAGATACTCCGGAACTGGCTCAAGTACCTTGGGGTGAAGACCTTTTTCATCGAACCGGGCAGTCCCTGGGAGAACGGCTATATCGAATCGTTCAACGGAAAACTCAGAGACGAACTCTTGAACAGAGAAATCTTCGACACAGTCATTGAAGCTAAAATCTTAACGGAACGCTGGCGGAAGGAATACAACACAGTTAGGCCGCACAGTTCAGTTGGTGGAAGACCACCAGCTCCGGGATCCTGTTATCCCCGCTTGGTGGCCAATGCCTGAGCGCGGAAATACTAACATTCACATTGGCACAACTACGGGAGCAGGTCAGGACTCCTTAAACCAAAAGAATTAAAATAGTGGAGAGGAAAGATGAATAACAAGGATTTTCAATCAATACGAATAGAACATTATTTTTTGGCGATTATGATGATGTTCCTATTCCTGCATGAAAGGGGCTATGCCGAGGATCAGGAAAAAATAGTAATTGGCCATCAAGTTACAATGCGTTCGACATTACTTGAAAAAGAAATGCAACTCTCCATACACATTCCAGATGATTACAACGGTTCGGATGAACGCTATCCTGTCCTATATATATTTCAAACACATTTTGCGCAGGTAAGTGGTGCAGTTAAGAATCTTTATTACTATGGCTTAACACCAAAAATTATTGTGGTCAGTATTGATAATTATGAATTCGGCTATCTTACCCCCACAAAAATTGAAAGTGATCCAAACTCAGGTAAGGCGGATCTATTTCTTCAATTTTTTAAAGAGGAATTATTCCCATTTATTGATTCCCAATATCGTACCTATCCTTACCGGATTCTATTTTCAAATTCCTGGGGTGCGATGTTCGCAGCGTATGCGATCCTTGCAAAGCCAGACGTATTCAACGCTGCCATTGCCAGCATTCCCTGGATTAAGTATGATGAAGAAAACAGATTCATGATCAATCATGTGGAAGAATTTTTAAGTCATAATGAATATCACAATTTTTTATATATGTCGATGGATAATGAGTCTGAAATTCTTCCAGATTTAGAAGCATTTTTAAATGTATTAGAAAAAATTCCCAAACAAGGACTCGAATGGGAATATCATTATTGGCCGGAAGAAGATCATACCTCTACACCCTATCGATCCATCTATTCCGGATTAAGGTCTCTTTTTAACGGATGGAATCAGATACCCCTGGATATCGCATTTATGGGATTAGAAGCAATAAAGCAACATGAAGCTTCTTTGAATCAAAAGTTTGGTTATCATATTGGGATTTCAACAACGGCATTGAGAATGGCAGGACAGCAGCACCAAGGAAATAAAAAATATGATGAAGCAATATCGATCTTCAAATATGCTATTGAAAAGCAGCCAGACAATGCGTTTGCTTATGTTACATTGGGCCGAGCCTATGAAGAAAATAACATGCTTCAATTAGCTAAAGATACATTCCAGAAAGCTTATGATCTTGCCGTAGCATCATCTCATCCTCAAGTGAAATGGGTGAAGAACTTTTTAGATAAGATTAATCAGAAGATTAGCGAGGTGGAGAAATAACGAGATAAATTGATAAAATGGAGGTTAAAATGAAACATCTCAAGCTCAATTCTGGACTTATATTCATATCAATCCTTTTCTTTTATTCCGCACCGAAGTTGTGTTTTGCACAGAATGAAGTAACTCAAGAAATTAAAAAAGAGGTAATTCTGGAAGTTTGCACACTATTGAAGGAACATTATGTTTACCCTGATATAGCAGCAATCATTTGCGACACGCTCCAGAAAAGCCTGAAATATGGACGGTACGATGACGCTATAAATTGGGACATATTTACTGACAAATTAAATGAAGTTTTTCGAAGAGTAACTAATGATCAACATCTTGAATCCTGGATTACTGCCAGAAACTATAAAAGTGAACCAAACATAAATGATATAATTTCATCCTCATTTGGATTTATTTATCGAAATAAGAACACTAATTTTGGAATTCCAAAAGTGGAACTATTAGAAGGAAATGTTGGGTATGTTGAGTTTACTTCGTTTAAACCTTTGCCTAATTCCGAGACAGAACGAATCGTCAGGAGTGCGATGGATTTTCTTTCCAACTGCGATGCACTTATTATTGATTTAAGAAACAATGGGGGTGGACACACTAATATGAGAGAATTTATCTGTAGTTACTTTTTTAATGGACCAGTTCAGCTATCAAGCACTTATTCAAGGGAAACGAGAAGTAACTATGAGTCATATACCATTAAAGACTTTTATAACCAAAAGTTAGTAGATGTGCCGCTTTACATACTTACGAGCAAGAAAACGATTTCTGCTCCCGAAATATTTGCGTATGATTTACAAGCTTTGAAGCGAGCGGTTATCGTCGGCGAGGTTACTGCAGGGTCTGTTAATTCAGGTCGTATCTTTACAATTAAAAATTCAATCAATTTAGTTATTGCTACAGGTTATACGATGAATCCAATCACCCAGACTAATTGTGAAGGCAGAGGAGTACAACCTGATGTGGAGGTATCTTCAGAAAATGCTCTGGGAAAAGCAATGGAGCTCGCAAAAGTTGCAGCACAAGAGTATCGTGAAAAAAAGGAAAGAATGGTGGATAAACATGTTGAAAAATTCTGTTTACAATTGCAAGAAGTAGAAGAACAAGTAGATAAAGACATTGTACAAGCAGAAGAAAAATTAAGCAGTATTATACAGCATTTTTACGATATTGAATTTATGACTCCCTATATATTACTCGATTTGGGTGATTGGTATTTAAAAAAAGATCAAGTATATATTGCAATATTTATCCTGAAACAAGGTTTAGTATATTATTCTGGACTAATGGAAATGTACATTTTTTATAAATATCTTGCTGAAGCGTATCTCAAAATTGATGATAAAAAAAATGCAATAAAATATTATTTAAAATATTTAGAGCTTTTTCCATACGATATCGAGACATTAAAAAAACTGAATGATATTATTGAAAAACAATAAATAAATAACATTTTCAATTTAAAACCGTAAATTCTACAATTGAAGAAGAACAATAAATTAAAATTTAACTCGTATTGAATTGAGGCGGTACGACCATCTATACTCGTTTTGGGTCAATTTTTCAGGATAAAAATAGATCGTAAACTGATTCCATCGCTTGGAGCGATGGAATTAGTATGAAATTTTAACCGGTAATGAGTATATGTATATACAAATAATGTGCTTCATGGATGGTATGTTTAATTTCATAATAATAAAAATGGTAAAAATGCAACGTAGACAACAAAAGCATAATCAAAAACTATAAAAAATCCTTTGTACTCAACCCCGAAAATAATAACGCCAAAGAGATGTTAAAAGAGCTTGAGAAAAAATAATTAGTTAATTGTCAAGGAGAAAATTATGAAGCACAAAAAATGCATATCCCAACTGTTGATTATCTTATTACTCGTATTTATTATCACGGGTTGTGGACCTTCTGAAAAGCAGAAGAATGTAAAAGATCTCTCGGAAAAACTTCAAGCCCTTGTAAATATTATGATTGATGCCGAAAGCGAAGATCCAATCCATAACGCTGTATTGCTGGTGGAATGTCCCAAAATCAAATGGAAAGGCGCTGCAGGTATGGCAGATGGAAAAAATGAAGCCATGACTGTTGATCACAAAATCAAGATTGCCAGTATTGGGAAAACCTTTACGGCGACAATAGTTCTGCAGCTAATGGAAGAAGGACATCTCAATCTGGAAGACACCATAGATAAGTTTTTAGACAATCCGACAGTTAGATTGGACAGCTTGCATATCTTTGAAGGAGTTTCTTATGGTCGTCAAATCACAATTGAGCAGTTGCTGAGCCATACAAGTGGAATAGCCGATTATATGGAAGATCCAAGATTTATCCCTGATGTATTAGAACATCCCCAAAAGCAATATAATTCCACCAGGATTTTGGATCAATATTATGAGTACCAGACAAATAGAAAAGCAGTATTCCTACCTGGCAAAGATTTTAATTACAGTGACGTCAACTATGTACTACTGGCAATGATTATCGAACAAGTTACGGGTAAAGCCTATCATGAGCAGTTAAGATCACGTCTTTTTGACCGATTGGGAATGGAAAACAGTTACCTTGAATATTATGAAGAGCCAAGAGGGGACAAATCCTTATCACATGCTTTCTTCAGCACCATGGATTTGGTGACTGACATCAATACTTCATTTGATTGGGGTGGAGGTGGAATCGTGTCCACATGCGAAGAACTGAATACGTTTTTCAGAGCATTAGTTGATGGGAAGCTGTTCAAAAAGGAATCGACCCTAAAACGGATGCTCGATGTGGCTGACAAAGGCAGAGGTGGAACCGATTATGATTATGGCCTGGGAATCATGAAAAGGTCTATTCATGGACTTACGTTTTATGGACATGGCGGAGCTTATGATTGCGATGTGTTTTACTGTCCCGAGAAAAATATCAGTATTTGCATGAGTCTCAATCAAATGAACACACATGGGAAAAGGGATGAATTTTTACAGCAAGCTATTAAACTCTTAATATGATATACTCGTCAAGGTTTATTATCTAACATTATTCAAAAATGTCATTGCGAGCGAAGCAATCCCTTAAACACCAGGAGATTGCTTCGTCGCTTCGCTTCTCGCAATGACTACACAATGTTACATTTCAAACCTTAATGAGTATAAAGAATGACCAAATGATAATATCAATAATCGGTGTGATAAAGGAGAAAAACTATGAAATCTAAGCTAATTTATTGTCCATTGTATTTGTATTTAGAGGTCACGCTCAACAGCGTGTTTAGCTGTTAAATATATTCATCATTTTTTTTAAATGGAGGTATATGTTATGAAAATAATGAACATGATTTTTTTATTATCACTTGTGGTTTTGTTATCTCAAGCCACTGCGCAAGTTGGACACGGTGACTTCAGCAAACTTTCTTTTACCGAAGCGTTTGACTCGCTATACATCAACTTTTCGACCTGTTATCCCTTCACTGACTGGAAGGCTATTGACTGGCAAGGTTTATACAATGAATATGATCCCCAGATAGAAGACGCTCAGAATAACAAAGATACTTCTGCATATAAATTAGCTATCCGGCGTTTTATTCACAGTTTTCCAGATGGACATGTCAGAGTACGAGGAGAATTTCAGGATATATTTTTCGGAGAAATTGGCGGGGGGTTTGGATTGACACTCATCGAGCTCGATGATGGCAGTATTGTTGTTAATCGGGTTTTATCCGGTAGTCCAGCGGAACAAGAAGGAATTGAAGTTGGAGCAGTCATAATAGATTGGAATGGCCTTCCTGTAAATGAAGCGCTACAGAATACCAACATTATCTGGGAAGGCAAGCCGCCTGCTACTCGTGAAGCAATCCGTCTTGCACAACTCCGGCGGT
>JABAOH010149069.1_pt1 | contig 32688 bp, 31 predicted proteins | sample 7062181 | NCBI WGS metagenome assembly JABAOH01 (sample SAMN14538630, study PRJNA623070) | marine sediment metagenome | biome: marine biome [ENVO:00000428]; feature: marine pelagic biome [ENVO:01000023]; material: deep marine sediment [ENVO:00002113]; isolation source: pool of 5 deep marine... | reverse complement strand
CAAGGACAACACCACCATCGTCGACGGCGCCGGCAAGAAGGCCGACATCGAGGGCCGCTGCGGCCAGATCCGCGGCCAGATCGAGGAGACCACCTCGGACTACGACAAGGAGAAGCTGCAGGAGCGTCTGGCCAAGCTGGCCGGCGGCGTTGCGGTGATCCGGGTCGGCGGCGCCACCGAGGTCGAGGTGAAGGAGCGCAAGGACCGGGTCGAGGACGCCATGCACGCGACCCGCGCCGCGGTCGAGGAGGGCATCGTCGCCGGCGGCGGCGTGGCATTGCTGCGGGCCATGGGCGCGCTCGACAAGCTCTCGCCGGCCAATGACGACCAGAAGGTCGGCATCGACATCGTGCGCCGGGCGCTGCAGTCGCCGGTCCGCCAGATCGCCGAGAACGCGGGCGCCGACGGCTCGATCGTCGCCGGCAAGCTGATGGAGTCCAAGGACAAGAATCTCGGCTTCGACGCCCAGGCCGGCAAGTATGTCGACATGTTCAAGGCCGGCATCATCGACCCGGCCAAGGTCGTGCGCGCGGCCCTGCAGGACGCGGCGTCGGTCGCCGGCCTGCTGATCACCACCGAGGCGATGGTCGCCGAGAAGCCGGAGCAGAAGCCGGCGGCGCCGGGCGGCGCGCCCGACATGGGCGGCATGGGCGGTATGGGCTTCTGATCCGGCGCCTGCCCGTCCGGCCAATCGTTACCCAAGAGGCCGCGCTCCGATCCGGGGCGCGGCCCCTTCATGTGGCAGGCAAAGCCCTCTGTCGTCATCGCGAGGTTGCGTCCTTCGAAAGGCTCAGGAAGAGGGCAGCCGCGGCGATCCAGCAAACCCTGCAGGCCTGCGGCGATCTGGATTGCCGCGTCGGCCATCGGCCTCCTCGCAATGGCGAATTCCGGTTTCGTCAAAAATCCGGGACCGGGGTTCAACCCGCGGCCCTTCTTTTTTGAGGCGCGGGTTATGTGAGTTTTCCCGCGGCCGGAATTCGCGCTATGGTGCCGGGCGCCGGATATCCCGACTTTTCCAGCCACCGGGGAGAAGCGACATGCTCGATACCACCATTGCCGGCAGCCTGCCGAAACCGTCCTGGCTCGCGGAGCCGGAGAAGCTGTGGGCGCCGTGGCGGCTCGAAGGGGCCGAGCTTGAGCAGGGAAAGCGCGATGCCGCCCTGATCTGGATCAAGGAGGAGGAGGATGCCGGCATCGACATCGTCACGGAGGGCGAGCAGTTCCGCATGCACTTCGTGCACGGCTTCCTCGAGCATATCGACGGCATCGACTGGCAGAAGAAGACCAGGATGGGCATCCGCGACAACCGTTACGTCGTCGACGTGCCGACGGTAACCGGGCCGGTCGGCCGCAAGAACCCGGTGCACAGGGACGAGGCGCGCTTCGCCCGCGCCCACACGAAACGGGGCCTGAAATTCACCCTGCCGGGGCCGATGACGATCTGCGATACCATCGCCGATGCCCATTACGGCCGCCGCGCCGACATGGCGATGGCCTTCGCCGAGCTGCTCAATGCCGAGGCGCGCGAGCTCGAGGCCGAGGGCGTCGACCTCATCCAGTTCGACGAGCCCGCCTTCAACGTCTTCATGGACGACGTCAAGGAATGGGGGATCGCCGCCCTGCACAAGGCCATCGAAGGGCTGGCGTGCCAGACCGCGGTGCATATCTGCTACGGTTACGGCATCCAGGCCAATCTCGACTGGAAGGCAAGCCTCGGCAGCGAATGGCGCCAGTACGAGGAGATCTTCCCCGCCCTGAACGACAGCCGCATCGACCAGGTCTCGCTGGAATGCGCCAATTCGAAGGTGCCGCTGTCGCTGATCGGCCTGCTGTCGAACAAGACCGTGATGGTCGGCGCCATCGACGTCGCAACGAACGCGGTCGAGAGCCCGGAGCAGGTGGCGGCGACGATCCGCGCCGCCATGGAGTTCGTCGATGCCGAGCGGATCAGCCCCTGCACCAACTGCGGCATGGCGCCGCTGCCGCGCGCCGTTGCGGCCGGCAAGCTGCAGGCGCTCGGCGCCGGCGCAGGGCTGGTTCGCAGGGAGCTTGCAGGCCGCTAGGGCCGGAGGTGTCAGGTCAACGGCGGCGGCAGCGCCGTTCAGTTCTCGGCCAAGTCAAGCCTATCCGACGCAACAGCCGACCCCACACGCCCGGCCGTTGCTTTGTTCCCTCCATAGCGGACAGGTTCGGCCCGTCCTCGTGCCTGCCGGTTCTCAGGTCGATCGTGAACGCCGCCCAGCAGTCGGGATACCAGCCCTCGCCGCGCAGGACCGTTCCCTCCACACGCAGGTTTCGCAAGCCGTCGAGCGAGAGGCGCGCCGAGTGCCAGACAAGCCCCTCCGGGCCCCAGGCTTCGATATCCGTATAGTCGGCGAAAAGCAGCAGCTTAGGTTGTTCGGCCGGCAGCACCTGCATGACCGGCGTGCCGCCGTTGACGATCTCCCATTGCTCAGGATCTCGCGTGTTGACCAGATAGGCCAGGTTCCGGGCCACGACGCAGAGCCAGTCGGGATTGGGACAGGTGAACAGCTGGTCCGACCCGCCGCCACGAGCGAACGCGAACATCGCAAGCCAAGGGGTCCCGCCATGCGGTGCTATGCGGACGATCGGGCCGTCGTGACCGGCCATGTCGCCAACCGGGTGATAATGCCTGAGTTCCGTCGGCAGGCCCGGCTGTTCCCTTATGAATTTTGCATCGTAGGAGCGGCTGAAGGCCTCCCTCATGCCGTGCCCTAACCGTCCTCGATGAGCTTGATCAGCGCCGAATGGTCGAGGTCGGCCCAGCCCTTCTCGATCATCGCATCCCACAGCTCGACGTTGCGCTCCAGGGATGGCAGGCGGATGCCGACCTGCTCGGCGAGCTCCAGGCCCTGGTGCACGTCCTTGTGCTGAACCGAGACGCGGCCACCCGGAGTGAACGCGCCGTCGATCATGCGTTGGCCGTGCAGGTCGAGGATCCGGCTCTGCGCGAAGCCGCCCTCGACGTTGAGCGCCTCGCGCACCCTGGCCGGATCGGCGCCGGCCGCACGGGCGAGCGCGATGCCCTCGGCCACCGCGGCGATCGTCAGCCCGACGATATTCTGGTTGATCGCCTTGGCCACCTGCCCGGCGCCGGGCCCGCCGATCCGTGTATGCCGCCGCCCCAGCACCTCGAAGACGGGCGCGGCGCGCGCGATCGCCGCGTCCGTACCGCCGGCCATGATGGTCAGCGTGCCGTCGGTCGCACCGACCGAGCCGCCGGAGACCGGCGCGTCGATCCAGTCGCCGCCGGCCGCCGCCACCTTGTCGGCCAGCGCCCGCGTCGCCCTGACCGCGGTGGTGCCCATGTCGATCACCAGCGTGCCGGGCGACAGCCCCTCGATGACGCCGCCGGGCCCGGCGATCACCGCTTCGGCGGATGGGGTGTTGGTCACCATGACGATGACGATGTCGCTGGACGCGGCGACCGTCCGGCCGTTCTCGGCCGGCGTCATGCCCTCGGCCGCCAGTTCCTCGACCGGGCCCGGACTGCGGCTCGCCACCGTCATCCGCGCCCCGGCCGCAGACAGGTTCCGGGCCATCGGCTTGCCCATCAGGCCGAGCCCGATGAGACCGATCCTCTGTCCGTCGAGCGTGCCCATCGCTCAGCCCTTGGCGAAGCGGGCTCTGGCCCCGCGCTCGATGGCGGCCGCCGCCAGCCGTTCGATGTCGAGCCGGTGGCGCAGCATCTCCAGCAGGCGCAGTTCCTCCTGGCTCGCTTCCCGGTCCGCCGCGACGATCTCGCAGGCCAGCGCATAGGCGGTCTCGTACAGGCGTTCCGGCAACGCGTCGCGGATCGTGTCCAGCACCACATCAAGCCCGTCGTTGCCGGCCAGCAGGTCGACGCAGGCATTGGCCGCCTCCGGCAGCTTGCCCGCATCGTAGCCCTCGAACACCGGCAGGTGGGTGACGATGTCGTGGATCATCTCGAGCTCATTGTCGGTCATGTCGCTGTCCGCCGCCGAGGCGAGCACCATGGTGTAGACGAGGGCCGATTGCTGGTCGATCATTGCCGCCTCCGGTTCCGGCGCCGCGACGGAACTTCCCGTCGCACCGCGGACTGTCGGAGTTATCGCGTCCGCCCGGCGCCGCGTCAAGCGCACCCTCCAAGCGATGGCGGAGAAATCGTGCGGCCCGGGTCTTTCCGTGCGAGACGTCCGAGTTACCTCAATCGGGCGAGGCCGGAGATCGGTTGCGCGGCAACCGCAAAAGGAGGCTGCCGCATGCTCACGAATGCGCAGATCACCCCCTGCCTGTGGTTCGACGGCAACGCCGAGGCGGCCGTGGATTTCTACCTGTCGGTCTTCGATACGTCGCGGATCGTCAGCACGGTGTATTACGGAGAGGCGGGCCCCGGCCCGGCGGAATCCGTCCTGACGATCACCTTCGAGCTGCGCGGCCAGCGGTTCATCGCGCTCAACGGCGGCCCTGAGTTCAAGTTCACCGAGGCGATCTCGCTCCTCGTGCCCTGCGACTCGCAGGCGGAGATCGACGTTTTGTGGGACAGGCTTGTTGAGGGCGGCTCCCCCCAGCAATGCGGCTGGCTCAAGGACCGCTTTGGGCTGTCATGGCAGATCGTGCCGGCGGCCCTCGAGCAAATGCTGCAGGACCCCGATCCCGCGAAGTGCAGTCGCGTGATGCAGGCGGTGCTGCAAATGGTCAAGCCCGACATCGCAGCGCTGGAGCGGGCCTACCGGCAATAGCGCGCATGCCGGGGCGCGATGCCGGAGGGCGCGACGACTGCGCCCGTCGCCCGGTGATCGCCACCAACAGCAGCACCGCGCCGGCCCACGGCAGCCCTTGGCGTCGCGCTCGATCCGTCCGTCAGGGCAAGCGCTCAAGCCGCTGTCCGCGTCGCTTCGCATGTTCCAATCCGCTACGCAGGCGGATCCGGGTTCCCCCGCGACTGAAAGACGCTATAAGGTGCGTGCCATGCACGCCTTCGTCAACGTCGCCCTCCCGGTCTTTGCCATCATCCTTGCCGGCTACCTCGCCGGGCGGGCCGGCGTGCTCGGGGACGAGAGCTCGAAGGCGCTCAACGGCTTCGTCTACTATGTCGCGCTGCCGGCGCTGATCTTCATCTCAATGGCGGGTGCGCCGGTCGCCGACGTGCTCGACTGGGCGTTCATCGGCGCCTTCTTCGGAGCCCAGCTGCTGACCTTCGCCGTCGCCGTCGCGGTGGCGTGTGTCGCCTTTCCCGGCAGCGTCGCCGAGCGCGGCCTGCATGGCATCGCCTCGGTGTTCTCCAACACCGGCTATATGGGCCTGCCGCTGCTGCTGATCGCCTTTGGCGAGGCCGGCGCGGTGCCGGCGATCATCGCGACGGTGATCATCGGATCGGTGATCGTCGGCCTCGGCATCGCGCTCATCGAGTTCGACCGCAGCCGTGGCCTGGGGCGTGCGCGGATCCTCACCGGCGTCGGTACGGGCGTCGCGAAGAGCCCGCTGGTCCTGGCGATGGTGGCCGGCCTCGCCGTCTCCGCGGCAAGCATCGCCCTGCCGGACCCGGTGGTCCGGTTCTTCGACCTTCTGGGCGCGGCGGCGCCGCCGTCGGCGCTGTTCGCCATCGGCCTGTTCCTGGTCGGCCGGTCGGTCCGGCGCAGCATCTCCGAGATCGCGTGGCTGACCTTCCTCAAGCTCGTCGTCAACCCGCTCGTCGCCTGGCTGCTGGCCGTCCATGTCTTCGCGCTGGACGACATGTGGGTCGCGGCGACGGTGATCCTGTCGGCAACGCCGGTCGGCTCCACCCTGTTCGTGCTGGCCCAGCGCTACGATGTCTACGTCCAGCGCACCGCCGGCGTGATCCTGGTGTCCACGGTGCTGTCGGTGGCCACCGTCTCGGCCGCGATGGTCTACTACCTGCCGGGGTGATCGCCGAGGAACGCCCCCACCTCCGCCACCGCCTCGGCGAGGCCGACGCGGCGCGGCTGTGCGCCCGCGGGGAAGGCGCCTGAAAGACGCGACGGCATCATCGGGTCGAGCAGCACGAACACGCCGTGGTCGTCGGCGCGGCGGACCAGCCGGCCGAACGCCTGCTTGAGCCGCAGCCGCGTGATCGCATCGTCCCAGGCGCGGCCGCCGAAATGGGCCCGGCGCGCCTTGTGCAGGATCGTCGGGCGCGGCCACGGCACCCGGTCGAAGACGATCAGGCGCAGCGCCGGCCCCGGCACGTCGACGCCGTCGCGCACCGCATCGGTGCCGAGCAGGCAGGCGTCGCGCTCGGCGCGGAAGATGTCGATCAGCGTCGGCAGGCTCATCTGGTCGACATGCTGGGCGTAGAGCGGCAGCCCGGCCTCGTCGAGCGCCGCGGCGAGGCGGCCGTGCACCGCGCGCAGCCTTCCGATCGCCGTGAACAGCCCGAGCGCGCCGCCGCCGGCGGCAAGGAACAGCTCGCGCAGGGCGGCGGCGACCTGGCCGAGATCGTCCTTGCGTACGTCGGTGACGACGAGCACCCGCGTCTGCGCCGCATAGTCGAAGGGGGAGGGGACGGCGACGCGGATTGCCGGCGCCGGCAGGTGGCTGGCGCCGGTGCGCAGCTCGGCCCCCTGCCAGTCGGCCTCGATATCGCCGGACCCGTCGGTCAGCGTCGCCGAGGTCACGGTCACGCCGTGCGCCGGCCCGGCGACGGCCGCGGCGAAGGGCTCGGTCGGGTCGACCCAGTGGCGGTGCATGCCGACATCGACGTCGCGGTCCCGGGCGCGGTCGACCTGGAACCAGTCGACGAAGTCGCTCGCCGGCTCCTGCCCCAGCCCGGCCAGCATCGACCGCCAGGCGGCCAGCGCGTCGCCGGCGCGGTGCTCGATCGAGCGCGCCACCGCCTCGATGCGGTTGCGCGTCGCGGTGTCGAGCTCGGCCGCCTCCGCGTCCAGCCGGTCGGCGAGCGCCCGACGCAGCCGCTGCAGCGGCTCGGCGAGCCGCGCCAGCGCGTCCTCCAGCGCCGCTGCCGCCTCGATCAGCCCGGGCACCGGGTCGTTCGTCTCGCATTCGATGTCGAACGGGCTGTCCGGATCGCTCGCCCGCGCATAGACCTGACCGCGCACCGCTGCAAGGAAAGCCTCGGCCGGGCCCGCCGGCCGGCCTTCGGCGAGCCGCGCACCCCAGCCCTCGCCGGGCAGCGCGGCGGCCGCCTGCAGCGCCGCCTGCAACGCTTCCAGCCCCTGTTCGTCGTCGAGGACGAGGTCCTCGATGCGGGCTTTCAGTCCCCTGCTGCGGCCGCGCCGCCGCCCCTCGACGCCGCGCAGCCAGCGCCTGAGCTCGGCCGCCTCGCGCCCCGTCAGTGCCGCCGAGAACGCGCTGTCGGCGGCGTCGAACACGTGGTGCCCCTCGTCGAACACGTAGCGGGTCGGGCGGCTCGCGGGGTCGCTGACGCTTCTTGCGTCTTTCCGGCCCCGGCCCTCTGCCCCACCCGGCCACCCATCGGGATCGTACACTGTGGGTGGCCGAGTGAGGGAGTGGGCCGGTGCAGCCTCCGCGAAGGCGGGAAAAGCGCTCGCGGCGCGCGCCGCCTGCACCATGACCAGCGCATGGTTGGCGATCACCAGCTTGGCCCGTTTCGCACGCCGCGCCGAGCGCTCGATGAAGCATTTGCCGTAATGGGCGCAGGCGGAGTAGATGCACTCGCCGCGCCGGTCGGCGAGGCCCAGTGTGCGCGCCTGCCCGGCGATCTCGACCAGCCAGGCGGGGAAGCCGGCGCCCGTCAGGTCCCCGTGGCGGTCCGTCGCGGCCCAGCGCGCGAGCAGGCCGAGCGCCACCGCGTTCTGCCGCTGCGCCGCGACGCCGCGTACCGCCTCCTCCATGTTGAGGAGACACAGGTAGTTCTCCCGCCCCTTGCGGATCACCACCTGGCCCTCCTTGATCGCGGCATCGGGGAACAGCCGGTCGAGCTCGCCGTCGATCTGGTGCTGCAGGTTGCGGGTGTAGGTGGAGATCCAGACCGGCGCGCCGTTGGCCTCGGCCCACAGGCTGGCCGGCGCGATATAGCCCAGCGTCTTGCCGACCCCGGTGCCGGCCTCGGCGAGCACGACGTGCGGCGCCCCGGCGGCGTCGCGCGGCGCGAAGGCCTGGCTGACGGCGGAGGCGTAGTCGGCCTGGCTCGGCCGCGGCTCGGCGTCCTCGCCCAGCATGTCGGACAGGCGCCGGCGCGCCGCGTTGGGGTGAACCGCGGCGTTGCCGGGCGGAGGCGGCGGCGCCTCGTCCTGCCACTCCGGCAGGCGCCGCCACACCTCCAGCCCGCGAAAGGCGGTTGGCGTCGCATCGACCGCGGCGCCGAGCGCCGCCAGCACGAAGCGGCCCCACGGCCAGCCGCCGGCGTGCATCGCCTGGGCGACGGCGACGGCCTGTTCATGATCGCGCGACTCCGCAAGGCCTGCCAGCAGGGCCTCGGCCATGCGGGGCAGCGCGGCTGCCTCTCCTTCGTGGTCGGCAGGGGCTCCAAGCCCCAGCGCGACGGCGACCCCGCGCGGCGTCGGCACGCAGAACCGCCCAGGCCGGGCGAAGGCGAACAGCTCGAGGATATCGAGGGCCGGGAACGGATCGCGGCCGAGCCGCCGCGCCGTTGCCGGCAGGTGGCAGAGCAGCGGCGGTGGGTCGTCGCGCAGCCGCTTCGCCACGGCCGCGGCCGAGAGCGCGTGGATCTCGCCGTCGCGGTCCAGCCACACCGCCCCGGCCGGCCCGGCGACCAGCGCCGGCGCGGCGGGCAGAACGAGTTCGCGAATCGCCTCCATGGGGGGATCATAGAGGCCGGCTAGCCCGTGCGCGAGGCTTGCGCGCGGCGGCAGCGCCGGGCAAGGATGGGCCGGCGAGTCGGCCGCCAACCGACCGGCGCATGGGAACCCGATGCACCCACACAGTCACAACGAGCGACGGATCTTCTGGGCCGCGATCCTGATCGGCAGCTTCATGCTGGCCGAGCTGGTCGGCGGCCTGGTCTCCGGCTCGCTGGCCCTCCTGGCCGACGCCGGGCACATGCTCACCGACTTCGCCTCGCTGGCGCTGGCCTGGTTCGCGTTCCGGCTGTCCCGCCGCCCGGCGAACTGGAAGCGCACCTACGGGTTCGACCGCTTCCAGGTCCTGGTCGCCTTCGTCAACGGCGTCGCCCTGGTTTTCGTTGCGCTGTGGATCTTCTTCGAGGCGGCGGATCGGCTGATGAGCCCGGTACGTGTCATCGGTCTGCCGGTCGTGGTGATCGCCGCCATCGGGCTTGTCGTCAATCTCGGCGCGTTCTGGCTGCTGCACGGGGCGGACCGCGACAACCTCAACGTCCGCGGCGCGATGTTCCACGTTGTCGGCGACCTCCTCGGCTCGGCCGCGGCGCTCGCCTCCGGCATCGTGATCATGGTCACCGGCTGGACGCCGGTCGACCCGATGCTGTCGGTGTTCGTCGGCCTTCTGATCCTGCGCAGCGCCGCATCGCTGGTGCGCGACGCCGGCCATATCCTTCTGGAAGGCGCCCCCAAAGGCATCGATACCCGCGAGATCGGTGCCGACATCGTGGCCGAGATCGCGGCGGTCGAGCGGGTGCACCATATCCACGCCTGGTCGATCACCNNGTCGATCACCCAGGAGCGCAAGATGATCACCCTGCACGCCGTGATCGCCGAGGGCATGCCGGCCGAGGCGGCGACCATGGCGATCAAGGCGCGGCTGAAGCAGCGCTTCGGCCTCGAGCACGCCACCGTCGAGGTCGAGCGCGCGACGTGCGCGGACGAGGCGTGAACGCGGACAGCCGTGTAGGTAATCAGACCTCAGTCCTCGGTAAGTGTCACCAGGATATCGGCATACCAGGCGCAGTTCAGGCCGAGCGCCTCGTCCAGCTCCAGGTCGCGCGTCCCGACATCGATGCGTGCCGAGTGGACGCCGAGCAGGGTCCACGGCAGATCGCCCAGCATCGAATCGGGCTCGACAACGCGCATTACGACGGGCGCACCGCTGGTACCCCGGTGGGTGCGCGCGTCGGTGAGGAAGTAACCCATGCCCTGGAAGCGCAGTCCGAAGGAAGACGCGATAACCGCATGGCGCACCACCGGCATGTGGTGCAGCGTGTCGTGGAAGCCGAGGGGAAATCCCACCACTAGAAGCGCGGTGCCAACCTCAATCTGATCGAGCGGAAGTCTCAGGTGCGCAGGGGTGAAGGTCCGGTAGGCTGTCCGTCCGGGCAGAGCGGAGCGCTCGATCTCGATTGCCGCCACGTCGATCTCTCCGGCGCGGTCAAGGCCCTGGCGCCACAGGCTCCCGCCGTCGCGGTAGAGCGGAATAGAGAACCCGGTGGACTCGGCCAGGTTGTCCGGATCGGTGTGGAGCTCGACCTCGATGCGGTCCGGGAAGTGTTTGCTCGGCTCGTCGATTAACACGTGCCGGCTCGTCACCAGGAACAATCGGTCATCGCGCTGGAAGAAGAAGCCGCTCGCGTTCGTCAAGTGGCGTTGCTGTTCGAAGGTGGAGATGCGCGTCGCGGCAAGCAGAAGCGATTCGATCATCGGCATGTCACGGCATTTTTTGCGCGTGGCACGGCGCCGCAGCTAGTGTCCGCACGAGCCGAGAGGTTTTCGTCCTGCGGGACACGCGGTGCGCCGGTGGCGGCCCAGCGATGCCGATTCGTGCAGTACAGGCGAACCCGCGGACCGTTTGACCTATTCATCGCGATGCACTGCACGTATGACATAACCCCCCGAGCGTTCGTCCATCTCGAGGTCAAGCAATCCGCGGTCTTCTGCCTCCTCCAACAGATCGCTGAACGACCGGAACCCGTAGAAGCTTTCATTGAAACCGGGGCGGCGGCGTTTGAGGGTCTGTTTGACGATCGAACCCCACAGCTGGTCGCCGCGCTCTAGGAACAGCGCCTCCGCCGTTTCCAGTAGGAGATCGATGGCTTCGTCGCGCCTGTCCGGTTCTTTGTCCGCCTCCCCGGCGCGTGCCGTTTTCTTGCCGGACGCCGCTTTCTTGTCCGGCTTCTTCGCCACCGCTGCCTTCTTCCTGGCCCTGGGTCTGCCGCGCGTTTTGGTCGAATCGCTTTCGCGAATAAGATCGTCGTAGAAGATGAATTCGTCGCAGCTGTTCATCAACAGATCCGACGTGCTGTTTTTCACGCCGACGCCGATCACCGTTTTCGCGTTCTCGCGCAGCTTGCTGACGAGCGGCGAGAAGTCCGAGTCGCCGCTGATGATCACGAACGTGTCGATGTGCTCCTTCGTGTAGCAGAGGTCCAGGGCGTCGACGACCATACGGATGTCCGCTGAGTTCTTGCCGGATTGCCGCGTGTGCGGAATCTCGATCAGTTCGAAGGCGGCCTCGTGCATGGTGGACTTGAACTCCTTGTAGCGGTCCCAATCGCAATACGCCTTCTTGACGACAATGCTGCCCTTCAACAGCAGCCGTTCCAAAACCAGCCGCATGTCGAACTTCGGAATATTCGTATCGCGTACACCGAGCGCGACGTTCTCGAAGTCGCAAAACAGGGCCAGGTTGAAATCGAGGTTCTCGCTCGTCATGGCGATCCTTGTGGCTGTGGTCATACACGGCGGTTGTGCGGTCGAAGGGTGGCCATCATGCGCCAATTCATCCGCCGGCGCATACCGTGGCCGGTCGGTTCAGCCGTGAACGTCTTGCACAGGATTTCATGGCAGACAGGACCGCGCCCGACACCTGATCCTATCAGACGGCGCACGTCCGTTTGATAGTTTTCTTCTGTTTCCGCCCCGGCCCGACCATGGCGCTACCCGCCAGAGCAGGTTCGACCGGATTTCAGAGGTCCCGTCGGAGCAAGGCCTGACCGCTTTTTGACGGAATGTGGCCGGCCGCCGATTGGTCCATTTTCAGATCAAATTAGGGATCCCAGTCACTGGCCGGACTGCGCCACCTCGCCGGCGTCATGAGGCCTGACGTCGATTCTGATTGACTAAGCGGACGGGATACACCACCTCTTGTAGATCGGTTTTATCGGTCTTGGCGTATCCCACTGAACGCCTTCCGCGATTAGCGGCGCTGCCCCTCGACATTGTGAGACCAAGACGCCCGGTGACGCGGGCGAAATCGCATAGCGTCCATATTACTCCTGAAAGGATACAACTATGGCTAAAGGAACCGTCAAGTGGTTCAACGCCGCCAAGGGCTATGGCTTCATCGAGCCAAGTGACGGCTCGAAGGACGTGTTCGTCCACATTTCCGCCGTCGAAAGGGCCGGTTTGCCCGGCCTTTCGGAGGGCCAGACGATCTCTTACGATGTGGTGCCCGGCCAAAACGGCAAAAGCTCGGCGGAGAACCTCGTCGTCTGACGGCGCGGCCGGCAGGGCGCGCACGCGGCCGCCATTCAAGCACCATTCGAGACGAAACGCGTGGCCGGCCTCAGGCAGGTTCGGCCATGCGTTATTGGGATACGGCGCAGGAATCGCCGCAACGGAAAGGAGCCTCATGGCCCGGAAACCAAACTACAAGTTCGAACGCCGGGAGCGCGAGCGTGCCAAAGCCGCCAAAAAGGCAGCGAAGGCGGCAAAGGCCGAACAAAAGAGAGGGATGTTGGGCCCACTCGACGAGGACAAAAGGCGGCTTGAACCCCTGAACGGCGGCTTGCCGCCAGAGAGCGACTAAAGCGCGATCCGCTCACGCGCAAGCATTCTGTAGCGAACATATCAGAGAAGGCGCGCGTCGGTGGTATCGTTCAGGCGGACGCCGCCGCTGGCCATATTGCGCGGCGGACGACCTGCACGGGGCCATCGATCAGGATCGCGCCTCACGGATTCCGACCAGCTTACGTTTGTCCTCGTCCCACAGGGCCAGCCAGACCCCTTTAAAGCTCTCGCGCAGGGTCAGGCGGTTGATTGCCTGAAGTTGCGGGCTCGCCTCGAGGCATTCCTGCAGCCGATAATTGGGAATGCGGCTGCACAGATGATGGATGTGATGGAAGCCGATATTGCCGGAGAACCATTGCAGAATTCGAGGCAAAGCATAATAGGAACTGTTGCGAAGCGCCGCGACATGGAACTCCCAGTCTTCGCTCCAGTCCCACTGGGCGTTTTCGAACTGATGCTGGATGTAGAACAGCCAGCCGGCGGCCCAGGTCGCCAGGATCATGACGGGCAGGAACAGCAGCAGAAATGTCTTGAGGCCGATCGCTGCGACCAGGATCCCATAGCCGAGCAACAGTGCGAGGTCATGGAACAGGATGCTTCGCCAGATNNGATGCTTCGCCAGATGTCACGAAATGGCAGCGGTGCGAAGAAGGGAACTCGATGGCGCAGGATAAATAGATAGGGTGGGCCAATAACGAGAACGACGAGCGGATTGCGGTACAGGCGATAGAGAAGACGCCGGTATCTTGGCAGTGCCGCGTATTCACGGACCGTAAGCGTATCGACGTCGCCGACCCCGCGCCGGCTGAGGTCCCCGGCGGCTGAGTGATGGATGGCATGGGATCGGCGCCAGTAGCCGTAGGGCGTCAGGGTGAGGATGCTGATCAGACGGCCCAGCGTATCATTCGCCCGGCGGGACCGGAAGAAGGACCCGTGCCCGCAGTCATGCTGGATGATGAACAGCCGCACCAGGAACCCTGCCACCGGCAGGGCCAGCAGCAGGACGATCGGGTAGCCGTGATTGAGACCCACCCAGATCGCTGCGAAAAGAAGGAAGAAAGGTATCGCGGTGTTGAGCAGCTGAATGATGCTGCGCTTCGTGTCTGCACCCTTGTAGGCGGCACAGTGATCCAGCAGGCGCCGGGCTTCCGCTGCATCCGCGCAAGACAAGGATTCAGCCTTGCCTGCGCTGGCGGGTGAGTTGCCTATTTCCAATTACCGGCAGTCCCGTTGCGGCCCGGTCCGTCAGTCGCCGGACGGGCCGCAACGCACCGTCAGTCTTTAGCGACCAGGTTTTCGGCCGATGCCTTGCCGTCCCGGCCCGGCACGAGCTCGTAAGAGACCCTTTGTCCCTCGCGGAGCGTATGCATGCCGGCGCGCTCGACGGCGGAAATATGGACGAATGCGTCCTTCGAGCCGTCCGCAGGCTCGATAAAGCCAAACCCCTTCGTGGGGTTGAACCATTTTACTGTTCCAGTAATCATCGCTTCTTCCTAAACATCGTGGTGTATGGACGTCGCCCGTGGTGACGTCCGGTTCGGTACTTACGTTCACAATGTCAGGAGGTAGCAAGGGCAGCCGTACAAAGGCTGATCGAGTTACGCAGGACGACTGTGCAACGTGTACAGCGTATATGGGGTCGGGACCGCGTAAAGCAAGCAAATCGGTTCATGCACCCACGATTGCCGTGGCGAATATGCCCGGTGCACATATCTGCGCCGGCTCTGTGGTACGCCACCGTCGAGCTCGAGCGCGCGACCTGCGCGAACGAGGGATAGAGGGCGGAATTCCCGCCGTGGGGACACCCGTCGTCGCGCACTCTGGCAATTTGACCCGATTGTCGCGAAACGGGCGGTAAAGGCGAAACGGGCCGTCTCCGCCGTTCCCGGAAGGGCGGGTCGGGCCGGCTTCCCGTCGCTGCCAAATGCTTGTATCCTGTCGCTCGCAGGAGGAACTGGATACGACACTATGGATTTGATGCGCCGATGATGCCTCGTTTCACGCGACGCGAAGTGCTGTCGGCCGCCGGGGCGGCGGCGCTTTCCGGAGCCATGCCGCGCGCTGCCGTGGCAAGCGCTCCGCGCCGGCTGATCTGCGAGTCCCGGGTTCTCGATGTCGCGGGCAGGGCCGCCAAGGTATTCGGCCTTGCGCAGCCGAACGGGACGCAGGGCCTCGTGCTGGATCCCGATGAGCGGTTCACTGTCACGCTGGCCAACCGCCTGGCCGAGGAGACGCTGGTCCACTGGCACGGGCAGATCCCGCCCAATGCGCAGGACGGGGTGCCGGCAGTCACGCAGCTGGCGCTCAAGCCGGACTCCGAATACGCCTATGACTTCCAGCCCGTCGCCGGCAGCCACTGGATGCATTCGCACTTCGAAATGCAGCGGCAGAAACTGCTGTCGGCGCCGCTGGTCGTGCGCACGCGCGACGACCTGAAGGCCGACCTGCAGGAGCATGTGATGTTCCTGCATGATTTCACGTTCCGCGAACCGGAGGAGATCCTCGCCGAACTGATGGCCGGCGAGGGGCATGGCGACATGCCGGGGATGGATCACGGCGCCGGCGGGCATATGCAGGGCCATGCCGGGCACGGGATGATGGAGATGCCCGGCCATCTGAACGATGTCGAGCACGACGCCTTCCTCGCCAACGACCGGACGCTCGCCGATCCCGAGATCGTGCGTGTGGAGCGCGGCGGCCGGGTCCGGCTGCGCATCGTCAACGGGGCCGCGGCCACGAACTTCCAGATCGACCTCGGCCGCCTCGAGGGCGTCGTCGTGGCGACGGACGGCAATCCCGTCCATCCCGTTGCGATGAAGGGGCATCTGCCGATCGCCATGGCCCAGCGCCTCGACATCCTCATCCAGCTGCCGAACGAGGAGGGGGCGTGGCCGGTCCTCGCGGTGCGGGAGGGCGACCCGCAACAGACCGGCCTCGTCCTCGCCACGCGCAACGCAACGGTCCGGAAGATCCCTACCCTGGGCCATAGTTCGGGGATGCATGTCGATACGAGGCTGGAGCGGGGGCTGCGCGCCGTGGCGCAACTGCCGCAGCGTGACGCCGCGAAGCGGGTCCACCTGCGCCTCACCGGCGGCATGAGCCCGTACCGCTGGGGTTTCGACGGAAAGAAATGGGGCGAGCACGCGCCGATTCGGCTCGTGCAGGGCGAACGGGTCGAGATGACCTTCGAAAACGAGACCGATATGGCGCATCCCGTGCACATCCACGGGCACCATTTCAAGGTCGTCGCCGTGAACGATACGCCCCTCGACGGCCCGTTCCGCGACACGGTGCTCGTCCCCTTCATGGGCAAGGTGACGGTGGCGTTCGATGCCGGCGCGCCTGGCCGCTGGGTGATGCACTGCCACAACGCCTATCACATGGCGCCTGGCATGATGACCGAGATCGTCATCTGACGCATTGCCGCTGCCAGGAAATGAACTGAAACCCCGGTGCACCCATGAAACCCGTCGTCCCCGCCATCGCCCTTGTCCTCCTCCTCGCCGCTCCCGCCCTCGGGCAGACCGACGCGATCGGCGACGGCGCCGCCGAGCTGCCGATCTTCGATGCCCATATGCATTACAAGCAGCCGGCCTGGGAGCCCTACCCGGTGGCGACGGTGATCGAGCTGATGGACCGCAACGGCGTCGCCATGGCCGCGGTGTCGTCGACGCCGGACGACGGCACCATCCGGCTGCGGGACTACGCGCCGAACAGGATCATTCCGGTGCTGCGGCCCTATCACGGCGAGGCGGGGTCGGGCAACTGGACGAAGGCGCCGGGCATGGAAGCGTATATCCGCGAACGGCTCGCGGCCTACGACCATGACGGCATCGGCGAGTTCCACGTCCACAATATCGACCCGGCGGACCGGCCGCTGCTGGCGGCCATCGCCGCGATGGCGAAGGAGCGGGGGATTGCCGTCCACATCCATTCCGGCGCCGCCCCGGTGCGCCTGTTCTACGAGCTGGAGCCGGCGCTCACCGTCATCTGGGCCCATGCGGGGATGTCGGAGCCGCCGCAGGTGGTCGGCGAGATGCTCGACTCCTACGCGACCCTGCACGCCGACCTGTCCTACCGGGAATGGGAGATCCTGGGCGGCGGCGATGGCGATCTCGACCCGGCCTGGCGCGACGTCATTATGCGCCATCCGGACCGGCTGATGGTCGGCAGCGATACCTGGGTCAACGCGCAATGGGACGACTATGACGGCCTGATCGCGCAGAACCGCCGATGGCTCGCCAGGCTCCCCCGCGATATCGCCGAGCGGATCGCCTACAAGAACGCCGCCCGCCTGTTCGGCCGCGACGTTTCGGGCAAGCTGATCGGGACAAGGTGACGGAAACCGTCTCGGAGCGCCAGATGTGCCGGGACATTGACGCGGGCCGGCGCAGCGCCTAGTTTGCCGCCGCTTTCAATCCTGCGGCGGCCCGACATTCATGACCACGACCCGCGATCTTGCGCTCAACGCCCGCGCCTGGCCCTTCGAGGAGGCGCGCAAATTGCTGGAGCGTACCGGCGGTACCGTGCCCGACAAGGGCTATGTGCTGTTCGAGACCGGCTACGGCCCGTCCGGCCTGCCGCATATCGGCACCTTCGGCGAGGTCGCGCGCACCTCGATGGTGCGCCACGCCTTCGCCGCCATGTGCGACATTCCGACCCGGCTGTTCGCCTTCTCCGACGACATGGACGGGCTGCGCAAGGTGCCCGACAACGTGCCGAACCCGGAGATGCTGTCCGAATACGTGGAACAGAAGGACGCCAACGGTCTCGTAACCCGATTCGGCACGCCGCTGACGTCGGTGCCCGACCCGTTCGGCACGCATGAGAGCTTCGGCCACCACAACAACGCGCGGCTGCGCGCCTTCCTCGACGACTTCGGCTTCGAGTACGAGTTCGTGAGCGCAACCGAATGCTACCGCAGCGGCCGGTTCGACGAGATGCTGATCCGGGTTCTGCGGCGGCGCGAGGAGATCGCCGACGTGGTTCGGCCAACTCTTGGCGAGCAGCGGCGGCGCAGCTATTGCCCATTCCTGCCCATCATCGACGGAGATCCGGGACCTGTCGGGACAGCCCATCCACAGGTCATGCACCACGCGGTGATCGTCGAGGCCGACGAGGAGCAGGGCACGGCCGTCTTCCAGCAGGTCGACCCCGATACCGGCGATCCGGTGGGGGCGCCGTTCGAGCAGTCGGTCCTCGGCGGCCACGCCAAGCTGCAATGGAAGGCCGACTGGGCGATGCGCTGGGCGGCGCTCGACGTCGACTACGAGATGTCGGGCAAGGACCTGATCGACTCGGTCAGGCTAGGCAGCCGGATCTGCCGGATTCTCGGCGGCCGCCCGCCGGAGGGCTTCAACTACGAGCTGTTCCTCGACGAGAAGGGCGAGAAGATCTCCAAGTCCAAGGGCAACGGCCTGTCGGTCGAGGAGTGGCTGGCCTATGCGCCGCCGGACAGCCTCGCGCTGTTCATGTACCAGAAGCCGCGCGCCGCCAAGCGTCTGTATTTCGACGTCATCCCGCGCACCGTCGACGACTGGCTGACGTTCCTCCAGAAATACGAGCAGGAGGACGAAGCCAGACGGCTGGAGAACCCGGCCTGGCACATCCATGCCGGCGCGCCGCCGCGCGAGGATGCGCACCTGTCGTTCAACATCCTGCTCAACCTCGCCGGCGTCGCCAACGCCGACGACAAGAGCGTGCTGTGGGGCTTCATTGCCCGCTACGCGCCGAAGGCGAATCCCGTCACCGACCCGATCCTCGATTCCCTGGCCGGCTACGCGATCCGCTACTACCGGGATTTCGTCAAGCCGCACAAGCGGTACCGCGCGCCGACCGAGATCGAGCGCGCGGCGCTGGAGGACCTGGTGGCGGAGCTGGAGAAGCTGCCCAAGGACGCCGCGGCCGAGGACATCCAGACCCAGGTCTACGAGGTCGGCAAGCGCCACGACTTCGAGTCCCTGCGCGACTGGTTCAAGGCGTGCTACGAGATCCTGCTCGGCCAGGACCAGGGCCCGCGCCTCGGCTCGTTCATCGCCCTCTATGGCATCGACGAGACGATCGTACTGATCCGCCGCGCGCTGGCGGGAGAGGATCTCGGGGCGCCGGGCTAGTCCAGCGCCTCGGGCGCGCGAAATCCGGATGGTGGAGCCTCACCCTGAGGAGGCGCGCCAGCGCCGTCTCGAAGGGTGAGGTCGCGCGATCGAGGAGGTTTCCGTTCGGCTCAAGAGGCATGAAACAGCGACTCTCGGCCGGCATTGCGAGCCGAAGGCGAAGCAATCCAGTTTCCCGGACCGTCTGGATTGCCGCGGCGCTTCGCGCCTCGCAATGACGACCCTGCGCCTTTTGCCAGAGTTTCATTACCGAGGCCTTGGCGCCGCATGGCCCGCGACAGAAGGCCGTCCCGATCGGCGTACCCCCACTCCCCTCTGGCCAAGCGGGGCGCGCCGCCATATGTTCTGCTTCGATCCCGATCCATGCACGACAAGGAGGCAACAGGATGTCCAGCGAAGCCCTGCACGCGCCGCGCGACCGGCTCAGCAAGAAGACGATCAGCATGCACCAGGCGATCGCGTCGCTGATGGAGGAGCTGGAGGCGGTCGACTGGTACCGCCAGCGCGCCGACGACTGCGAGGACGAGGCGCTCAAGGAGATCCTGCTGCACAACATGCGCGAGGAGATGGAGCACGCCGCCATGGTGCTCGAGTGGATCCGCCGCAACGACGAGGACTTCGCGCACGAGCTTCAAGACAATCTGTTCAAGGACGGGCCGATCACCGGCCATCACGGCTGACCCGCAATACGGCGCGGTAACTGCGATCTAGCGCACGTTACGCCCTTTTTCGCGCAGAGCCGGATACTCCGGCAGCACCGACTCGAGCGACGTCGGCGTGATGCCGAGCTCGGCCAGGCCAGGCAGGTCCGGCGATGCCAGGTTGTCGTGCCGCATCAGGGCGACCTGGTCGCGGGTCAGCGGCGGGTTCGGCAGGATCGCGGCGAGCCGCGCCTGCAGCTCCCACAGCGGGAACGGCACCGGCAGCAGGGCGCGGCGGCGCCCGGCCAGGCTCATGAGCAGCTGCAGGAGGTTGCGGTAGCTGTAGGGCGTCGGGCCGCCGAGTTCGTATATCTTGCCCGGCGCCGCCGGTTCGTCGAGCGCGCGGGCAACGGCGGCGGCGACGTCGCCGGCGAACACCGGCTGCAGCATCGTGCCGCCGACGCCGAACAGCGGGATCACCGGCGACAGACGGGCGATGCGCAGCAGCGTGTTGATGAACGTATCATCCGGCGCGAACAGCACGCTCGGCCGCAGGATCGTCGCCATTGGAAAGGCCGCGCGCACCGCCTCCTCGCCGCTTGCGCGCGCCCGCACATAGGCGGATTCGGAGGCCGCATCGACGCCGATGCCGGAAATGTGGACGAGCCGCTCAACCCCCGCCTCACGAGCCTGTTCGGCGACGGTCCGCGCGCCTTCGACGTGGACCGCATCGAACGTTTCCGCGCCGCGCTCCACATAGAGGCCGACGGCGTTGACGACGCCGCGGGACCCTGCCACGGCACGGGCCACCGACTCGGGATCGCGAATATCCGCCTGCACCCGCTCGACGGCCGCCTCCGGTGCGGCAGCGCCGCCCGCGAGGCGGTGCAGGTTACGCGCGACGATGCGCACCGGCACCCCTGCGCCGATGAGCGTCTCGGCGATGTGCCGGCCGAGGAACCCGGTGCCGCCGAACACCGTGACCCAGGGCTCTGTCATTCTCCTGTCTCTCCGTCCGCAACGGGCCAATCATAGTCGAAGAGTGGCGGATGTGGAATCGCCGCCGGTGCGTGATATCTGAATGCGCACCGGCATCGATTCGGAGCGCGGCTTCCGCTAAACTCGCGCGATGATCGTCATCACCGACACCATCGCAATCTCCGAGGACGAGATCGAGGAACGCTTCATTCGCGCGCCCGGGCCCGGCGGGCAGCGCGTCAACAAGGTGGAGACGGCGGTGCAGCTGCGCTTCGATGCGGCGAAAAGCCCGAACCTGCCGTTCGAGGTCTATGCGCGGCTGCGGCGCGTCGCCGGCCGCCGGATGACGCGCGACGGCGTCATCGTCATCGCCGCCAGCCGATACCGCAGCCAGGAGCGCAACCGCCAGGACGCGCGCGACCGGCTGGCTGAGATGATCCGTGCGGCGGCGGTGGCGCCGAAGACGCGGCGGCCGACCCGGCCACCCATGGCGGCGCGGCGCCGGCGGCTGGAAAGCAAGAAGCGGCGCGGCGCGCTGAAGAAGGCCCGCGGCCGCGTCGAAGGGCTGGAATGAGGGGGGGTGACGGCGCCCCTTCATTGAGGCTTCCGCTGGGCTTACACTCAAGACCCACAGTTCTCATGGATTCGGGAGGCGCCGATGCCGAACCGGCCCCGGATCATCCGGTTCGCGGCCCTGGCCGGTGTGGCCGGCCTCGTCGCGCTCATGGCGGTGCTGTCGGCCCTGCGCTCGCCGGAGGATGCGAGCCAACCCTATGTCGAATTCGCCGGCGGCGGCTTCGTGTTCAACTACAACGTGGCGGCGGCCTATTACGGGTTCGTTGCCCGCGTCGTCCGGACGGTGCCGCCGGGCACGATCCTCGAGGCCGAGTTCGAGGACCCGGACGGCGGCCCGCCGATCGTTACGCGCGGCGTCGCCGGCGTCTATGCCCGGCAGTTCCGCTTCGAATCGCCGCCGGTCGAGGGCGTGCGGGCGGACCGCGACTACCGCGTCGAGCTGCGCCTGATCGACCCCGATAACGGCACGCTGATGGCCGCCTACAGCCGGACCTTCCGCTCCGAGCTCGACCAGGACATGCTGCCCGCGGCGCCGACCACGATCGGCCCCGGCTACCGCCCGAACCCGGATAGCGGCCTTTCGGTGCCGCCCGGAAACGAGGAGGGCGGGGCAGGGGAGCCGGCTCGATGAGCGATCGTGCTTTGACTCGCCCTGAAATGCCCTACCACTTGAACATCGGGATGACGTGGTCGGGGCGTTGGCCGGTCTCGGCGAACAGGGCCTCGAGGCGGTCCTCGCTGGGCGTCTCGCCCCATTTGATGCCGAGCGCCTCGGCGTGGATGCCGCCGGCGACGAGGAGCGAGTCGATGCCGGCGCGGGCGGCGCCGGCGATGTCGTGATGCAGCGAATCGCCGATGCCGAGGGGGCGTCGTGCGTCCGGATACAGCGCCCGGCAATGTGCGTAGACCGCGGGATCCGGCTTGCCGTGCCAGCGCACGGTGCCGCCGATCTCCTCATAGCGGCGGGCCACCGTGCCCGGGCAGATGACGAGGTCGCCGCTGGGCGTGACGCTGACCAGGTCCGGATTGGCGCAGACCATCGGCAGGTTGCGCGCCCGCGCCGCCTGCAGCAGCGGCTCGTAATGGTCCAGCGTCTCGCGGCTGGTGCCGGCCATCAGGATGAAATCCGCGTCCACCACGTCGTCGACGCGTTCGAGGTCGATACCGCCGCCCATCAGCCCTTTGTCGTCGCCCCAGCTGAGCAGCAGGCAGCGCCGCCCGAGCCCGGCATGGAACGGATCACTGCGCTCATACAGCGCCCGCCAGGTGAGCTCGCCGGAGGTGATCAGCCGGTGGTAAAGGTGGCGCGGGATGCCCAGCGCGTCCATCTTCTCTATGCCGATATGGACCCGGCGCGCCGAGTTGGACAGGATGACGACCGGGTGGCCCAGCGCGCGCAGCTGGCGCAGCGCCTCGACGGCGCCGGGATAGGGGGTCTCGCCGTCATGCAGCACGCCCCACTGGTCGACGAGGAACAAATCGTAACCGGGGACGATTTTGGACAGTCCGAAAAGCATGCCGCCGCTTAGCACACCGCGCCTTCGCCGGCAAAGCGCGAATGGGTGGCGGCGTAGCCGCCGCTCCGCATAGGGCGGTTCCAAGCCGGCATTGGGCATGCTAGCGTGGTCGTGGTCGGACCGGTGATCCGGGCATGTCGGGCGGGCGCATGGGCAAGCTGTTCAAGCGTCAGGGTTACCACCTCGTCCTGTATCTCGCGATCGGGGCGGCCCTTTATGCCGCGATCCTGCAGTTCCCCGAGGGGCACCGGCGAATCTGGGGCCTGTCGGCGCGCGAGATGGTCCTGCTGTCCTGGATCTTCGCCGCGCTGCACCAGGGCTGGATCGTGTTCTTCTGGCGGATGGAGCTGTATTTCGGGCGGATCAGCGCGTGGTTCGGCCCGTCGGCGTTCACTGTCTTCCGCATCGGCTTCGTCACGTTCGCCGCCGTGCGTCTGTTGCTGCTGATCCCGGTCTCGCTTGCCACCGCACAGACCGTATCGCTGCCGCGCCCCCTCTCCGTTGCGCTGATCGTCGCAACGACGCCGTTCATCCTCTGGGCGCTCTATTCCGTCCACGCCTATTTCGGCGTGAACCGGGCGTTCGGGGCCGACCATTTCGATCCCGCCTATCGTGGCGGCACGCTGGAGACGCGGGGCATCTTCCGCTACATCCCCAATTCGATGTACACGGTGGTTCTGTTGGTCCTCTATCATCCGGGTCTGTTCTGGCACAGCGGCCCCGGGCTGGTCGCGGCAGCGGCACACCATGCGCTGGTGTGGACCCACTACTTCTGCACCGAAAAACCCGACATGAAGGAGATCTACGGCGCGCGGGTGACCAGCGCAGCGCCTACCAGGTGAACGCGCCGCAGGCCCAGGTCGGTATGGCGCCGGCCAGCCTCGCCTCGTGCATGATGCGGGCGGCGTCCGCGGTGCCATCGGTGTGGCACAGATCGTCCCGGTGGATGCCGTGCGTGACCAGCAGCGAGTCGAGCCCGGCGCCGTTCGCGCCGCGGATATCGGTGCGGAACGAATCGCCGACGGCGAGGATGCGCCGCTTCTCGATGTCCGGCAGCAGGGCGAGGCTTGATCTGTAGACCGAGGGATGCGGCTTGCCGTGCCAGCGCACGAAGCCGCCCAGCTCCGCATAACGCTCTGCGATCGTGCCGGCGCAGATCTCGACCTTGCCGAGCCGGTGCACGACGAGGTCCGGATTGGCGCAGATCATCGGCACCCGGCGCGCAGCGGCAGATTCCAGCATGTCCTGGTAATCGGCGATCGTGTGATCCGGGTCGAGCGGTCCGAGCGCGAGGATGAAATCGGCCTCGGCGGCGGTCGCCGCCTCCGCTACGTCCAGTCCGTCCAGCATCGCGCGGTCGCTGTCCGGGCCCAGAAAGAAACAGCGGCGGCCGAGCGTTCCGTACCAGGCATCGTCGCCGGGATCGTGGAGAAGTTGCCAGGCCTCCTCGCCGGATGACATGACGCCGTCGTAGCTGCCCGCCGCGATACCGGCCGCGGCGATGCGCGCAGCGACGGCGCCGGCGCGGCGCGGCCCGTTGGAGAGGATGATGAGGCGGGCACCGCCGTCGCGCAGTCGCGCCATCGTGTCGAGCGCGTGTGGGAAAACGGTGCCGCCGTCGTAAAGAACGCCCCACAGATCGAGGATGTAGCCGTCATACGCATCGGCCAAGCGGCCGACGCCCTCGATCGTTTTCACGTGCATGAAGGAGGTGCGCCCGCTAGGCGCTTTGTCGCAAGCGTTCGGGCTGGCCGAACAGCGAACCCTGGCCCAAGCCGATGTCGAAGGCGATCAGCTCCACCAGGCTGAGGTCGGTTTCGACCTTTTCCACGACGACGTCGATGCCGATCGCCTTGAGCGACTTGGCGAGGCCGCGCACCGTCTCCGGATCGTCCGCCGTGTTGGCCTGGACGCGCATGAATTTCGAGCCGACCTTGACGAACCGGAAGCCGAAGCCGACCAGCGACTCGAAGTCGATCTCGAGGTCGGTGATGCCGTCGATCGAGAACCGGCAGCCGGTTTCCTGGATCTCCACCAGATCCTGCACCGCCTGCTCGCCGTATTCCATCAGCGCCGACTGCGGGCATTCCAGGACCAGCCGCTGGGCCAGCGCCGGGTCGGCCTGCAGGTGCTTGACCAGGGCACCGAAGAACGCGCGGTCAGCCAGCGTCTCGGCGGCGACGTTGTAGAAACAGGCGCCGCCGTCGAGGCCCGAGATGTCGAGCTCCGCGATACGGTCGAGACAGCGCGCAAGCAAGCCGTTCTCGAGCGCCTGCATCAGCTCGGCCCGGCCCGTCGAATCGAGGTTCGGGTCGACCGCGAGGGGCCCGCCGTCGGGTCCGCGCAGCCCGCCATGGCATTCGTAATGCGCGGGTTTGCGTTCCGGCAGGGTGACGATCGGCTCAAGGTACAGGTCCACGGCGTCGGTCTTCAGCGCCTCCGCGATCGCCCGCAGGCTGACATCGGCGGCGCCCTCGCCGGCGGCCTGCCCGATATGCGTCTCGATCTGCTGCAGCGCGGCGGCAAACAGGCCGGTGGCCGGGCCAGCCGGCACCTCCGGCATGGCGTGTTCGGCCGGCTCCGGTTCCGGCGCCGGCACCTGTTCCGAGACAGGCGATTCTTCCGCCGGCGCCGGTGCTGGCGGCTCTACGGCCGGCTGCCCCATCGGCGGCTGTTCCATGACCGGCTGCTCCATCACCGCCTGCTCCGGCGGCGGCGGCGGTGGCTGAGACGGGATGCGCTCGGGAACCAGGTCCGGATGCGCGGCGGCAGCCTGGCGCGGCGCCGGCTCGGGGGCGGGCCGCGAAGCAATCTCCTCGATCGTGCCCTGCATCTCGTGCAGCATGGTCTGGACCTGTTCGAACTGCTGCTGCTGCTGCGCCAGCTGCTGCTGCATGGCCATGAATTCGCTGTGCAGCTGGTTGCCGGCATTCTGTATGATTTCGATGTCGCTGGCGGCCTGCTGAGCCGCGGCCTGCAGCTGTTCGACGGTCTGCGCGAGGCCGTTGCTGCTGCTGCCCTCCTTCTTGAAGGCCTCGAACTCCTCCGCTGTCTTCTGCGCAAGTTCCTGGATCTGCAGGAACTGCTGGGCCGCGGTGTTGGCGCCACGGGCATCCGCTGTGGCCTTGCCGATATCCTTCTGGAATCCGTCGACGCCGCGCTCGATCATCTCGACCTTGTCGCGCAGCATCACGATGCCCTTGAGAATCCGCCGGAACCCGTCGCGGCGGATGATGAATTCGTGCGACAGGGCGCCGAGCATGACGATGAGACCGCCGGTCACGAGGCCGATGAAGAACTGACCCGATCCGATCCAGCCCGCGATCATGCCGCCAAAGCCGGCCGCAATATAGGCCGCCGCGAGAAGCAGGTGAATCCGCTTATCCATGACCACGCGTCAAAATAATTCCCCGTTCCGAAGACCGGCCGCCACCCGGCGCAAGGTACGCCCACAGGATTCGCAAGGCAAGCTTACAGGGCCGGGTAGCGAGTCCCGGTCCCCACGGCCGCGGCGACTTCATCGTATCCATCGGCATGCAATAAAGCTGCCAATTCGCCCTTGATTCGCCGTATCAATACAGGTCCTTGGTAAACAAATGCTGTATAAACCTGAATTAAGCTGGCGCCGGCGCGGATTTTCCGGTACGCGTCGCGGCCGCTGGCAATGCCGCCGACCCCGATGAGGGGCACCGCGCCAGCGGTCCTCCGGTACATGTCGGCGAGCAGTTCGGTCGACGGTTCGAACAAAGGCCTTCCGCTCAAACCCCCGGATTCCGTGCGCCAGCGGCTGCGCAAGCCGGCCGGCCGGGCGACCGTGGTGTTGGCGACGATCAGACCCGCGACCGCGGCGCCGCGCGCCACCAGGGCGATATCCTCGCGGTCCTGTTCCGTCAGGTCGGGCGCGATCTTCACCAGGACCGGCGGCGCATCCCTGGGACACGCCCGCGCCAGCGCCCGGGCCACCGCATCGACGATCGTTGCCAGGGCTTCGGGGCCCTGCAGGGCCCGCAGGCCGGGCGTGTTGGGTGACGAGACGTTGACCACGAGATAGTCTGCGAGCGGCCCGAGCCGTTCGGCGCAGGCGGCGTAGTCGGCGGCTGGGTCGGCGGTCCCGCGATTCTTGCCGATATTGACCCCGACAATGCCGCGCCGTGGCCGGGCAAGGCGCCGTGCCGCCGCCTCCATGCCGTCGTTGTTGAATCCCATCCGGTTGATCACGGCCGCGTCCTCGGCTAGCCGGAACAGCCGGGGGCGCGGATTCCCCGCCTGCGGCCGGGGCGTCACCGTGCCGGTCTCGACGAAGCCGAACCCCATGCGCAGCGCCGCGTGCCAGGCCTCGGCGTTCTTGTCGAATCCGGCTGCCAGCCCCAGCGGATTGGGAAAATCGCGCCCGAACACCCGCGTCCGCAATACCGGATCGTCGGGCCGCCGCTGCACCGGGCCCAGGCCCAGCGCCAGCGCCCGCACCGTCAGGCGGTGCGCACGTTCGGGCTCGAGCCGTCGGATCAATGGCAGGATGAGGCCGTAGGGGTCCATCGCGGGCAATTTCCTGATGCGCCGCCCGGGCGGGGGAGCGAGCCGGCGCGTAGGTGACGGCCCCCGTTCTAGACAAGCCGCCGGAACGACACAAGGCGTGCCCGGATTTCCTCGAATTTTAGTCTTATCCCGGCAGTCGCAGAGTGCCTGTGGCGTGAGTGCATTTTGCAACCGCTGGCTGGGTCGCCATAAATCGACCGCGCAATCCGTAAACCGGCCGGAAACGCACCGAATCCCCGGTTCTTGCGTGTTTCATTGTCGCACCGGACGCAACTGGCACGCGCTTTGCTCCTAATCCAGGGCAACGCGACAGGAAATGCGTAGACGTAATGGATATTCGTAGACCACAGACCGACGGTAACGCAGCATTGCAGGACGATTCCGATCTTATCGACCTGCTGGCGCGTAGGGGCATGCGGACCGTACCGGAAAAACCGACCTTGGATATGTTGACGTCGGGGAGCCTGGCTGGAGGCGTATCGGTGGAGACCGCCTGGAACATCTGGCAGGCTATGTTGAAGACGGCCCCCTGAGCCGCTGCACCGGCTCAGGGGAGCCTTCCCCTTTCGCGCGCACGGCGTTATCGTGCGGACATGCAGACCATTCACTTTATCGACGACAAATGGGTCGAGGGTGAGCCGTTGCTGCTCGGCCCGTTGACCCATGCCACCTGGATGGCCTCGGTGGTGTTCGACGGCGCGCGCGCCTTCGAGGGCGTGGCCCCGGATCTCGACCGGCACTGCCAGCGGCTGATCGCCTCGGCGCATTCGTTCGGGCTCAAGCCCCGCTACGGGGCGGGGGAGGTGGAGGAAATCGCGCGCGACGGCATCGCGAAGTTCCCCGAAGGCACGGCGCTGTACATAAGGCCGATGTATTTCGCCGAGAAAGGGGCGCAGTACTTCGTCGCCCCCGACCCGGAGAGCACCCGGTTCTGCCTGTCGATCTTCGCCCGCGAGATGCCGGAACCGGGCCAGATGTCGGTCTGCCTGTCAAGCTACCGCCGCCCGGCGCCGGACATGGCGCCGACCGACGCCAAGGCGTCGTGCCTCTATCCGAACTCGGCGCGCGCCCTGATCGAGGCGTCCAGTCGCGGCTTCGACAACGCCGTGGTGCGGGACCCGGACGGCAACGTCGCGGAGCTTGCCACCGCCAACATCTGGATCGGCAAGGACGGCGTCGCCCATACCCCGGCAGCCAACGGCACGTTCCTCAACGGCGTCACCCGCCAGCGCGTCGCCGCACTGTTCCGCGACGCCGGCATCGCGGTCGAGGAGCGCACCGTCACATGGGACGAGGTGCTGGCCGCCGACGAGGTGTTCACCACCGGCAATCTGTCGAAGGTGATGCCGATCACCCGGGTCGAGGACCGCGAGCTGCAGCCCGGCCCGCTGTTCCGTCGCGCCCGCGAGCTGTACTGGGAATTCGCTCACCAGCAGGGTTGAGGTCACGCGTTCGCAGCCGCGCGGGCCGGAATGCGCCGCTGCGCCATCGGCGACCCGCAAGCCCGCATTTGTTGACCGGCAGGCCGCTCGCGCGGAGCGGCGATGGCTTTGCCGGGGGCCGATACACCGCAGGATGCTCAGGGTTGAGGCACGATTCCCTGTATAGCGGAGGCGCCGCCGCACCCGGCGGACTCTGTATCCTTGCCCGCGGGCCAGTCGAGATCGGCCAGCAGCGGCAAATGATCGGAGGCGTGCCGGGTTGCGCCTTCCGTCCAAACCCGGTCGATCAGGCTGGCTGGCCGCGACCAGATTCGATCCAGCGGCAACAACGGCAGGCGGGCGGGAAACGTGCGCGGCACTTGTGCCGTTCCGAATCCTCGGCCCAGCGACCTGTGCAGCCGGCCCCTGCGGCGCCACTCGTTGAAGTCGCCCATGACCACGACGGGGGTTTGACAGTCGCCTGCCAGGATGTCCCGGAGCATTGCAATCTGTTTGCGGCGCTCCCGCGCCTGCACGCCGAAATGCGAGGTGATCACCCGCAGCGGCCCCCCGGGCAGTTCGAGGTACGCGTCGATCAGGCGCCGAGGTTCGCGGCCGTCCAGCGAGATATCGTACGTGCGTTCGTGCGCGATCGGCCAGCGGCTGGCCAGCATGTGGCCGTAATGTCCCGCCTGGCCGGAAATGGTGAAGGCTTCGACGACATTGGAATGACCTAGCGAGCGGAAATGCGCGAAACCGTCGAAGGCGCCATGCCCACGGTCACGCGAATCCACCTCCTGAAGGGCCACGATATCCGGATCGAGTCGGGTGAGGACCGAGGCGGTGCGCGCTGGGTCGCTGGTTCCGTCGATGCCGAGAAACCCGTGGATATTCCATGTCATCACGCGGAGTTTCACTGCCGCTGCCTCACTTCTCCCGGCGCCGGCGGAGGCGCGTGATCAGCATCTGCAACAGGTAGGACAGGCCGATCCAGCCAGCTACCGCCAGCGCGAACAGGATCATGTTCCCGGCATCGGGATTCTCCCAGACATGACGCAGCCGGTCCCCGAGTGCGGTCATGACCACGATGCCGGGCGCCATGCCGAGGGCCGTGCCGATCACGAAATCCCGGAAATTGATGTGCGACGCCCCCGCCACGAAGTTGATGAAGGTGAAGGGCGCCACAGGCACGACGCGCATGGTGACGACGGAAAGCACGCCCTTGCGACCCATCGCCCGGCTGATGCGGTTGACACGCGTTCCCATCAGGTCGCGCAGAAAACTGCGTCCAAGCAGTGACCCGACCCCGTATGACGCCGCTGCACTGATCAGTGATCCGCCGGTCGCCAAGAGGAGGCCAGACCAGGGACCGAACGCCATCGCGGTCAGGGCGATCAATACGGTGATCGGGAAGACCAGCAGGCCGCCGACGACATAGATCAGCGGGACGAGGATGTAGACCCATTCGCTGGCGACGATGCCGTCGAACCACGGCTTGAGCGTCGCCGGATCGGTGAGCGCGGCCAGCGGCGTGAACTGCCAGACGATCATCAGCCCCAGCAAGACCGCGCCGGTCGCAAGCAGCTTTACCCAGCGTCGGACCGGCGGTCGCGCCGGCTGTGCGTCGAACATGTCGCCGAACAGGCTCGACGGTTCGATGGGACACTCGGGATCGGCGACACCCGTCAACAGGTGCGATAACTCGCCGGCGTATCTTTCGTCGTCCTCGATCGGCCGGAGGGCGCGGCCATTGTTCTCGCGTCCCAGCAGGTCCGGCCAGGGCGACCCGGAGCGGGCGAAGAACCGCTCGAGTTCCGGCGCCGACAGTCCGAGGTGTTCGCCCAGCACCCGGTTGCGGATGGCGGCGACCGCTTTCATCGTCGCGTCGTCCGAGGCCTCGACACTGAGATCGCACTCGCTGTCCAGGCCCATCGAGCGGTGGTTGAGGTTCGCCGATCCGACCCGCAGGAGGCGGTCGTCGACGAGCATCAGCTTCGCGTGCACCATGACAGCCGTTTCGGCGTTGCCGTCGCGCACAGCCGGATAGACCAGATGGACGCGGTCCGCGACACCCGCGGTGCGGAGCGACCGCATGAACCGCACCCGGCCCGCCGTCATCGTTCTTGCCTCCACCCATCCGCCGGGCCGCTTGGCGCTGACGATGATGCAGCGAAGCTCCGGCCTTTCCTCCAGGCGGCGTGCGAGCGCGACGGCGACCGCGTCGACCGTCACGTACTGGTTTTCGATGTAGATGTAGCGCTCGGCCGTTTCGATGGCCCGCTGGAAAAGGCGTTCGACCTCCCGCACTTCGTTGCGGCCGTAATATTGGGGCAGAGTGCGCGACAGACCGATGTCGACATCGGTGAAGTCGGGCTTGACGCCGTCCGGCCATGGGCCGTCGCGCGGCACGATCGGGCCGGCATCCACGCAGGCCGCCGCCGACCAGCGTTCGCGCGCCAGCTCCGACAGCGCCTGCGCGGCATCGCCGTCAACGACCATCTGGATGTCGTGGAACGGGCCGTACGGCTTGCCGGCATGATCGACCCTGCCCTCCTGCTGCGGCCGGTGGTCCGGCTTGTCCCAGCGCCGGATCGTCAGATCCAGGCCGCCGCTGAATGCCACGGCGTCGTCGATCACCACGATCTTCTGGTGATGGCTGGCGCCGAGCGGCAGGACGTCGTCGAGACAGACCTCGATCTGTGGCGGCGTCTTCCAGTCCAGGTTGAGCCGCGGCAGAGGCTCGCGCTCGAGCGCGAAGAGCATCGAATAGTCCCATAGGAGGACACGGATGCGGATGTCCGGTTTCTGCTTTGCGATCCAGACCAGCAGCTCGCCCAGCCGGTCCGGCGCCGGATCCTCCGCCGGGTCGCGCAACGGCTCGAGCCGGGTCCGACTGTCGACGTCCCAGCCGACGATCTGGATCGATCTTTCGGCCTGCAGAAGGGTGGAACGCAGCGCGGAATAGTAGTTGCTGCCGTCCACCAGGACTGCTGCGCGCGCGGCATGCGCCAGCCGCCAGCAGGTCTTCCCCGGTTCAAGTGCGCTGTCTGCCATACGGTACGGTCCGTTGTTCGTCCGAGTCCTGTCGCGCCTCGCCGCAACGCTGTCTACCGGCGGCGCCGCACGGTTCGCGGCGCCAATGAGCATTTCCGGCGCCGCCGCGAAATTCATGCTCGCAGGAACGGCGGTCCGGCGATAGGGTTGGCGATCCGGACCGCCGCTGCGGATGCATATGCCATGATGAGGACAGTTTTCATACCCCTGGCCGACATCTATGTGCCGACCAAGCTCGCCCGGACGCTGGATGCGGCGAGGGTCGAGACGCGTGCCGAGGACATCCTCGAGCACGGACTCGAGACGCCGGTCCAGCTGCGCCGCGACGAGTCGCGCAACCGCTACGTCCTGGTCGCCGGCCTGCACCGGCTGGAGGCGGTGCGCGCGCTCGGCGAGGAGACCATCGAGGCGCTGATCGTGCACGCTCGGCGGCGCTAGATGATTGTCCCGTGCCGCCCGCGCCGAGCGCCGGCATGGCTGCGGGATCGCGGCGGCGCGAGGTCCCCCGCATCGCCTCACGCGCTGTTGACCCCGCGTGATCGCCCGTCGCGGGTAGGGTGCGCGCCGTTCAACGACGCTGATGGAGAGGCAACCTATGCCAACGACATCGATCCGCCGGGCGGCGCCGCTGCTGGCCGGCGCATTGCTGATGATGCTGGCGGCCGCAGCGGCGGCGGCCGACAACCCGGCCCCCTATCCCGGCACCCAGGTCATCGAGACCGGCCATACCTATGCCGAGCTCGTGTCGCGCCTCGATGAAGCGGTCAGGGCCAACAAGATGGGGCTGGTCACCCGCGCCAGCGCCACCGTCGGCGCCAAGAAGATGCTCGACAAGACGATCCCCGGCAACATGGTGGTCGGCGTCTACCGGCCCGACTTCGCCGTGCGCATGCTGGAGGCCAGCGTCCCCGCCGGCATCGAGGCGCCGCTGCGCTTCTACATCACCGAGAAGACCGACGGCACCGCGACCCTGACCTACCGTCAACCGAGCGCCGTCTTCGCGCCCTACGAGGTGCCAGCGCTGGACGCGATGGCCACGGAACTCGACGCCATATTCGAGAAGATCGCCGCCGAGGCCACCGGGGAGTAGCCGCCAGACACCGCGGCCCATATGGACAATCCCGGCCGGCTTCGCTACCATTATTGTGCGCTGCACAATAGGCGCGGGCGGAGGAGGGCCGGCACATGGCGGACTTCGAGGACAGGTCGCTGGAGGAGTGGCGCAAGCTTGCCGAGAGCGAACTGAAGACCCGCACGCTCGACGACCT
>JABAOH010148595.1_pt2 | contig 32690 bp, 24 predicted proteins | sample 7062181 | NCBI WGS metagenome assembly JABAOH01 (sample SAMN14538630, study PRJNA623070) | marine sediment metagenome | biome: marine biome [ENVO:00000428]; feature: marine pelagic biome [ENVO:01000023]; material: deep marine sediment [ENVO:00002113]; isolation source: pool of 5 deep marine... | reverse complement strand
ATTTTGTCGCGGCATAAATACACCCCTGCATAAAAAAGGCCGCCCGATAAACGGGCGGCGCTATAAGCAGAAGGTGTGTCAGGCGCCGATAAATCGTTATGGAAGACTCTGAACCTCCCTGTCTGTCCGTACTCCCCGGCTTCATCGTCATGCCTGCGAACCGCAATCCGGCTGACGGGCTCCCGTGCTGTCCAGGCGAACGGGCCTTCGTCAAACATGAGCGCGTGATGAGAGGTTACACGCGTTGCTCATTACCGCACATGCGCTTCCTGCATGGCTGTCACGCCGGCATCGCCCGTGAGTTACACCCCATCTCCGTGCGTACCGATGTGGTACGCGGGAATGCTACTACATCTTGTGCGGGAAGGCGAGAATTACGCAACATCTGGTTGGGATTGTCCGGATTCGAACAAAATCGGGTATTCTCGAGCCGATTGAACGAGGAATGCGCCGATGTCCGAGAGTTTCGCGGTCGACAAGATCAACAAGGTTCGCCAGCTCGGCGAGTACGCGAACTACGACAAGGAGACCGTCTACCGGGTGCTCGACGCAGGCCTGGTTGCCCACGTCGCCTTCGTGCAGGACGGAGCAGCGGTGGTCGTGCCGATGATCTACGGTCGCGAGGACGACACGATCTACCTGCACGGCGCTCGCAAGGCGCGCATCATCCGCATGCTCGAGCAGAACGACCGCGCCTGTCTCAACGTGACCCTGGTGGACGGCATCGTCTACGCGCGTTCGGTGTTCAATTCATCGATGAATTACCGGTCGGTGACCGTTTTCGGCGCGCCCTCACTGGTCGCTGGTCATGACGAAAAACTGGCGGCGATGCGGGTCATCAGCGAGCACGTGATGCCGGGCCGCTGGGACGAAGTCCGCGACTCGCACGAGCGCGAGGTGAAGATGACCGGCGTTATCAGGCTCGAGATCGAGTCGGCCTCGGCCAAGCTGACCGAGGGGCACCCTGAGGATGAGGACGAAGATTACGAGATCCCGATCTGGGCCGGCGTATTGCCGGTGACGACCCGTGTAGGCGAGCGGGTAGACGCGGACCGGCTGATCGAGGGCGTCGAAGCCTCAGATATTGTCCGGCGTATGCAGAACAGAGAACTCTGAATCGACGTCGAGGTGGCCGGTCTTGAGCCAGAGCGTCGTGTCTTTCATCGCGATCAGCGTCGTCGCGGCGCCGTCGGGCAGGCGCAGCCAGCTCTCCTCGCGCAGCGCCCGACCATCGTAGAGCAGGGCGCCGCTGACGATGAACAGCTCGGCGCCGCCCGCCGCGCCGAGCTGAAACTCGGCGCCAGCCGCATAGCGGCGCATGCAGACCCGCTCATTGCGGAAGGCATACAGGTCAAGTCGCGTTTCCAGTTCGCTGACCGTGGACCAGGCCGATACGTCGCGGGTATCGATGACGATTCGCTCGAGATCGTCGGGCTCGAATTGCCGCAGCTTGACGAGAATTCGACAGCCGTTCTCGCTGCGCGGCGCGTGGCCCGTGCCGGGCGGATTCCGGACATAGGTGCCGGCCGGGAAATCGCCGGACTCGTCCGAGAGTACGCCGTCGAGCACCAGGAACTCCTCCCCTTTGGGATGCGTGTGCGGCGGGAACGCGCTGCCGGCCGCATAGCGCACGATGCTGGTCGCCCGGGCAACCTCGTCGCCGATGCGATCCAGCATCAATCGATCGACCCCGGATTCGGGCGAGCAGACCCAGTCGTCGTCTCTCGGCACGACCACCGCGGCCTTCGAAAAGTCGGCATTGATACGCATAGCCGGATACTACTAGACGCCTGCCGCATCGATCCACGAGTGCCGGATTTTTGGCGCAGGCACAAACAAAAACCCCGGCACTCGCCGGGGTTCTTGCGGCTACATGGAACCGGGATCAGTCCATGACGTACTGCAACTCGACGCCATAGATGCGGCCCTTGTTGAGCGGCGAGAACGTATCCCGAATGTCGAGTGCTCCGAAGAATGGCAGCTGCGTGTCGCCGCCGATCGTCGGCTGGTCCTTGAGGTTCTTGCCGAATACCGACAGGGTCAGGCGGTCGTCGAGAAATCCGAAGGCGAGGCGCGCATCGACCATGTCCGCCTCGTACAGTTGACCGAGGTTGTTGTCGGTGTAGTAGGCCGCATCGCGACGGTAGTAACTCGCCTGCGCCGTGAACGAGCCCCAGGACATTGCTCTCGAGAAGATCGCCTCGCCGCCGTAGGACCAGGGCGCCAGCCGCGGAATCTTGAGCTGCTTGTCGTTATCGTCGACCACGCCGTCGCCGCTGATATCGAAGCGGACATCGTTGTATTCGCCGTCGACGTAGCCGAGGCTGCCGCGCAGGATGAAGTCGTCGCTCGCCGCAACCGTGATTTCGGCATCGATACCCTTGATCGTCGCGTCGGCCGTATTCCTGATCAGCTGCACGACGCCGGCGACCGGGTCGGCGAGGTTGATCTCGCGCTGCATGTCCTCGATGCGGTTGCGGTAGAACGCCAGGTTGGTCCTCACCCGGCCGTCGGCCCAGTCGGCCTTGAGGCCGACTTCGACAGACGTCTGTTCTTCCTCGTCGAATGCCTGGTTCGGAATGGCCACCGCCGTGTGCCGCATGTTGTATCCGCCGCTGCGGAAGCCCTTGGTCCAGAATGCATAGAACTGCATGTCATCGTTCGGCATGATCTGGACGCCCACCTTGGGGGTGAAGTTGTCCCAATCGCGTGAATCATTGAAGTCATAAGCCTGACAGCCGACCGGGAAGGTACAGGTATTGAACAGGATGGATGCGATCTGTGCGTCCTTCTCTTCTTCCGTGTAACGGCCGCCGAGGTTGAAAGTGATGGAGTCGCTGACGTGCCAGTCTAACTGCGTAAATACGCCCCAGGTCGTCTGGTCCTGCGTGCCCCCGCCCGTGATTCCGGGCGGCACGAAGCCGACCGGTGGAATCTGGCGATTTTCAAGGTAAGTAAACTCCTGGGTGAAGTAATAGATACCGGCCGTGACATCGACGGTTCCCAAGGCGCCCGAATACCGCAATTCGTTCGACAACTGTTCCTGATCGATCGCGGAGGGCGCGTGGAACAGGAACGCGGGCGTCGAATCGATATCGCCCATGGTCTGGGATTCATACTCGCGGTAACCGAGGATGTTGGTGATCGTACCGTCGCCGAAGCCGACGTCGATGTTGATCTCGGCAATGACGTTGGTCCACGAGTTGTCGTAAAAACCCTCCTCGTCGATCGCGAAGTCAAACCCTTCCCTGTCGTATTGCCCGGCACAGAGGCCGGGTACGGCGAAGACGACACAGCCGCCATTGTGCGCGGCCGGACCGTCGCCCTCAGACTGCCCGTGTTCACCCCGTACGATCAGGTTGGCCGAATCACCGAGATCGAACTCGAGCGCGCCGCGTACGACCGTGGTTTCCGCCTTGCCGAAATTGTCGTTGCCGTTGGCCAGGTTGGTATGCCAGCCGCCGTCGTCGTTGTAGTAGCCGGCGAGCTTCCAGCGAACGCTGTCGCTGAGCGGTCCGGACAGCACTGCCGACGCATACATGTTTTCGCCGGTCTCGTAGGCGACCCGGCCGTTGAACGAGAACTCCTCGGTCGGCCGCGTCGTATTCATCACGACGGCGCCGCCGGTGACGTTACGGCCGAACAGCAGGCCCTGCGGACCGCGCAGGACCTCGACGCTCTCCAGATCGAAGACGTCGAAGACGACGCCGGCATTCAGGCCGTAGTACATGCCGTCGACGAATACGCCGACGGTCGGGTCGATCGAAGGGATCGAACTGTTGACGCCGAGGCCGCGGATCGAGAAGTTGGCCGTGCCGCGCGTCGTGCCGATGTCTTCGAGCTGCACGCTCGGCGCGTTGTAGCCGATCGCCTTGAGGTCGCGAATGTGCATCGCGTCAAGCTGATTCTGGCCGTAGGCCGAGACCGCGACGGCGGCTTCCTGGGCCTCGATGCCACCGGCCCGCTTGGTCGCGGTGACGATAATTTCCTCGAATATGGCCTCGCCGAGGTCCTGCCCGTAGGCAGCGCCGAGCGGCAGCATGGCCGCGAGAGCCGCGGTGGCGCACACCTGCCGGCACCTGTTTGTAATATGCATGACCGTGTCTCCGTAAAGAGCAGTGCTTCCAATGTATCGTTGACTTGGTTACAACAAATCGCCTCGAACCGAGGCTGCCATCGATGCATCAACGCATGAAACGTATATTTATGAATTTTAGCGGATAAAGGTACAAAAAGGGACACGTCGCCGAGCAAAAGCAGCAAATACCAGCCCTGAGTGTTGCGAAAAAGGCACAAAATGTCCGGGCGGCGCCGGCAGCCGTCTCAGGTGAACTGGCTGTTTTCCAGCTCGAGCCTCAAAAGCGCTTCCTTGGTCGGCAGGCCGCCGCCGAATCCGGTCAGGTCGCCGCTCGCGCCGATGACGCGATGACAGGGGATGATGATGGGGAGCGGATTTCGGCCGTTTGCTGCGCCGACAGCGCGGACCGCCCGGGGACGCCCGATTCGTGCCGCGATGTCGCTGTAGGAACAGGTCGTTCCGTACGGGATCCGCTGCAGTTCGTCGAGCACCTGCAGCTGGAACTCCGTGCCTGTCGGCTTGAGCGCGAGGTCGAATTGCGTTCGCTTGCCTGCAAAATACTCCCGCAGCTGCCGACGCGCTTCGCCGAATGGCTTCTCGTTGAAGATCCAGTCCGGCTCCGGTTCGCGGCGCATCGAGCCCTCCGGGAAACCGACGATGGCCAGCCCGTCGTCGTCGCCTGCGAGCAGCAGGTCGCCGATCGGCGTGTCCAGGTAGCAGTAGTACATCCGCCTATCCTCCGGAGCCCGCGAGGGAACCCCTTAGAAGCATAGCAGCGTACGCACGCCACGGCCGCCAGCGCTCGGCGCGCTCGGCCAGCGCCTTCGGCGCGACCGGGACCGACTTCGACGACGCGCGGCTGGCCGTTGACGACGAGCGTGCGCCTGTAGGTGTTGCCCTCGACACATTCGACGCCGGGCGTGGCCCGCCCCGCAAAAAAACCCAGCAGCCGGCGCCAGTCTTAGGGTGTCGAACAGCTCAGTCGCAACGTACGTTACTGGTCGAGACCGCCCATGCACATGTACTTGATCTCCAGGTAGTCGTCGAGGCCGTACTTGGAACCTTCGCGGCCCTGGCCGGACTCCTTGACGCCGCCGAACGGCGCCATCTCGTTGGAGATGATGCCCTCGTTGATACCGACGATGCCGTACTCGAGGCCTTCGCCGACCCGCCAGATGCGACCGACGTCGCGCGCATAGAAGTAGCAGGCCAGGCCGAACTCGGTGTCGTTGGCCATCGCAATCGCCTCGGCTTCCGTCTCGAAGCGGAATAACGGCGCAACCGGCCCGAAGATCTCCTCGCGGAAGACGCGCATATCGTCGCTCACGTCCGTCAGGACGGTCGGCTGCACGAAACAGGCGCCGAGCTCGGAACGGGCACCGCCGACGGCGACGCTCGCGCCCTTGGCAAGCGCATCGTCGATGAACTCGAGCACGTCGTTGGCCGCACCTTCGTTGATCAGCGGACCGACGTTGACGCCCTCTTCGGTCCCGTCGCCGAGCTTCAAAGCTGCGGTCGCTTTGCTGAGCTTCTCCGAGAATTCGTCATAGACGCCGTCCTGGACGAGGATGCGGTTGGCACAGACGCAGGTCTGCCCGGCGTTGCGATACTTGCAGATGATGGCGCCCTGCACCGCGGCATCGATATCCGCATCGTCAAAGACGATGAACGGCGCGTTCCCGCCGAGCTCCATCGAGGTCCGCTTGACCGTCCCGGCGCAGGCGGCCATCAATGTCTTGCCGACCGGCGTCGAGCCAGTGAACGTCAGCTTGCGAACGATCGGGTTCGAGGTCATCTCCTTGCCGATCTCGGCCGTCCGGCCGGCGACGATATTGATCACGCCGGGCGGGACACCGGCGCGCTCCGCCAGCTCGACGAAAGCGAACGCGGACAAGGGCGTGGCGTTGGCGGGTTTGCAGACGACCGTGCAACCGGCGGCGAGCGCAGGCGCTATCTTGCGGGTCAGCATCGCATTCGGGAAATTCCAGGGCGTGATGCAGGCGACCACCCCGACCGGCTGCTTGATCACGACGATGCGCTTGTCATCGGATGGCGCGGGGATCGTGTCGCCATAGATGCGCTTCGCTTCCTCGGCAAACCACTCGATATAGCTGGCGCCATAGGCCACTTCGCCGCGCGCCTCCGCAAGCGGCTTGCCCTGCTCGGCCGTCAGGATCTGCGCCAGGTCCTCCTGGGCGTCCATCATCAGGTTGAACCAGCGGCGGAGAATGCCGGCCCTGTCCTTGGCGCTCCGTTTCCGCCACCCGGGCATCGCGGCTTCGGCGGCCGCGATCGCGCGCCGGGTCTCGTCGGCGCCGCAGGACGCAACCTCGGCGATCGTCTCGCCATTGGCGGGGTTGGTGACGGCGAAGGTGCCGCCGTCGTCGCTATCGACCCACGCGCCATCAATGTAGGCGCGTGATTTTAAAAGCGCCTCGTCCGAGATCTGCATGCTCGCTCCTGTTGTTATTGTCTGGAGAGGGGGAGAACGAGCATAAATAGATGCAGCGGCCTCATCAATATGCATGGAAAAAGCCCCGCCCGTTCGGCCCGGGGCTCATGCAAAGCGGCGCCGGGAACCGGGCTGCCTTGTGCTGATCGGCGCTGAGCCAGCATTCCAGCTCGTCGCCACCGCCGATCAACGCACCGTTGACGAAGACCCGGGGGACGGTCGTTCGTCCGGTAACCGCGCGCAGCGTCCGCTCGGAAAATTCGCTGTCGAGTTCGAGCGTGTCGAACTCGATGCCGGCATCGCGTAGCGTGGACCTGGCGCGGACGCAATGCGGGCAGCCGCTGCCGCGAGCTCGGTCTGGCCTGGAGAAAAGGCGGCGATCGACGCGACGAATTCCGGATGCTCGGCGATTATGTCAGGGAGCAGCAGGCCTGATGCCGGTCGTTTTGTGACCGCAGTCACGAATTGGTGGCCGCTCAGCCGTTCATTTTTTGTCGTGTGACCGGCGGCAGCGCAGTCGAGCTCTGCCGATGGCAACCTGCTCACGTGAATGCCCCGAACCCAACGAATACTGCCATGTGGTTACCGACGCCGATCTATGAAGCACTCCCGTACCTATACGTGCTGGGTGGCGTGCTGTTTATCTCCGGTACTCTATATATCGGGCTGACCGCACCGGGCGCGGCACTGTACATCGCCTGTGGACTGGTCTCGATCGTCTACGGCGCCTACATATTCGCCAAGCGGCACGCCTATCGGGCCCGGCTGACGAAAACCGGGCAGATCGAAGTCACCTGAATTTCCTGCGCTTTACTCGATCGGTTGCGCGACGTGCAGCACGCCGTTGTCCTCTGCCCAGTCGTTGATCGCGGCCAGGTCCGACCTGGCGATATCGCGCAGTTCCTGTTTCCGGTCGTCCCACTGGAAGCCGAGATCTGACAGTCGCTGGAGCGATCCCTCGGAGACCGGCGCGCCGGCGCGATCGATGACGTCCAGTACATGGCGGATGTGTACGTCGAGCATCGGCGGCATGCTGTCTTCGTCCTCGTAAGTCCCGTACCGGGTCTGTGTGACCTTGTTCTCCCATTCCGTCAGGCGGGCGACGGCGGATTCGCCGACTGCAGCGAGCTCGGCATCGCCCGGATACTCGGCCATCAGGACCTCAACCTGGTTACGCGCCTTGCGTGCGACCGCCAGGTTGATCAGCAGTTCATTGAGCATCAAGGTAACCTCGCTACGGCGTTCCGACAGGAACTCGTAGTCCGCCTCCGTTGCATCGACACGCGGGTCCGGCAGGATGACGAGGTCCGCACTGCTCGCATTGCCAGCGACAGCCACCGTGACCCGGTAGGTGCCGGGCGTCACCGTCGTGCCGCCAAACCCGGCAAATAACTTCACGTCGTCGATGCAGTTCAGACCGTTGAAACGGAAGTCCCAGCGCCACTGGTTCAGACCCTCCCCATGCTGGGGATATTGCACTTCGAAAGGAATGCGCTGGTCCATGTTGCCGATGATGCAGCGCTCGAATTCGCGCTCCGCGCTCGAGTAGTCGCGTACCAGGTTGCCGTCGCTGTCGCGGATTTCGATCGATAGCGGGCCCTCGACGTCGTCGGCGATGTAGTAGGAGAGCACGGCGCCGGATGGCGGGTTGCTACCCTCGTTGGCACCGCGACGCCCGCCGGTGCGCATCAGGACGGTCGGCTTCGGCGCGAACAGGTGGACGGCCTCGTCGGCGAGATCTGCCGTCGATTGCCGCACGACCGTGAGGTCATCCAGGATCCAGTAGCCCCTGCCCTGGGTCGCGGCGACCAGATTGTCCTGGCGAATCTTCAGGTCGGTGATCGGCACGGGCGGCAGGTTCATGTCGAGTGTCTGCCAGTTGTCGCCATCATCGAATGAGACGAACATGCCGGCCTCTGTGCCCGCATAGAGCAGGCCCTGCCGATCCGGGTCCTCGCGCACGACGCGCACGAAGCTGTTGTCCGGCAGATCGTCGTCGATCTTGTCCCAGTCATCGCCGTATTCCGAGACCTTGTAGATGTGCGGCCGGAAGTCGTTCATCTTGTAGCCGGACACCGCGATATAGACCGTGCCGGGGTCATGCGGGCTGACCTCGATCGCGTTGACCTGCGCGCCCTCGAGGTCCTCCGGCGTCACGTCCTCCCAGGATCGACCGCTATCGCGGGTCAGTTGCAGCAGGCCATCGTCCGTGCCTACCCAGATCACACCTTCTTCATGCGCTGATTCGACGATGTAAAAGATCGTTCCGTAAAACTCGGCGCCGACGTTTTCCGGCGTCAGCGGTCCGCCGTTGAGGCCCTGTTTAGTGACATCATTCTTCGTGAGGTCAGGGCTGATCTCGGTCCAGGTCACGCCGCGATCGGCGCTGCGCAGGAGTAGCTGCGTGCCGTAATAGAGAATGGAATGATCGTGCGGAGAAGATGCCACCGGCGCATTCCAGTTAGTGCGGTATTTGAGGTCCTTCGACTGCTGGCCGAATACGTACTCCGGGTAGGGCTTGATGGGCCGCACCCGTTTGTTCAGGTGGTCGTACTCGGTCAGCGTGCCGTTGATTGTCGTTGCGTAAATGAGGCGCGGATTCTCCGGGTCAAAGGCGATGTGCGCGCTTTCGCCGCCGCCGACCGGAAAGTAGTCGTCGTGCCCGATGCCGCCGTCAAAGGTGCGGCTTGCGATCGCAACGGTTGAGTTGTCCTGCTGGCCGCCGTACAGGCGATAGGGCACCTGGTTATCGGTAATCACGCGATAAAACTGCGCGGTCGGCTGGTTGTAGATGCTTGACCAGGACTCGCCGCCGTCGAAAGTGACCGTCGCGCCGCCGTCATTGGCATTGATGAAGTTCAGGCTGTTGTCCGGATTGAACCACTGGTCGTGATGGTCGCCATGCGGCGTCGACTTCTTCTCGAACGTGACCCCGCCGTCGATCGACTTCATGATCGGCGCATTCAGCACCCAGACCGTGTCCTTGTCCTGCGGGTCCGCCTTGATATGGATGTAATACCAGGCGCGCGACCACAGGATGCGATCGTTATTGAGGAGTTCCCAGCTCTCGCCGTAATCGTCACTGCGCCACAGACCTCCCTTGTCGAGCTCGGCCTCGATGATGGCGTAGACACGGTTCGGGCTCGATGCCGAGACGTCGATGCCGGTCTTGCCGATCAGCCCGGGCAGACCGCCCTCGAGTTTCTCCCAGCTGTCGCCACCATCGGTGGTCTTGAAAAGGCCGCCGGCCGTACCGCCGGACTTGATGAACCAGGGCTTCCGGCCATGCTCCCACATCGAGGCATAGATGATGCGCGGGTTGGTCGGATCCATTGACAGGTCGGTGGCGCCCGTCTCATCGTCGACCTGCAGGACGGCGTCCCAGGTTTCGCCGCCGTCCCGGCTGCGATAGACGCCGCGCTCTTCGCTCGGTCCCCAGATCTGGCCCTGCACCGCGACATAAACGAGCTCGGGATCTTTCGGGTGCACGATGACGCGGGCGATCTGTCCGGCAGCAGGCAGGCCGATGTGTTGCCAGGTCGCGCCGGCATCGGTCGACTTGTACATGCCGTCGCCATGACTCGTCGTCACGCCGCGGATCGGCGCCTCGCCCGTGCCGACATAGATAACGTTCGGATCGGCATCAGCGACGGCAATCGCGCCGATCGTGCCGACGTTGAAATAATCGTCCGAGATGTTTTCCCAGGAGATGCCGGCGTTGGTCGTCTTCCAGACGCCGCCGCCTGTAGCGCCCATGTAGTAGAGCCGGTCGTTACCGGGCACACCGGCAACCGCGGTAACGCGCCCGCCCCGCCAGGGCCCGATCTCGCGCCATTTCAGGCCCTCGTAAAGCGCCGGATCGACGGTGTCGGTTGCATGCGCGTGAAATGCCGACGCGAATGCGATCAGCCCGAGGAAGACGGACGAGAGGAGCGCTCTGCTGGTATTCATGATTTCCCCCGTTGGTACGCGAATAAGGTATCACGAACGCGGAAGCTTACTGGCAGAGCAGAGAGGGCCCCGGATGGGCGCTGCTGAAATTGGTGCCGGCACCCGGAGTCGAACTCGGGACCCAGTCGGCCCGAGTTGCTGAATCGTACGCTGCAGCCTGATGCCGACTGACCTTTAGTGGCTCCGCCGGGGAATCGGGTAACTGACCGGCAGGGGAGTTCTCTGCTGGAAAAAACCGGGGCCCCAACAGGGGCCCGGAATTTGGTGCCGGCACCAAGAGTCGAACTCGGGACCTGAGGTTTACAAAACCCCTGCTCTACCAACTGAGCTATACCGGCTGTCAATGAGGCGGCGGATTATAACCGCTTATTCGGAACGCGGGCAGGTCGCGCGGTTCCGCAACAGTACGAGATCTTCGCCATACTTGCCGATCATGTCGCCGGCGCCGCGGCCGGGCGGCAGTCCGACGTCGACAAAATACACCGTGGCGTCGCGCATGCGGGGCGTGATGTCGGCGGGCAGGTCCAGCGACTTGGCCTGCAGCTCGACGCGTTCCGCGCGCGAGCGCTCGCCGAACAGGCCGAGCGAAATCTTCAAACCCTCGTCGTCGGTCGGCACCAGGTAGGCATCGCCCAGTCCGCCGTCGCGAAGTTTGTCGAGCATCCGGTTGCCGGACTGGCGATCGGGGATGTTGCGGATCTGCACCCAGTGACCGACGAACACCTGTCCTTCCGTTGTCCGCATGCTCGCCCGCAGGCCTTCAGCCCGGTACTCGGCGAGGGCCGCATCGGCGTCGGTGGCCGTCTTGAGCGGCCCGATACTGACGCAGGAGCGGCCGACCACGGCGGCGAGATCGGAGGGTTTGCCGGTGCCGAGGACGGCGCCCACGCTGGCCGCGGCCTCGGCAACCGTGGACCGCCTGAGCTTCAGCGGCGGCCCGAGCTCGGCCTCGTTGACGACGACGATCCCGGTTTCGGCCGGCTCCTCGACGAAGCGGCCCCACATCCAGTAAAGGATGTTCGCAAGCAACAGCAACAACAGGAGGTTTCTCATCGTTGGTCCTGCGTGAAGCCCAACAACACGCACCGCCGGTAGAACAACGGATCAAGTGCAATTAGGATGCGCGACCGGACCGCGCCGGTCAAGGACATGCGCCCGCAGCTCACAGGTCTCGCCAGGCTGGATTGCCGCCCTCGGCGAACGCGGTCGCTTCGTAGACGGCACGGGCGATTGCACGGGCCAGCACGTCCGCCGCCAGCGCGCCCAGGCGCAGCGCGAGCACCGGCCGCGGTACGTCTGCCACCAATATTTTGCCCGTCGACAGGGCGAACACGATGTCGCCATCGAACGGCGCATGCGATGGCCGCAACGCGCGCGCCATGCCGTCACTCGCCATGATTGCAATCCGCTGCAACTCGACGCGGGTCAGCGCGACGTCGGTCGCGACGCAGGCGAGCGTCGTGTTCTCGCGGGGGCTCAAGTCGCCCCGGTAGACCTCGGGCCCGGCTTTCAGTTCGCCCGCGCCAAGCCCGCCGAACTCGTCGCCGATCTCGACCGGGGCGGCCCAGAATTGTTTCGTGCCGGGCGCGATCGCGGAGCCGAGACTGTTGACCGCCGTAATCGCGCCGACCGTGAAGCCCTCGCTCGAGACGACGGATGCCGAGCCCAGCCCGCCCTTGACGCCTCCCGAGTTCGCGCCGTAGCCGGCGCCGGCGGTGCCAAGCCGGAATTCCGTGGCTGCTGATTCAGCCGCCGCGACGCCGAGCTCACGGTAAGGCGGAGATTCGCCCCAGGACTTGTCGCCGCCGTTCGCGAGGTCGTAGAGACAGGCCGTTGGCAGGATCGGTGACGGCGGAACGCCGGGCGCAGGGCGCAGGGAAAAACCGCGGTTGCGCGCGCCCATCCAGGCGGCGACACCATCGGCGCAGGCAAGCCCGTACACCGAGCCGCCGGACAGCAGGATGCCGTCGACTTCCTGCACGAGGTTCTCCGGCTTCAGCACGTCGGTTTCCCGGCTCGCCGGCCCGCCACCGCGGATGTCGACGGCGGCGACCGCGGGCGAGTCCGGCAGGATGATGGTGACGCCGGTGCGCACGGACTCATCCTGCGCCTGCCCGACTCGCAGGCCGTCGACGTCGGTGATCAGGTTTCCCGGCCCCGGCGTCGGCGTCGGCGTCGGCGTCGGCGTCGGCGTCGGCAAAGCATCCTGCGCGCTGGTCGATTCCTGTGCAGCGGCGACACCGGCCGTCGTGAGTCCCGCCAGTGCGGCGATCAGTTCTCTGCGGTTCATCTTCGTGTCCATGCGCCTACGTTATTCAGTTTCTGCCCTCAAGTCGACGTAGCCAGCTCGAGCGTCGGCACCGCGGCAAGCAGCGTCTGCGTATAGGCCTGTGTCGGCGACGCGAACACGTCCTCGGTGGGTCCTTCCTCGACGATACGGCCGTCCTGCATGACGAGGATCCGGTCGGTCATCGCCCGCGCCACGGACAGGTCGTGCGTGACGAACAGGTAGGATACGCCGAGCCGGTCGGAGAGACCGGCGAGCAGATCGAGGATCCGCGCGCGGATCGATACGTCCAGCGCGGACACCGCCTCATCCAGCGCGATGATCGACGGCTCGGTGATCAGCGCGCGCGCGATGGCGATGCGCTGTCTTTGCCCGCCCGAGAACTCGTGCGGGAAGCGCTCGGCATCGCCGCTGTCGAGCCCGACCTGGTCGAGCATGGCGTCGACTCGCTTGCTCACCTCGCCGGCGGTCAGCGGCGACTCCGCCAGGTGCAGGTTCTCGGTAATCAGCTGTTTCACTCGCCAGCGCGGGTCGAAGGTGCCGTAGGGATCCTGGAAGACGACCTGGATCTTGCGCCGGAGCCAGCGCATGTCCCGGGCATTCGCCGTCGGGAAGCGGCGGCCGAACACCTCGACCTGTCCCGACTGCGCCGGATCGAGCCCGAGGATCGTGCGCAGTAACGTCGACTTGCCGCAACCGGACTCGCCGACCAGCCCCACGTTTTCGCGCGGGTATACCGTCAGGCTGACGTCGTCGACGGCGCGAAATGCTGCGCGCTTCGTCAACCATCCGCGGCTGCCTGCGTACTCGCGGACGAGGTTTCGCGCCTCGAGCACGGGCGCGTCGCCGAGCCGCGACGCCTGCCTGGCCGGGACATGTGCAGTGTCGCTCAGCAGTTTCTGCGTGTACGGCTCACGTGAAGACGTGAACACGTCTTTGACCGCGCCGGCTTCGACGAGCCTGCCGGAATGCATGATCGCGACCCGATCCGCAGTCTCTGCCAGCACCGCGAGGTCGTGGGTCACGAGGATCAGCCCGACGCCCTCGTCGTCGACGAGCCTGCGGAAGAGTTTGAGAATCTCGGCCTGCGTCGTGACATCCAGCGCCGTTGTCGGCTCGTCGGCGATCAGGAGCTTCGGCTTGAGGATGGTCGCGATGGCAATCGCGACGCGCTGCCGCTGACCGCCCGACAGGCTGTGCGGGTAGCGGTCGAGCGAAAACTGCGATCGCGGCAGGCCGGCGTTCTCCAGCGCTGCTTCTGCAAGCTGCCTCGCTTCGCGCCGGTCCACGTCCTTGTGTATGCGCACGGTCTCGGCGACCTGGTCGCCGATCGTCTGCACGGGGTTCAGCGCGGTCATGGGTTCCTGGAACACGATGCCGATGTCCCGGCCGCGCACCTGGCAATACTCAGCATCGTCCGCAGTCGCCAGGTTCTTGCCCGCGACGAGAATCTCGCCCGACAGCTCCGCCCTGTCGGGCAGCAGTCCCGCGATCGCTAGCGCCGTCATCGTCTTCCCCGACCCCGACTCACCCGCGATGCCGAGGATTTCGCCCGCCTCCAGTTGCAGCGCCACCGAGTCGAGGATCTGCGTGCCGTCGACGGAGACGCTCAAGCCATTGACGTCGAGCAACATCAGCGCCGCCTCCCGAGGCGGGGATTCAGGTGATCGTTCAGCCCGTCGCCGACCAGCCCGAAGCCGAAGACCAGCAGCGTGATCGCGAGACCCGGGAAGATCGCGAGCCAGGGCGCGAAACCGATCATCGTCTGTGCTTCGGCGAGCATCCGCCCCCAGCTCGGCATCGGCGGCTGCACGCCGAGACCGACATACGACAAGCCGGCCTCGGCGACGACCGCGAGCGCGAGCTGAATGGCCGCCTGCACGATGACCAGGCCGGCGATGTTCGGCAGTACGTGCTGCACCGAGATGAGCGCCCTGCCCTTGCCGGCGACCCGTGCAGCGAGGATGTATTCCCGCGACCAGATCGTCAGCGCGCCGCCCCGGGCGACACGTGCAAAAACCGGGACATTGAATATGCCAATCGCGATGATGGCGTTCGTCGCACCGGGTCCATAGACGGCGGCGATCATCACGGCCGTGAGTAAGGCCGGGAACGCAAACACGAGATCGTTCCCGCGCATGATCGACTCGCTCAGTGCGCCCTGGCGGGCGGCCGCCAGCAGGCCCAGCGGCACACCGATGCCGGCGCCGATGACCACCGCGGCGAGCGCGACGGCGATCGAACTCAGCGCCCCCACCATGATCATCGACAGCACATCGCGGCCGAAGTGATCGGTACCCAGCGGATGTTCCGCAGCTGGCGGCAGCAACTTGCCGCCGATGTCGATCGCCGCAACGTCGTAAGGCGTCCAGAACAGTGACAGGAATGCCGTTACGAGAAAGAGCGAAATCAGCACCAGTCCGGCCTGCAGGCGATACGGCCATCGCGGCCGAACCGCAGCCACAGTCGTCAGTTCCCTGGCCGTCACCTTGCGGCCCTCCGCAATCGCGGGTCGACCACCGAGTACGCGATATCGATCAACAGCGTGACGGTGACGACGGCAAACACGAGCACGACGATGACGTTCTGCACGACGATCAGGTCGCGCTGCGTAATCGCCTGGAAGACGAGCCGGCCGATGCCGGGCAGCGAGAAGACGTTCTCGATGATGATCCCGCCCGCGAGCAGGAACGGCAGTTGCAGGCCGATGATGGTCAGCACCGGGATCATCGCGTTCTGCAGCGCATGCCGCCAGAGCGCCTGCCGCCACGTGAGCCCTTTCGCGCGCGCGGTACGCACATAGTCTTCATGCATCGTTTCCAGGAGCGAGGTGCGCAGCACGCGCGCCGTGATCGCGGCCTGCGGCAATGCGAGTGCCAGGGCAGGCAGGAACAGGTCGCGCAGTGCCGGTCCGACGCCCGCCTCCCAGCCGGCAAATCCGCCGGCGCCGAACCATGTGAGCTGAATCGAGAAGAACAGGATCAACAGCAGGCCGAGCCAGAAATTGGGTACCGCGACGCCAACCTGCATGACGGCATTCAGGGTCGTATCGAGGACACTGCCGCGGCGGCTCGCGGCAATGACGCCTGTCGGCAATGCGATCAGCAGGGACAGCAGGACAGCAATCACCGCGAGCGGCACGGAGACCGCCAGACGTTCCGCAAGCAGTTCCCCGACCGGCACCAGGTAGGTATAGCTGGTGCCGAACCGGCCGGACACGAGACCGCCGAGCCAGCTGAAATAGCGCTGCAGCGCCGGCGCGTCGAGACCCATCTGCTCGCGCAGGGCGGCGACGGACTCGGGGCTCGCGTTCATGCCCATCATGTACGCGGCGGGATCGCCCGGCAGCACTTGCAGGACCACGAAGACGACGACGGTCGCGGCAAGCAGGGTGCCCGCATGCGCGGCGAGCCGGCCGAGGAGCCAGGCCGCGCCCATCCTGTTGAGCGCATAGAGGAGCAGCGCAGCGAAACCGAGCATCAGGACCGTACCGAGCCACGCCGTACGGTCGGCGACGCGCAGCGGCGTCACGCCGGTCGCGGACCCGACGCCGTCGAAATAAGCCAGCGACGCGATATTGGCGGGGATCGGCGTATCGATCCACAGGCCGTTCACCGCCGTCTTCCAGACACCGAGCTGCGCGGACTGCAGGAGAAAGACGTTGACCGCGTCGTCGGCGATCTTTGCCTGGATCTGTCGCAGCCACTCATCCGCCGCGCGTCCGTCCGTCTCCGCGTCGAAGGCCGCGACCAGCGCGTCGAACGCCGGGTCGGCGTAGCCGAAGTAATAGTCGTCGCGCGCGTAGATGCCGAAGTCCATCGGCTCGATGTGTTCGACGATCGTCAGGTCGAACTCGCGGCGTGTGAACACCTGGTCGAGCCACTGCGCCCACTCGATGTTCTCGATCTCGACCCGAATGCCGATCGCCGCAAGCTGCGCGGCGATGATCTCGCCGGAGCGGCGCGCATAGGGCCTCGGTGGCAGGCGCAGGGTCGCCGTGAAACCGTCAGGATAACCGGCCTCGCCGAGCAGCGACCGCGCGCGCTCGAGGTCAAACGGATAGCGGCCGGTCAGGTCGACGTAGGCCCTGTCCTGGCGGGAGTAGTGGCTGCCGATCGGCTCGCCGAAACCGAACATCGCGCCGTCGATGATGGCCTGCCGATCAACGGCGTGCGATATCGCCTGGCGCACGAGCAGATTGTCGAACGGCGCACGGCGGTTATTCATCGCCATGATCACCTTGCCGGCAGTCGCGCCGATGACGAGCTTCAGCCGCGGGTCGCTGCCGAATTCCGCGGCGTTCTCCGGCGCCGGATAGTTGGGATACGCGTCGATGTCGCCGGCTTTCACCGCCGCATAGGCGGCGGCAGGATCGCCGATGAATCGAAAAATAACGCTGGCCAGCCCAGGCTGGATCCCCCAGTACTCGGGATTCCTGTCGAGGCGGACGGATACACCTCGCTGCCAGTCGGCGAAGCGGAACGGGCCGGTGCCTGTCGGCCGGCTGGCGTTGCCGGCCGCGGACTCCTCGGCAACGATCACCGCGTCGCCCCATCCCAGCACCCACAGCAGGTTGCTCGACGGCTGGCTCAGCGTCACGCGTACCGTGTGCGGCGTCAGCGTCACGACCTGCTGGATCGGGCGCAGCAGCGCTTTCTGCGCGTTGCTCGAGTCCGCTGCGAGCGCGCGGTCGATCGAGAATTTCACGTCACCGGCATCGAACGCCGTGCCGTCATGGAAACGCACGTTGCGGCGGAGATGAAAGACGTAATTCAGTCCGTCAGGGGAGATCTCCCAGGACTCGGCCAGCGCGGGCGCGACGTCGCCGGATTGCGTGATGCGCGTGAGACCCTCGAAGACATTGCCGTAGACGATCGAATCCACGGCAGCCGCCGCGCCGCTGGTTGGATCGAGGGTCGGCGGTTCGAGGGGAACGCCGAGCACGAGCTGCTCCTGGGCAAGCGCGCGAGCGGCGATGGCAAGCAGCACCACGAAGGCCAGCGCCGTGCGGATACTCATCGTGCTGCCCGGACCGGCACCGACAGGAGAATGATCACGCGGTACGGCGAAGCAATCGCGAGGCCGCCGTCGCCATGACCTTGGCCGCCTTGCACATGTCTTCGATACCCACCCACTCGTCCGGCTGGTGCGCGAGATCGAGCAGGCCGGGGCCATACGCGATGCAGTCGTCGAGCTTGCCGATGCGATCCACATGCTTCTGGTCATAAGTGCCGGGCGAGCACACGATGTCGGGCTCGACCCCCAGCACGTCGCGAATGGCGCCGGCCGTCGTCGACGCAACGGGCCCGTCGCGATCGGAGATGCTCGGTTCGACGGCGAACAGTTCGCGCAGGTCATAACGAAAGCCGGGGCGGTTCCTGGCGAGGTCCTCGAGGATGGCCGTCACCTCGGCGCGCACATCTGCGAGGCTTTCCTCTATGAGGAACCTGCGATCGACGATCATGCGGCAGGAGTCCGCAACACACGGCGCCGGCAGGCCACTGTTGCATTCCTCCTGCCCGCCATGCAGCGAATTGATATTCATCGTCGACTGCCGGGCGCCATCGGGGACGACCGGCATGTCGGAAATCCGCTCGGCAAGGCCTGGATAGAGGTCGCGATCGAAGCGCTCGAGGACCGCCGCCATGTGGCGGATCGCCGAGTCGCCGAGGAACGGCATCGAGCCGTGCGCGATGCGCCCGAAAGTCTCGATCTCGGCCCACCAGACGCCGCGGTGCCCGACGCAGACCCGATCGACGTTCAGCGGCTCCGGGATGATCACGTGGTCTACGCGTGGTCTCGAGAACCAGCCGCGCTCCGCGAGGTAGGCTACGCCGCCATAGCCGCCCGACTCCTCGTCGGCCGTGCCCGAGATCTCGATCGCGCCCGGCAAGGTATCGTCGACGTCCAGCAGCGCTTCGACCGCGATGATGGCGGCCGCCAGGCCGCCCTTCATGTCGCAGGCGCCGCGTCCCCAGACCTTGCCGTCGCGGACGAGCGCATCGAATGGCGCCACCGTCCACCCCGATCCGGCTTCGACGACGTCGATGTGTCCGTTGAAATGCACCGTCGGACCGGCCGCCTTGCCCTCCCGGCGGGCGATCACGTTCATCCGCGGATAACGATCGCAGTCGCCGGGCGCGCCTTCGCCGCGCACGTAGTCGATCGCGAAACCGCGTTTTTTCAGACGCTCGCCGATGAACTCGGCGCAGGGCTGGTAGGCATCACCGGGCGGATTGACGGTGGGGAAGCGGATCAGGTCGCAGGTGAGCTCGACCAGGTCGTCGACCCGCTCGTCGATGCGTTCGAAAACCTTGTCCAGGATCGCCGTCACGTCATATGCACCGTCCGCCGTCGACCTCGAGCGTAACACCGGTGATCATCGCTGCGTCGTCGGAACACAGGAAGGCGGCTGCCGCGCCCATGTCGTCCGGCGTCGAGAATCGGCCGATCGGGATGGAGGCCAGGAATTTCGCGCGGATCTCGGGCGTATCCTCGCCCATGAAGGTTTTCAGCATGGGCGTCTCGCCCGCGACCGGGTTCAGCGCATTGACGCGGATGCCGGCAGCCGCCAGTTCGACGGCCATCGATCGCGTTGCGGTGATCACCCAGCCTTTCGACGCGTTGTACCAGGTCAGGTTCGGCCGCGGGCTGACCCCGGCCGTCGACGCCATGTTGAGAATCGCGCCCGCGCCCGCCGCCTTCATCAGCGGCACGATCGCTTTCGAGGTCCTGAAGATGGCCTTGATGTTCACGTCGACGATGCGGTCGAAGCTTTCCTCGGTCAGGTCTTCCATCGGTTCGGGTCGCTGTCCGACGCCCGCGTTATTCACGAGAATGTCGATGCGACCTGCAGTGTCCATCACCGACTGTGCGAGGTTTGCCACGTCGCTCGCACGACTGACGTCGGTCTCTATCGCATGCGCCGCGGCGCCAAGCTCGTCAGCGAGTTTCCTGCCCGCATCGCCATCGAGATCCGCAATGAATACCGTTGCCCCTTCGCGGACGAAACGGCGGGCGATGCCGGCGCCGAAGCCGGACGCCCCGCCCGTTACGATCGCGGCTTTACCGTCGAGCATCATTCAGTTACTGCCTCTCGCATGCAGCGCGGCCACGGTCTTCAATGCCGTGAAACTGTAGAGCGCCTCGAAACCTTTTTCGCGCCCGTGACCGGATTTGCCGACACCGCCGAAGGGCAGTTCGACGCCGCCGCCGGCGCCATAGTTGTTGATGAAAACCTGGCCCGCACGAATGGCCTTCGCGAGCCGCATCTGCCGGGCGCCGTCGCGGGTCCAGACACCGGCGACCAGGCCGTAGCCAGTGCCATTGGCGATCGCCAGCGCCTCTTCCTCGGTGGCGAACGGGATCACGACGACGACCGGCCCGAAAATTTCCTGCTGCGCGAGTTCGTGCTCTGCGGGAACGCCGGCGAACAGCGTCGGCACGACGTAATGCCCGCCCTGCGGCGCACTCTCCGCGAGCAGTCCTTCGGCCGCGACCTCGAGGCCGCTGTCGCGGCCGCGGTCGATGAAGCCGCGGACGATCTCCTGCTGGCGCGCGGAAATGAGCGGTCCGACATCGAGATCGTCGATGGCCGGGCCGACGCGCAGCGCCGCAAAGCGCGCCGACAAGCTGTCGACCAGCGTGTCGTAGATTCCGCGCTGCACGAGGATCCGCGAGCCCGCCGAACAGGTCTGGCCGGCGTTCTGTATGCCCGCATTCACGAGCAACGGCAGCGCCGCCTCGAGATCGGCGTCGTCGAACACCAGTTGCGGCGATTTGCCGCCGAGTTCCAGCGTGACCGGCACCGTGTTGCCGGCCGCTGCCGCCTGCACGGCGGCACCGATCTCGGTCGAGCCCGTGAACGACAGGTGATCGACGCCCGGGTGTGCGGCCAGCGCCGCCCCCGCATGTTCGCCGCTGCCGGGTACGACGTTGAGCGCGCCTGCAGGCAGCCCGGCATCCGTGGCGATGCGCGCAAATTCGAGCGCCGTCAGGCAGGCTTCCTCGGCGGGCTTCAACACCGTCGCGTTGCCCGCCGCGAGCGCCGCAACGATGGAACGACCGATGATCTGCATCGGGTAGTTCCAGGGGATGATGTGGCCGCTGACCCCGTGCGGTTCACGCAGCGTATAGACCGTGTAGTCGTCGAGATAGGGAATCGTCTGCCCGTGCAGCTTGTCGACGCTGCCGCCATAAAACTCGAGGTACCTGGCCAGCGCCAGCGCGTCGGCGCGAGCCTGCTGCAGCGGCTTGCCGACATCGAGCGCTTCGAGCTCGGCCAGCGTGTCGACCCGGGAGGACACGGCCTGCCCGATCGCCGTCAGTATGCGCCCGCGCTCGACGGCGTTCAGCCCGCCCCACGCACCGCCCTGCGCCTGGCGCGCGGCGTCGACCGCGGCATCGATCTCGGCGGCCTGCCCCGCGGCAATATTGCCGATCTGCTCGCCTGTCGAGGGATTGCCGAGCGGCAGGACCGAGGCCGGCGACACCCACTCGCCGTTGACGAAGAGCTTGTCGGCATAATCCGGCAGACTCACATCGATTCCCCGATGATCGCGGCGAGGCCCTGCAGGACGAGGTGCGGCCGGTGGACGATCTTGTCACCGAGCTGTGTGAGTATCGGACCCGCCCCACCGCCGGTAACGACGATCTTCGGCCGCAGGCCCGCCTTGCGCATGATCGAAACAGACCGCTCGATCGCCCCGCAGACCGAGTTGAGCGCGCCCGCCTGGACCGCCCGTTCGGTGCGGTCGGCGAATATCTCCATGCCGGGCCCCGGATCGAAAGCGCGGATGCGCTCGCCGTTGATACCGCTGGTATTGGCCACCAGCGAGCGATACATGAGGTGCAGCCCGGGGATGATCTGGCCGCCGAGGTGCTGGCCCGACCGATCCAGCGCATCGATCGTAATGGCCGAGCCCGCGTCGACAACGCACAGGGCGGTTTTCATTTCATGTCGCGCACCGATCATCGCCATCCAGCGGTCAACGCCGAGGCGACGCGGACGCTGGTAGGCATTGCGGACGCCGAACGCCTCTCTTTCGGCGCGCGCGAAGCGGAGATCGCAGCCGCAGTGCAGGCCGATGAAGCTGGCCAGTTTCGCAGCGAAATCGGGGCCGGCAACGTTACTCGCGAAGGCATGCTCGACCCGGCGTGGCAGTTTCCGGGCGAGTCTCGTCATGCGCGCGCCGCCGAGCCCGTCATGACCGATGCTGCCGGTGCGACCGATGCGTCCGTCCTGCAGCACGCCCCACTTCAAACGGGTGTTGCCGACGTCGAGCAACAACGTCCTGGCGCTCATCGGGCGGCGCCCTCCGCGACGAACTGCACTGTGCCCGACGCTACCCGCTGCCTGCCGTCGGCCGTCTGCACCAGCAACGAGCCATCGGCGGCGACGCCGGCAGCGGTCCCGACGACCGTGCGGCCGCCGTCTTCGATACGAACCGCACGGCCGCGCAGCCAGTCGAGCCGCTCGAACGGGCCCACAAACGGCCGAAACCCCCGCGTTTCGAATTCGGCCAGGGCATCGAACAGGTGTTCTATCAGGCTTGCCGACAAGACGCTCCGCGAGGCTATCTCGATGCCGAACGAGGCAAGGTCGCTGACTGCGCCGACCTTTGGCGCGATCAGCTCGACGTCGCGGGCGTCACCGAGATCGATGTTCATGCCGACGCCGATGACGACGGTGATGCCGTCTGCCTGTCGCTGGCGGACTTCCGTCAATATGCCGCCGAGCTTGCCGTCGCGCAGGATCAGGTCGTTGGGCCACTTGAGGCGGATATCCCTTACGCCGCTCTCGGCCAGCGCGGCCGCAATGCCGACGCCGGCTGCCAGGGCCACGGCTGAAAGGTCGGCGCGCGGATGCGGGAAGGTATAGGCCATCGACATGCACAGTCCCGACGAAGGCGGCGAGTACCAGGGCTTGCCCATGCGCCCGCGACCGGCCGTCTGGTGTTCGGCGAGCGCGACGCGGAAGCGACCCGCCGGCGGCGACGGTTCCGACAGGAGGTAAGCGTTCGTGGACTCGAGCTCCGCGAATACCTCGAGATCGTCGAGTCGCTGCCGTGGCCGGCCGCTGATCGGCGCCCGTATGTGGTCCGCGTCGAGGAGCGTCATGACTGCCGGCGGAACAGCATGGCCTTCGTCACCCGGTTCTCGTTACCGTCCAGCATGCGTCGAATGTTCGAGCGGTGACTGAAGATGAGATAGATCGACATCGCCGCACAGTAGATGAACAGCGGCTGGTCGTCGGGCAGCCGGGTCAGCGCAATCACGATCGGGGCGGTCAGTCCCGCGCACATCGTCGACAGGCCGACGAATCCGGACAGCGCCAGTACGACGAGCCATGCGCCGAGCACCGGCGCCAGTATCGAGGGCGCCAGCACGATCAACGTGCCGATCAGCGTCGCGGCGCCCTTGCCGCCACGGAACTCGTGCCAGATCGGCCAGACGTGGCCGATGACCGCGGCAGCGGCACAGGAGATCGTCAACCAGGTGCGTGATATCTCCGCACTGACGCCGATGAAAGGCAAATTCAGCCCGGGTACGAGGCCGGCGGCCAGCACGCCTTTGCCGACATCGATGACGACGACGCCCAGCGCGAACAACCAGCCCTGGGTGCGCAATGCGTTCGTGCCGCCGGCGTTTCCGCTGCCGAGCTGGCGAATGTCGACGCCGCCGCGCAGCCGGCCGACGACCATCGAGCCCATCAACGAACCGATGAAGTAACTGATCAGGAATTTGCTGCCGAGCTCGAGCATCGAAGTGGAGTGCACGCTTTGTTTGAGGCCGGGCGCATTGTAGCATCAGCGCATCTCTGGCAGCCGCAATCCCCGATGCCTTGCCGCTTGTTCCTGAACCCGACCGCCGGCCGCGGCAGAGCCGGCAAACTGGCCGCTTCGCTGCGCGATCTGCTGGCGGCCGCCGGCGTCACCGTGGACATCGTCGAGAGCACGGCGCTCGGCGATCTCGAAGCCCGGGTCTTCGACTATGCGCGGGGAAACGACGGGCCCGTGATCATTGCCGGCGGCGACGGCAGCGTGCACGAGGCCGCGAACGGCATCCTGCGAGCGGAGAGCCGGGCGCCGATCGGACTTGTGCCGGTCGGCACGGGCAATGACTTCGCCAAGGCCTGCGGCATATCGCTCGATTGGGAGACAGCGGCAAGCTCGCTTGCCGGCCGCCTTGCGAAAGGGCTGCCGGCGCGCAGCGTGGACGCGGCGAGCATGAACGACCGTTACGTTGCCAACGGCGTCGGCATCGGTTTCGACGCCAAGGTCAACCGTATTGCGCGCAAGTACCGGTGGCCGATCGGCGACCTCGTCTACCTGGTTGCCGTCATCGAGGGACTCTGGGACGGCGTCATCACGCCGTCGGTAACCATGCGCTACGGTGACGTTGAGTACCGGGGCAGGATCACGCTTGCCAATGTCTCGATCGGGCCGTGGGTAGGCGGCATGTTCTACATCGCACCGATGGCGATGAACGACGACGGCCACCTGGATCTCGTCTACGCCGAGCCGGTGACAAGGCGAAGAGTCCTGTCGCTGCTGCCAAAACTGATCAAAGGCACACATATCGAGGAAGCCGACATCCACTGGGCAGAGGTGGAGGCTTTCGAACTGATCGCGGACGCGCCGGTGCCTTGCCACCTCGACGGCGAGGCGCAGGCATTACAGACGGAATTTCGCGTCAGGATCCTGAAAGACGCGCTCCGCGTCGTCTGACCTGGCTCAGTCCTGGCCGAGCCAGCTTTTGCGCTGTGCCACCGCTTCTTCATCCGCGTCGCTGTCGATGGTGAGATAGCAGGTATCGTCGGGCGGCGCCGCCAGGCTCACGCGGTGGCGCAGCAGACGGTGATCGCGAAACACGGTGAGCGTTACGGTATCGCCGACGTGATGATCGCGGAGCCGGCTGTCCAGGTTGTCAGCCGTCAGGCGCAGACCGTCGATCGCGACCGCCTCGTCCCCCGGCGCGATCCCGGCGCGTTCGGCCGGGCTGCCAGTCAGTACGTTCGCGAAGCGGCTCGCACCGCCGTCGGACACCAGTGTCGCGCCCAGCCACGGCGGCGCTTGCGTGTCTGTCTTCGCCGGTTTGCCACCGGGGTCTTTACAGTCGCTGGCGGGCCTCATGTGCAATTTGACGCCCACGGTCTTCAGCAAGCCCGGTAGCGGCAGGTCCGCGGTTCCGCGAACGTAGCGTTCGAAGAAATCCTCGAGTTCGAGGCCGGTGGTCGAACGCGCAACCGTTTCGAGACCGCGTTCGGGCATGCCCTCTTCCTGGTAGAGGCGCCAGCACTCTTTTACCACGTCGTCCAGCGAGAACCTGCCGGCCGACTCCTTGCGTATGGTCATGTCGAGCGCGAGTGCGACCAGCGACCCTTTCGAGTAATAGCTGATCATCGCGTTGGGCGAGTTGCTGTCCGGCTGGTACAGCTTTGTCCAGGCATCGAAGCTCGAGGCCTCGATGTCCTGACGGAATCGACCGGGGGTCCGCTGCACGCGGGTAATCGTTCGCGCCAGCAGTTCGAGGCAGCTGTCGTTCGTCACGAGGCCGGAGCGCGCGAGGAACAGATCATCGTAGTAAGACGTAATGCCCTCGAACACCCATAACAGGCCGGTATGGGTTTCCGCCGACAGGTCGTAGGGCGAGAACCGCTCGGGCTTCATCCGTTTGACGTTCCAGAGGTGGAAGTACTCATGGCTGCAAAGGCCGAGGAACTTCCGGTAGTCGTCGTCGATCTTGGCGGCGCCGCGCCGCGGCAGGTCCTTGCGACTGCACATCAGGGCGGACGACCAGCGATGTTCGAGGCCGCCGTAGCCATTCTCCCTGACCGCCAGCAGGAACAGGTAGCGATCGAGATCCCCGGGCTTGCCGAGGAACGAGATCTGTGCCTCGCAAAGGGCTGCCAGGTCATGGCAGATGCGCGCCATGTCGAACGTGGAATGTCCGCTCACCGCAATGGCGTGCGGGATGCCTGCCACCTCGAACTCGCCAATCAGGAGGTCGCCCATCTCGACCGGGTGGTCGATAAGCTCGGCATAGTCCTGCACGACGTAAGTGCCGAATTCGTACTGTCCCGCATCCAGCGGCCGCATCGAGGTGGCGACCCGCCAGCTACCGCCCACGGCGTCCGCCGGCGGCCCGACCTCGACCCGGCATTCGCGGTCTTCCTGGCCGACGACCGAGGGAAACACGGCGGCGCCGTCGAAGAAACCGTGCGTCGTGTCCAGGTGCGCGCCGCGCACGCTGTGATCGTAGGCGTGTATCTCGGCGGTGACCGTCAACGGCCCGTCGCAGGGCGCCGCCAGCCAGGTGCTCTTGTCGGTCTTGGTCAGCGCGATGTCGGCGCCGTCAGAAGTCGCGGCTATGCCGACGACATGCCGGGCAAGATCGCGGATCAGGTAGCTGCCGGGCACCCAGGCGGGGATCGCGAATGCCTGGCCCACGGGATCGGGGTCGGCGACCGTCACGCTGACCTCGAACAGGTGAGCCGCCGGATCGCTCGGTCGTATCTTGTAGTGATGGGCTGCAGTCATGCGGGAACCAGGTCAGACGAGCACGGGCTCGGTCAATTTCAGCGTCAGGCATTTTGCCGAGCCGCCGGCTTTGAGGAACTCGGACAGCTTGACTTCGCGCACCTTGAAGCCCGCCAGCATGAGCCGCGCCTTCAGCGGTTCGGACGCGCTGTTGAGAAATACCATGTCGTCGACGTTGACGGCGTTGCAGGCAAAGTTACCGGCATCCAGCGTATCCACGACGATGCGCTTGTGCGGCGGGATCCTGCTCTCGATTGCGATCCGCGAGTCATAGTCGAAGGCCGGCGGATGATACATGAGGAAACCGTCGCTCAACGGACACAAGCAGGTATCGATGTGGTAGAAGCGTGAGTCGACCAGCTTGATCGACACGAGCTCGAGGTTGAAGAAATCCCGGATTTCCGCATGCGCCTCGATCTCGGTGCGAAAACCGTACCCGGTCCATAGCCAGGGTCCGCCGCGATCCCGCAGGCAGTCCCCTGCGCCCTCGAAACCGATTTTTTCGTCGAGATCGAGCAGCTCGAAGCCGTTGTCGCGGAACCATTTCTTGAAATGCGCTTCCTCGGGTCGCCGCTCCTGAGGCAGGAAATGACTGGCAATCGCCTTGTTGCCATAGACGGCGCCGGCATTGGCCGTGAACACCATGTCGGGCAAGTCCGGCACGGCAGCCAGCTCGACGACCTCGGCATGCCCGGCGATCGCGTCCCGCAATTCGCGCCACTGACGTTTCGCCAGCTCGATGTCGAGCGATCCCTCCTGCCCTGCCATCCACGGATTGATGACGTAGTCGACGGTGAAATGCTCCGGCGGACACATCAGTATCCTGTCGCGGCTGGCCATGCTGTACTCCCTTACCTGCGGGTCCTCAATTTTTCTTGTCGAGATGGATCTCGGCCAGCATGCAGCGCACGCTGCCTCCGGCGGAACTCTCGATGCTGTCGATCGGCGCGCTGACGATCGTCGCGTTCGCCGCCAGCGCGGCGAGCTGCGCAGGATCCAGGGAATTCCTCGCCTGCTCGGACATAGCGAGCACCCGCTCGCCGGCCGCGTTGCGGAGTTCCAGCATGTTGCCCGCGAAAGCATCCATCTGGTCGAAGCTGATGGTGACGATGTCGTGCCCCGTCTCTGCCAGTCGCTTGAGCACCGCGTCGCGTTGCTCCTCCCTGGGAATCGCGTCGGCGCAAATCACGGCAAGCTGCTCGCCGACATTCATTAATACATTGGTGTGATAGATGGCGGCGCCGTCGCGATCGACGGCGTCGAACGCAATCACGTCGTAATCCATTCGCTGCGCAAAATCGCCGAGCGCATCGAGGTTCGTCCGCGACGACAGACAGGCATATGCGACACGATTTGCGCGGTCGAGCACCAGGCTGCCGGTGCCCTCGAGGAATTGCCCGTCGACTTCGTGGCCGGAGAGGTCGACCACCTCGCGGACATTGAAGTCATAGTCCTCAGCCAGCGACTCGATGATATCGGGTCGCCGCTCGGTGCGCCGGTTCGGCGCTGCCATCGGGTACAGGACGACGGTGCCGTCTGCGTGGAAACTGACCCAGTTGTTGGGGAAGATCGCGTCGGGGGTGTGCGGCTCTTCGGTGTCGTCGAACTGCACGACCTCGATACCCGCGGAGCGGAGCGCTGTGCACAGCCCGGCAAACTCATCGACGGCGTCCTGCTGCTGCTTTTCTGGCGTGTCCGGGTTGCGCCCCTGGAACTTGTTGGATTCCGCCGTATGCGGATTACTCTCGAAACGAACCGGCCTGATCATCAGCACGGCAGAGGCGAGTTGAGATTCCTGCGCAGGGGTCATATCGTCTTGGCTGCGAAATAAGAAGGGATTATGCCGTGAATCCAGACCTTCGGAAATGCATGCTGGCGGTCCTGCGGAATCCCGCCTGGATCAGCTTCCTGTGGCTCGGCATGACGCTGGGCGTGTCGCTGCTGGCGACGCCCGTGCGCTTCACCGCAAGGACCATCACGCGCCCGGTTGCGCTCGACGTCGGGCGTGTCGTGTTTGCGGCGCTCAACAAGGCGGAGTTCATCGCACTCATTATTATGCTGATCATCGTTCGGGTATCGACAAGCGCCCGCAAGCTCTGGGTGCCGGTGTTCTTGCTGGCGCTGATCCTGATCGCACAGTCGGCCTGGCTGTTGCCGGAACTCGCGTCGCGAACCGACATGATCATTGCGGGCACCGAGCCGCCGCCGTCGATCGCGCATGCTGCGTATTCCATCCTCGAAATCGCCAAGCTGGTACTGCTCTCCTACACCGGGTTTCAATCGCTGCTGCTGCTCCAGAAAGGTGGTGGGCAAACCGGCTGACGGCGACGGACCCGGTCCGCCTGCGATACCAATAGCAAGTGATCGACAGACGCGGACCGACCTTTAGTGCGGAAAAAGAAAAGGGCGCTGTTTAGCGCCCTTTTCCATTCTGCGTGCCGGGGATTCCCGACTTCAGATTCCTTGCTTAGAAGCTCGCGGTTACGCGTCCGTACCAGTAACCACCCTGCCACGGCATAACAATACCGGAGATGTATTTCTCACCGCAGCAGTCGTCGCCGATTTCGCGTGTATTCTCGGGCGGAAACTCGTCGAAAATATTACGCGCGCCGAGTGTCAGCCTCCAGTTGTCATTGAACTGGTACGAGCCTTCGAGATCGAAGTACGTCGTCGCGTCAATGGTCTGGAACCTCAGGCCACCCGGACCCGTGCCACCCGTGTTCGAGTTATCGGCTTCGCCGTAGTGGCGGACACGTCCCATCATCGAGAGTTTCTCGGTGAAGCTGTGCACCGCCGTCAGGTNNCGCCGTCAGGTTCCAGCGAACGTTCGGGTCGTAGTTCTCGAAGTCGTACCGGCCCTCAGCGTTCAGGAACGCGCTGGCGTCAGACTCGAGGCTCGACTCGTTCCAGTTGAACGCGAAGTTGAGGCTGGTGTCCTGGCCATTACCCCAGTCGATCGGGTACGAAGCAACGATGTCCAGACCGGTCGTGTTGCTGTCGAACGCGTTCGTGAAGTAGAACACGCCGCCGATCGATTCGGCGCCGACGACACCTGCCGCAGCGAGCGCCAGGTAGTTGAGGTACGCGTCACCGGAGGTCGGATCCGTCGATACGTCGAGCGTCGAGATTGCGCTGAAGCGATCGTCGATGTCGATCGAGTACCAGTCGACCGTGAACGTCAGGTCACCGACATCAGCCGTGACGCCGAGCGTGAAGCTCGTGGATGTCTCGGCTTTCAGCGGCTGGGCGCCCAGCGCCTGGGCCACCGGACCCGATGCCGGGAACAGGCCCGTTGCGACCGGGAAACCGGCCGGCAGGCGCGTCGACACGTTCGTCGTGCCCTGCTGGCCCGGCGTCGGTGCGCGGAAGCCGGTGCCGAACGAACCGCGGATCGCGAAGCTGTCGTTCACCCGGTAGCGAGCGGCGATCTTGCCCACCGTCTCGTTGCCGAAGTCAGAGTAGTCCTCGAAGCGGACAGCCGCCTGGACGAAGAAGTTATCCGTCAGGTCGGTGCTGAGCTCGCCGTATACCGCGAACGAATCACGGGTGTACTCTTCCGAGAATGCCGGCGAGTAGCCCGGGAAACCGTTCGAGCCGACGCCCACGACCGAGTAGACCGGGTCGTCCGTGTCGGTGCAGTCCATCGGCCAGAGCGGATCGGCTGCCGCCGCAGCGCCTGCCGCAGTCGGCACACGCAGCGCGGGATCAACCTCGTCCGTGCAGAAGTTGAACGGATCCTGCAGCGCGTGCGGACCGTCGATGTACGACGCCACGTCGTCACTCTGGTGCACGTTGTAGGTCTCGTCCATGTAGCTCACGCCGTAGGCGAGGATCAGGTCGGAAGCCGCGCCCACATCGAACGAGTTCGTCAGGTCGACCTGGAACTGCAGCTCTTCGTTCTGCAACGCGCCCGGCTTGAAGTCCGTCGGGGACGCACTGCCCATGGACGGGTTCACCGTGTTGAACAGACGATAGTCGATCTCGTCCGAACCGTAGCGAGCGCTGACGTCCCAGGTGAAGTCGTCGGAACCGCCGCGGAGACCGCCCGCTATGCTCATGTCCTCGACTTCGCCCTCGAAGCGTGGCGTAAAGCCGCTGATGAACTTGTCCAGCGGCCAGTACACGGAGCCGTCGGCTTCGCGAACCGGCTCGATCGTGCCGTTGAACGGGTAACGATGATAGAAGCTACCGTCTGCCTTGCTCTGGGAGTAGTTGCCAAAGGCATAGAGCTCCATGCCGTTATCGAGGTCGATGCCCGCATTGACGAAGGTCCGGACAGATTCCCTGTTCGGCTGACCCCAGGGCATGACATTCACGCCCTCGACCGACGCGTTATGCGGATTCAGCGTGCCATCCGGATACGCCAGGATGTAAGGATCCAGCCAGGCTGCGGGAATATTTCCATAGCCTGCCGGGTCGGGCGTACCTGTAACGAAAGCCTGGTCGATTGCACCGGTGGTGCCGAAGATCGGGTTGGACGGATCGATGCAGAACCACGACTCACAATAAGGTATGGACCTTTCCGTGGCATCCGCTTCTTCGACTTCCGCGGAAATCGAGATGAAACCGTTCTCGCCGAGCGGCAGGCCGAGGTTAGCGGAGACCGAGTAGCCGGTGCCATCACCTTCCATGAACTCGCCGGTGCCGGCGTTCAGCGTAAAGCCTTCGTTGTCGTCCTTCAGGATGAAGTTGATCACGCCGGCGATGGCGTCAGAACCGTACAGCGACGACGCGCCGTCACGCAGCACTTCAACATTCTTTAATGCCGTCGACGGGATGGTCGCTACGTCGGGACCCTGCGTGCCCGAGCCGCCGATCGATACCAGCGCTGCACGATGACGGCGCTTGCCGTTGACGAGCACGAGCGTATGGTGCGAGGGCAGTCCGCGCAGTTCGGCCGGACGAATGAAGGTTGCGCCGTCCGAAATCGGCTGGCGGCCTACGTTGTAAGACGGGACGAGCGTCTGCATGATGTCCACGGTATCGGAGTGCGCTACCGCTTCGATCTGGTCCGCGTTGAACGTGTCAACGGGAACCGCAGAGTCGACCGCGGTGCGCGGACGTCCGCGGACACCGGTGGTGACGATCTCTTCGATCTCCTCATCTGCGCCTTCTTGCGCCTGCGCCGTCACGCTGAACCCGGTAAAGCCGAGCGCCAGCGCGGAGACAGGCAACAAAAACTTAATGAGTTTTCGCATCTGTGTTACTCCCCCATAAGGAATGGTGTAAAAAATCATCCGCTCTGGCGCTTGCGCACATTGGTACGAGCGCAACAACCAGGCGCGAGTGGCTAATTGAACCACCCACGGCCCGGAAAATAAAGCGTTCAGAAGCTTTTTTTTGCGCTCGGCGGGAATATGTTGTTGCTTTTGAGCAACAAACTGGGAAATTCACGCAAATGACTGGAATTGATGGCTGATCGGCCGTCCGCCAATTATCGCACCCGGCTGTTTGGCGCATTAGCAACAGCGCCGGATGGGGCCGGCTCGCGGCCCGCTCGGGCAACCGGAATCTGCCCCTCGCGACCGGTTTCAGCAAGCGAGACGGCTGCCCGCGTCGCTCGCGAACAACGGTTCTCGTCACACGGGAAACGCGCCCCGCGGCCCATCTTATGTCAGCCTGCGGCCCGCCGCGGCGCCTACTCCGCTGACGGGTGCGCCTTACGTTCTTCCTTTGAAATCACGGATGCGGCTTCCAGGATCACCATAAACGTCGTTATCACGACGATGACGTCGATCGTCACGAGCAGCCAGTTGCCGGCCTCGTAGAACTCCTTGAGCTTGATCAACGCCGCCCACGACGAGGTAATCAGGACGAAGATCATCGGCACCATCGTGTACCGTGCGGGGCGCCCCATCTTGATCAGCATCACCGTGATGACCAGCAGCGTCAGCCCGGCGAGGATCTGGTTCGTCGAGCCGAACAGCGGCCAAATGATCAAACCGCCGCTGCCCGAGGCGCCGCCGGCGCCGAAGGCGAGCGCCAGGCAACAGCCGACGGCGACCAGCGTCGCGAGCACGCCCTTCTTCAGCAGCGGGATGTTATAGATGTCGCCCCATTCCTGGATGATGTAGCGCTGCAGGCGCACGCCCGAGTCCATCGTCGTACCTGCGAACAGCACGACCATCGTGGCGAGAATTGTCTGCGAGACGCTGAACGGTATGCCCCAGCCGTTGGTGATCATCTGCGCGCCGCCCTGGATGAAGGTGCCCGCGCCGGCCGTGCCATATTTGTCATAGATCTCGTGCCAGAGCTCGGGCGTCGCGGCGAGCGCGGCGCTGCTGACGGCGACGAGCGTGATCAGCGCGAGCGAGCCCTCGCCGACGGCGCCGAGATAACCGACGAAGCGCGCGTCCGTCTCCTTGTCGAGCTGCTTCGAGG
>JABAOH010155309.1_pt1 | contig 32715 bp, 32 predicted proteins | sample 7062181 | NCBI WGS metagenome assembly JABAOH01 (sample SAMN14538630, study PRJNA623070) | marine sediment metagenome | biome: marine biome [ENVO:00000428]; feature: marine pelagic biome [ENVO:01000023]; material: deep marine sediment [ENVO:00002113]; isolation source: pool of 5 deep marine... | reverse complement strand
CGAGTGTGAATCGGAGGCTGCCGTCCTCGACATCGAGATCGACAACCACGCGCTCGTTCTGTTCCGGCGCCTCGTCCCTCCAGGCGGCGAGGAACCGACCCGGATGGTGCACCACCGAGCGAACCTTACCGGCGGCCGGGGCGCGGCACACATGCACGTTGAAGACGTTCATGAAGATCGAGATCCGGTCCGGGCGTGCGCCGATGATGGTGCCGTCCGCGGGGCTGACGAGCAGCCCCGCATCCTGCGGGACGTCACGCTCGGGATCCCTGAAGAACCACAGCGTGAAGAGCAGGAAGACGATCGCGGGCAGCGCCGCGCTCCAGTGAACCCAGGCACCCGGCACCAACGCCGCCACCAGAGCCGATGCGGCGAAGGGCCAGGCGTGCGGTGAGACCTTCATCCCGCGTTGAGCATGGCTTCCATCTCGTCCTTCAAGGCCAGCTTCATCTTNNCTTCTCGGCTTACACGCTCACCAGCAGAGGCCATGCGGATGCTCCTTCTTGTCGAGGATCGTGTTGTGTTCGGGATAGGACGTGCGAAACACGAGCCCACTATACCTCGCTGCGGCCCGGACCAACAACGTCGCCCTCACCCTCCGGCAACACCCATCGCATCAGGATCGCCGGCTCCCCCGGACCGTAGTAGTCGGCGCGTCGTCCGGCCTCGACAAAGCCCAGTTTCAGGTAGAGTTTTCGCGCCTCACGATTCGTCGGCCGCACCTCGAGCGAGACTCGGCGGCAGCGCATTTCCGCGGCCAGCGTCAGGAGTCGGCGCATCAGCCGGCGCCCGTAACCCTTGCGGCGATGGGCCGGATCGATGGCGATCTTGTTCACCTGGAGCTCGGCGTCGAGGATCCACACCGACGCATAGCCGACTACGGCGCCTCCACACCTCAGGACGCGATTCACGGAGTAGGGGTTGTGATCGAGCTCGTGGAGAAAATGACCGTGGTGCCACGGCGTGGGGAAGCTCTCCGTTTCGATGCGCACGACGGCGTCGATGTCCGCGCGGCGCATCGGCGCGAAGCGCAGCCTGTCGTCAGCGGGACGATCGGAGTCGGGCATCGGGCGGACGAATGTAGAGCGGTGAAACCGGGCCCTCGGGAGCCGCATCCAGGCCGCGCAGGATCGCGATCCTTCCCGCAGCTGCAGCCGTCTCCGTAGCAGACCGCCGGCCGCCCGCCGCCTGAAAATCTTGCGGCGGTTCGGCGCCTGGGCCCCAGAGAACGAAGCCCGGCGGGGCCTCCCAGAATGAACCCGCCGGCTGCAGCCCCGGCGCCTCCCGCTGGTCCGGCGGCGAGGACGATGCGTCGTACCGCGCGATATACAGATCTCCCCTCCCCGCCCCCAGCGCCGGAACGCGATCGCCGGGGCAGCGACCGGATGCCTCGGCCATCGCCTCGAGTGTGTTGACCCCGACACAGGGCCGGTCCGCGGCAAGCGCCAGCCCCTGAGCCGTGCCCAACGCGATGCGCACACCGGTGAAAGAGCCGGGACCACGGACGACCGCGAAGGCGTCGATCTGCTGCTTGGACCAACCGGCGGCGGCGAGGACGTGGTCGATCAGTCTGAACAGGTGCTCGGCGTGAGAACCTTTCATGTCCGCGGCCGTCTGCGCGACCGTGTCGATCCCCGCGTCGGTGGCCTCGAGGAGCGCGACGTGGGCCGTCGGTGTCGCCGTGTCGATCGCGAGGACACGCGTCATCTCGGGGCCCGGGCACACTCGAGAAAGGTCAGCAGTGCGCGGCGCGACGGTGCGGTCTGCTCGTCGAAAACGACTCCGATGTCGAAGCGGTCGGACGCCGCCGGGTCATGCTCCGGCAACACCTCCAGACGAACGACGCTGCCGCGGAGCACCGTCTCATCGGTTCCCGCGCCGGCCAGCCTCAGCTCGATCCGTTCGCCGACGTCGATTGCCTCGGGGCTGGCAAACAGGAGTCCCTCCTGGGAAAGGTTGAGCAACGGACGCGCGTCGGCACGACCGCGCGCCAGCACCTCGACCTCGAACAGCCCCGGCTCGAGGTCGAATCGCAGGTAGCGGCGGCGCTCGTCCTGATGCAGCTCGACGAGGTTCTTCCCCGCCGCCTTGGCCTGGTACAGGGCCCGGGCCGCGCCCGCCAACAGATCCTCGGGCGTCTGCGCGTCGGACGGATACGCGGCGATGCCCCCCGAAACGGTGAGATGAATCGCCGGGCGCGATGCTCCCTCCGCGGCGAAGAACCCCTCGATTGCGGCACGACAGCGTTCCGCGACCAGCAGCGCTCCGTTTCGGTCGGTCTCGGGCAACAGCAACACCAACTCGTCGCTGCCGCAGCGTGCGACGAGATCGATGTCGCGGACTTTGTTGTTGATCAACATCGACGCCTCGCGCAGGATGCGATCGGCGACCAGGGCACCGAGCCGGTCATTGACGGCTGCGAAATCATCGAGATCGAACAGCACCACGGCGGCATTCAGTGCGTAGCGTCGCGAGCGCCGCAGCTCGTTGGAAACGGCGCTGCGAAACGTCCGCTCGGACGCCAGCCCGGTCAACGGGTCCAGCGTCGCGTTCTGCGCGGAGGATTCGAGCAACTCGATGTCGATCAGCGCGGGCTGAACGAGTTGACGGTTGACATGGATGAAGTAATCGAACGCGGCCACGCGGACGCCGACCTCGCGCGACAGGGCCTCCGACATCTCTCTTTGACGCTCGACAATCAGTTTCCAGTGGAGCTGAGCCTCGTCGTCGGGGAAGCTCTTGCGGGTCAGGATCAACAGCAGAGCCGCGTAGGCGCCGACACCGGTCTCGCTCGCCAGTGAGTCCAGACGCTCGTTCAGCCGCTTGGCGTTGTGGGCGTCCTCGGTGAGGATGGCCAGCAATTGCTCGCGGAGGACCTCGCCGGGCTCCGCGTTCATGAGCGGGCCGCACGTGGGGCCACGGATCGCCGGACGTGGCCCTCGAAGCAGTCCTCGGGAAGCGGCCGGTCGAAGCGCACCGCGAGGCTGCGCCGGCCGCTGCGGACGACTTTGCCGGACACGACCCATTCGCGCTCGCGCATCCTCAGTTTGAGCTCGACCGTGCCTTCGGTGCGGGTCGGACCCGTTGTAGAGAGCAGCGCTCCGGAGCGCGACAGGTTGATCGGTCGCATTTCGATTCCGCTGCTCCCGCCGGCCCGGAGCCAGACACGCGCGTTCGAACGCACGGGGAAGCGCACGAACCGACGCCGTTCCGAGTGGTACAACACGATGCGATTGCGGCCCTCCTTCTTGGCCAGGTACATCGCCCGGTCGGCGCGCTCGACGAGCATCTCGGCGGTCTCACCATCCCTGGGGAACGTGGCCACACCGCCCGAAACGCTGAGCTCGATCGCCAGTCCCTCGAACGGTTCCTCGAAGGCTTTCTGCACCAGCAGCCGCACGCGCTCACCCAGGCTGAACGCTCCGAGGCGCCCCGTCTCGGGAAGGATCACGGCGAACTCCTCGCCGCCGAAGCGACAGGCCACATCCGCGTCGCGCACCGCGCGGCGCAACAGTCCGCCGACCCGCGCCAGGACCAGATCGCCTAACCGGTGTCCGTGGAGGTCGTTGATCGGTTTGAACAGGTCGAGGTCGAGGAGCAACAGCGACAGTCCGAGCCCGTAACGCATGCTGCGGCGAGTCTCGATGTCGAGGGCGCTGTCGAAGTAGCGCCGGTTGTGCAACCCGGTTAGGCTGTCGGTAACGGCCGATCGTTCGGTCGTCTCGAGCTCGTCGAGTTCCACGATGGTCGGGTTTCGGAGCAGACCACGCACGTTCGAGAGGTAGTCGACCGCGGCCACCGGCAAGCCGGGATCTCGTCCGAGCGTCGCGCCCACCTCGCTTCGATGGCTGTTGAGCTCCACGAGCAACTGCTCCGCCTCATCCTCGGGGAGCTCGAGATGCGTCAGCAAGTGCAGCATGGCCGAGCAGGTGGCCACACCCTCGAGACGCCGCAATTGCCTCAGCCGCTGGATCAGGCCGCTGCCGTCGAGATGGTCTGCCGCGAGCAACGCCACGAGGCGTTGCCGGGTGGGTTGATGGATTCGGCTTGCCACGATCCTCTGCCCTAAGTGCGCCCCCGGCCGGACCCCACGGCCCCATGGCCTCAAACCGAAACGTACCGGGAGCTTACATCAACTTGAAACCGTCCCGGCAATCCGACCGTACTACCGGGTGACGAGAGAGGAAGGCGGGGTTCGTCTCGGGACCCGACGGGAGGGGCTTCTCGCCCCCGAGGGGGACGTGTTGCAGACCCACAGAGCTCTCGAAATCAAACGTCCTTTGACGGAGACCGCACCGGTCAGCGACGAGCAACTCGTTCGTCAGGTCCTCGACGGGAACCGGCGGGCGTTCGAGCGGCTCGTCCGGCGTCATCAGACCGGACTCGTGAACCATCTCTTCAGACAGACGGGGCAGAGAGAACTGGCCGTCGATCTTGCCCAGGAAGTGTTCCTCAAGGTCTACACGGCCTTGCCGAGTTTCAATCCGAAATACCGGTTCACGACGTGGGTCTACCGCATCGCGACCAACCGGGCGATCGATCTGATGCGACGCAAGACGCTGCCCGTGTGCTCGCTGGACGAAGCCGACCACGATTTGACGCGGCACACAACGCTGGCTGACGAAACGCCGGCCCCGGACGAGGTCCTCGCCTGCGCCGAGTTGCAGGCGCGGCTAAAGCGTGCGATCGATGATTTACCGGGCGACTACCGTCGCTTGTTGTTGTTGAGGAATCGTGAACACTACCGCTACGACGAAATCGCCTGGATCACGGGTTTGCCGATCGGAACCGTCAAGAACCGCATCTTCCGTGCGCGCGAGATCTTGCGTCAGACGCTCAACCACTCGCTCGACGAGATAGAAGCCCCGGCTTCATGACCCGTTGCGAGCTCATCGCACCGTTGCTCCCGCGCGTCGCCGACGGCGACGCCGAACCGCTCGAGGTGGCGTGCGTGATGCGTCACGCCGAGGCTTGCACGCGCTGCGGGATCCTGCTTGCGCGCGAGCGGCGGCTGAGCGCGGCGATCGGAGAGTTGCGTGACATCGAGGTCGATCAGTGCTTCACATCGCGGGTAATGCGCCGGCTTCCCACCAACACCTCGCGAAGAAAACGCGACCGCAGGGGCTTGCGCCTGGCGGTCTTCGGCGGGCTGGTCGCACTGGCGACCGCTGCGGCAGGTGTCACGCGTCCCGGGTGGGGCGCCGAGCTCCCCGCGGCCGCCCCGCCCGCGCTTCCCGCGGACATCACGGAGCCCGCTGCGGGGAGCATGCTGGTGTTGGCCCGGATGGTTCTGATGGCGTTGCGGTCGGTGGTCGAAGCACCGCTGCCGGCCGTTGCGCCGGCGATTGCCGGCGGATTGATGCTCGCTGCGGCCATGGCGCTGCTGCTGGCGACCGCGCTGGGGTCGACCCTCGTCGCGGTCTACGTCCTGAGGCGACCGTCGACCGCGTTGCAGTCAGTCCGGTTTGATGCGCCGACGAAATTCCTCCGTCGTCAGCCCTAAACGAGCAGCGGCCAGCTGCGCATCTCCCGCGGACTCCTCGAGCGCCTTCGCCAGATGGTACCGCTCGAACTCCTCGATTCCGGCGGCCAGGCTTTCGAAGCTACCGTAGAGATCGCTCGAGATCGCCCCGCCGGTCAGGGTCGCGGGCAAATCGCCCGCGCGGATCTCCTCGGTCTCGACGAACAGGACGAGGCGGTCGATCAAGTTCCTCAGCTCGCGGACGTTTCCCGGCCAGTCCCAGGCGGTAAGGGCTTCCAGCGCGTCGCCGGACAACCGTTTCGGTTCGCGGGCGTACTCCCGCGCGGCCTCGTGCATGAACCGCTCGGCGAGCGCCGGGATGTCCTCCGTCCGGCGTCGTAGCGACGGCACGTCGACCCGAATCCCGTCGAGGAAGCGGTAGAGTTCCGTCGCGAGCTTGTCCGTGGAGGCCGATGCCAGGGCCCGAATACCGGGCATACGACGAGAGCGGTCCGCGAGCACGGCGGCCAGCCGACGCTGGGTCGCCTCCGTCAAGCGATCGATTTCCCGCAGGAACAGACAGCCGCCCCGCGCGAGATCGATCCGCCCCAGGCCGCCCCCCGTGCCGAACAGCACCGTATCGACGTGTTCGTCGTCCAATGCGGCGCAAGGGATCTCGACGAAGGGCGCGTCCGGCCGATTGCCGGTCGCGTGGATCCGGCGCGCGACGGTCTCGCGGCCGCTGCCGGGCGGGCCGACGAGGAACACCGGAGCGTCCGACTGGGCCGCCATCTCGACGGCGCGGCGAAGTTCCTGGGCGTGTGCGCTGGTTCCCGTGATCTCGGTGTCGCGCGAGAGCTGCTCGAGTAGCCGCAGGTTCATGCGTTCCAGCTTGCGTTGTCGCAAAGCGTTTCTCAGCACCAGCAACGTGCGCTCGAGGGACAGCGGCTTCTCGATGAAGTCGAACGCCCCGAGCTTGGTGGCGCGCACCGCGGTCTCGATCGTCCCGTGGCCCGAGATCATGACCACGGCGGGATCGAGGTTGCGTTCGCGCAAACGCTGCAGTGTCTCCAGGCCATCCGCGCCGGGCAGCCAGACGTCGAGCAGCACGGCGTCGTAATCCCCCTCGGCCAACCGCTCCAATCCCTGCTCGCCCGATTCCACGCTTTCAACTTGAAAACCCTCGTCACCCAGGATGCCTTCGAGCGCCGAGCGAACGCCGGGCTCGTCATCGACCACCAGGATGCGCTGAACGGCCATTGTCCTTCCCCTAGATCAGCTCGGGATCTCGATCACGAACCGCACGCCGCGCGGCTCGTTGTCCTCGACTCGGATGGTCCCGTCGTGGTCGGTGACGACCTTGTGCACGATCGCCAGCCCCAGTCCCGTACCGCGCTTCTTGGTCGAAAAGTAGGGACTGAACATCTTGTCGCGGTCCTGCGGCTCGATGCCGGGCCCATCGTCGCATACTTCGACGGTCAGGATCCCCGAGCGGTCGCGCGCGGCACGAATCCGGATCGAGCCGCTATGGTCCATTGCCGCGATCGCGTTGTCGATCAGGTTGATCAGCACGCGTCGCATCTGCTCGGGGTCGAGCTTGCAGGCTGCGGTCGACGCGTCCACCTCGACGTGGAAGTGGACCTCGGTCGAGCCGTCGTACAGGTCCAGGGCGGACTGCACGACGGCATCGAAGTCGACCTCGCGGAGCTTCACCTCGGGCATCCGGGCGAAGCGCGAGAACTCGTCGACGAGCTGCTTGAGCGCACCGACCTCGCGTTCGATCGAGGCTGTCGCCACGGGCAGCACGTCGCTGAGATCGGGCGACTGCGAGGAGAATTTCTTCCGCAGCCGCTGCGCGGCGAGCTGGATCGGCGTCAACGGGTTCTTGATCTCGTGCGCGATCCGCCGCGCGACCTCCCGCCAGGCCGCGGCGCGCTGGGCGCGGATCAACTCGCCCATGTCCTCGACCATGACGAGCGTCCCCAGCGCCTCGCCCGAGCCGCCGTGCAACCGCGTGACCTGCGCCGACAGGTTGAGCGTCATCGCATCGTGTTCGATCGTCAGATCGCGACGCAAGCTCTCGCCACCGCTACGGAAATTCGGGTCGAACAACTCGGCCAGCGGTTCCAACCGGTGCCGTTCGAGCTCGTGACGCGGATCGTCGCCCGCGCGCAGATCGATCCCGAGGATCGTCTTGACCGCCGGATTCGCCGTGGTGACGCGACCGCTGCGGTCGAGCGAGACGACGCCGGTGGAGAGATTCGCCAGCAACACCTCGATGTAGCGCCTCCGTTCGTCGAGCTCACGGTTGGACCGCCGAAGATCGGCCGTCGAGCGGGTGATCACCGCGCGGCTCTCCTGCAGCTCGGCGGCCATGTCGTTGAAAGAATCGACCAGCAGCGCCATCTCGTCACCGACATCGGTGCGTACGCGCACATCGAGGTTGCCGGCGGAGATCTCGCGCGACGCAGCCGCGAGTTCCTGGATCGGGACCGTGATGCGTTTGGAAACGTAAAACCCGGTCCAGGTCGCGATGGACAACGTGACGAGGAAGATCACGCCGATCAGCGTGACGTAGAAGCGCACGAGATCGCGGCGGTTCGCGCGGAACTGCCGGTACGCCTGGTTGGCCTCGTTGAACCCCTCGAGACGTTCGGCGAGCGTGGGCGGGACCAGGATGCCGACGGAGACGACGGCGGCCTGCGCTCCGGAGCCGTCGGCGCGCACGGCGGCGTGGGCCAGCAAACCGCCGTCGAGATAGTCGATGCGCGCCGCGGGCCTGCCGTCGCGCTCGACCTGGGCCGCGAGCTGGCTCAGGAACGGGTCGTATTCGCGACGTAAGGGATCGGCGGTCGACGTCCCCGAAGCGGCGACGAGGCGGCCCGCGGACGTCACCCGGATCACCTGGCGGTCTTCCTGCTGCTGCCACTCCTCGAGCAGACGGGCCAGACCCTCGCGATGCTCCTCGTCCAGGAACCGTCGTTCGGTGATCTGATTCGCTATCGCGACGGCCCGCCCGCGTGCCTGGCTCTCGAAATACTCTCGCCACTCGTCCACGATGCGTTGCGAATCACGCGTCAGATCGAGCGGCGTGCTCAGGATCGCCTCGACGGTGCGCTTGATCGTGTGTGCGGACCCGTAGAACAGGATGATGGCCGGCGCGAGGACGAGGGCCAAGAAGAAGAACACGAGTTTCGTGCGCAGCCTCGAGCCGAGGATGCCGCGCTTCCGGTCGGTGATCAGCCGCACCAGGTTGGTGATCAGAACACCGGCCAGGACCAGCGCAAGCACAACGAGGGCCAGCGACAACGCCGGTAACAGCAGCCGCCCGCTCTCCGATTCGGGGCCGACGGACATCTGTTCGCCGAGTGCGCGATACAGCAGCCAAACGAGAATCGCGAGCACGACGATCAGGAGAGCTGAACCCAGGGTTCGCCGGCCGGCCGCCATCAGCGGGTCACCTGGGCCATGATGTGGACAGTGCGGCGCTTGGGAAAGATCCACAGGACGTAGTCGCGGCCGATCGAGGACTCGATCACGACGCGCAGATCGTCGCCGTTCAGCTCCTGCTTGGGATCGTAGAGCACCACGTGCTGGCCCCGGACCATCCAGCGCTCCATTTCTTTCGCGTTGTCCGTCACCGTGGCCTCCTCGTAGGGAGGCGGGCCCTTTTTGCGCTGCGGCTTCTTCAACGTGGTGACGCGGGTGAGCTCGTACCGCGCGGTCAGGGCGTCATAGACCACGCGCGTTTCGACGACCGAGCGAGCGAGCACGTTGCGCCGGGAGATCCAGTACTTGCGCGGGCCGAGCACCTCGATGCGATGACGGAACTTGACCGGGATGCCCGACTGGATCACCTCGAGCGTTTCTTGGTTGAGGACGCCCTCGACGCTGAAGTCGACGCTGATCCGCCCGTCCTCGAGCGCGGCGCGCTGCACCTCGATCCAGGGTTCTTTCGCCCGGTCGTCGTTCTTGTTGTCCGGAGCCTCGTTTCCCAGGACCAGCCAGGGAACGGTCAGGGCACAGAGACACAGGGTGCAAAAGATGCGGGATGGTCTCACGCTTGAGCCGTTGCCCCCCGCCTGGGCGCTTCCTCGGACCAGGGGGCCAGGTACCACGAGTCCCGGGCCTGCAGGATCGCTCGTGCCAGGCGCAGGTGCAGGTCGTGACCCGCACGATAGGCCACGACGTGAGCCCGGACCGCGCGACCGACGAGCGACAGGTCGCCGGTGAGATCGAGGATCTTGTGTCGGACGAATTCGTCGGGGTAGCGGAGTTCCTGTTCGTTCAGGATGCCGTCCTCGCCGAGCACGATGGCGTTGTCCAGCGAGCCGCCCAGGGCCAGGCCACGTCCGCGCAACGCCTCGACGTCGCGCTCGAAGGTAAAGGTCCTCGCCGGCGCGAGTTTCTCTGCGAATGCGTGCGTGTCCCAGAGACTGACGGAAAGCTCCTGGTGTCCCAGCAACGGGTGGTCGAAATCGATCGCGTAGGTCACACGAAACTCGCGACCGGGATAGGCGGCGATTCTCTTTTCTTCCTCGTGCAGGACGATCGGACGGGTCAGGGTCAGGTAGTCCCGGGTGGCCGCGTGCTCACGGAATCCGGCGGAGCGGATCAGTTCCACGAAGGGCCGGGCCGAACCATCCAGGATCGGCACCTCCGGGCCGTCGAGCTCGATGCGCAGATCGTCGACCAGCAAAGCGCTCACCGCCGCCATCAGATGCTCGACCGTCCCGACCGACTCCTCCCCGTTACGGAGCACGGTGGAGTAGAAACTCGGAGCCTGGAACTCGAGCTTGGCCGGAATCTCCGCGTCGCCGCGGTCGGTTCTCACGAAAACGACGCCCGTCCCCGGTCCGGCGGGCACCAGTCGCAAGCGCACCCGGCCACCGGAATGGAGCGCGATGCCCTCGACTTCGACCGGGTTCTCAATGGTTTGGCGATTCAGCATCGGCTCGCGTCCGGGGTGGCGACGCTAAAGTTGCGTCGCGGCATTTTAGCCTCAATTTTTAACCCTGGCCGGTTTTGGGTCGTCATGGCCGGGGTCGTTTGAATTTCGCCTCGGTTCTGGCAAGATCGGCGGGATAAAGGGAGAGTTGGTCGTGGTGGACGCCCCATGCAAGTAGAAGACGCTTATGTTTCGACGCTCGAAGAAAGCGTCCAGTCGCTGGTCGAGTCGCAGTCCCCATCGGATATCTTCAAAATCCTGCTCACGGGCTCCCAGAGCGCCGCACCACGCGGTACGATCTTCCTGATCCGACAGGGCATGATCAAGGGCTGGGGCTCGATCGGTTACGACGAGAACGTCGCGCGGGCACAACGAGCCTTTCGAACGGCCTCGGACCAGGGGTGGCTTGGCGAGCTGGTCAGCGACCCCGACGGCGCGATCCGCATTCGTAGCGGCGGTGGCAATCCCGATTTCGGGCAGGCGGCCCCCAGCGATTCCGCGGCCATGACGGTCCGTGTACGCGGGCGTTCGATCGCCGTTCTGATGATCGAGCGGTCGGCCGGCGAAGGATTGTGGTTACCGAACGCGCTGAGCCTGCTCGTCACCGTGGCGCAACTCCGTCTCGAGCTGGACCTCGCCTTGCGCAAGCTGAAGTCGGGCCCGCCTGTCGCGGGGCCGGACACCGGCGCGACGAAACCCGATTCCGGCCCGGTGCATGAGCCTGTCGAGGAGTCCGTGGCCCCGGCGGTCGGAGCGGGGCCCGCGGCAGAACAGACCAACGCACCGAGCGCGGAGACGGTCCAGCTCGAGTCGATCGACCTCCCCGCCGAAGAACCCGTGACGGAAGTCGACGTGGTGGCCGAGGTCGCCGAAGAGGATGCCGAGCTCGCCGCCGCACGCCGGTTCGCAAGACTCGTCGCGACGGACATTCGCCTGTACAACGAGGACGCCGTGATCGCAGGACGTCAGGAGAAAGACCTGGCTGACCGTCTCGCCGACCAACTCAGCCGCGGCAAGACGACCTTCCTCCAACGCCACGGGTCGATGGGATCGGCCGCCATCGAGATCCTGCATCAGGCTTATGTCGAGGTCCTGGCGGCCGGGGAGGAAGAGATCCTGCCCGTTTCCGTCCTCGATTGACCGCCCTCACCCCCGCGCATCGCGTGGTCGAGCCTCGCACCCGGTGGTAGATTCGGTAGATCCCCCGGAGGTGGATTCATGTTCCGTCATGCCGTCCCGATCGCCCTGCTGGCCGCCGCATTGCTCCATCCGGCTACGCCGGCAGCGGACTCCCCTTTCGTCGTAGAGACACTGCTCGACGGGGTCTGGTTGTTCCGTGCCCCGGCGCACTCGGCCACGCATACGAACTCGCTGGCCATCGAACGAGATCGTGGACTCTTCGTGGTCGAGGCGCAGCCCTCTCCGCAGGCGGCGCGCGACCTACTGAAGGCCATCGCTGGAGTTTCGCAGAAGCCCGTCGACTATCTGCTGTTGACCCATGCTCATGTCGAGTCGACCGGAGGGGCCACCGCGTTCCCCGAGTCGACGACCGTGATCGCCAGCCTGATCACGCACGAAGCCCTGCGCGACGAGACCCTCGATCTCGCCAAGGAAACACGGGCTCGATCCGCCGATCCCGACAGCTGGTCGGCACCGCCCCGCGTCGCGCTGGATCTGATCATCACCTCGGGAACGCAGGTGGCGGACGGTCCGCACCTGATCGAGATCCTTCCGCTGCACGGAGGGCACTACCCGGGCTCGCTGATCGTGCGTATCAAGGCCGCGGACTTCTACTACGTCGGGGCGACGATCTCCGGCAGCCGCAACCCGTTCGCCGACCTCGAGCACAGCGACATCGGGGACTGGGTGAGCTCGCTCAACAGTCTTTCGTTGCTGAAACCGAAGACCGTCGTGCCGCTGCGCGGCGCGGCGATCAACGCCGAGCAGTTGCGCGGGTTTCGCGACTCGCTGGTCTGGGCCCTCGGCCAGATTGAAGATGCCTTCATCGAAGGCGTCGATGCCGACGAGGTGCTCACCGTCGCCATGGACTCGCCACGGCTCGGCGAATACTTCGATCTCGAGGTGCAGCCGTCCTTCGTCACCTCGGTGTTCGAGACGGCGTGGCGGGCCGCATTGGTCCGCTACAAGCGCAAGGTCAAACCGGACTGATCGATTCGCCTACTGCTCGCGATCGGAGCGCTCGCGGTACCGCTCGCGGGCCTGTCGCCCGGCCCACTTGATCCGTTCGAACAGACGTCGTGCCGTGCGAGAGTGATTGGACAGGATCGCCAGGCCGGCCAGCCCGAACACCCAGCCCTGGACGAAAGGGACCGGCCCGGTGATCGCACCGAGCGCGATCAACAGCAGGCCCGCGATCCAGTCGAAGACGAGCTGTCCGCGCGGACTCAGCCGGTTACGCGTATTGCGCAGCAACCAGCGTACGGCTCGGACAAGGGCTCGCCAGACCCGTTTCAACCAGGCCATGTCCACGCTTCCGGATCGATCTCGCCGCGAAACAGAACCCGCGCCTCACCCTCCAGGATCGCCGCCCGAGGTGTTGCCATGTCGCCGGGCAACTCGACGAACACGGGAATGCCGCTGGCCGGAACGACCTCGACTCGCTGCGGCGCACCGTGGCGTCGCGCCGCGAATGCCGCCGCAACCGCCCCACTGCCGCAACACAACGTCTCGCCTTCCACACCGCGTTCCCAGGTCCGCAGGCGAACGCGCCCCGCGTCCAGCGAGGCCAGGTTGACGTTGGTGCCCGCGGAGCCGAAGTAAGCGTGGCGTCTAAGCAACGGCCCCCACTCCTCGAGCGGCGCGGTACCGGGGTCGTCGACGAACTGAACGAAATGCGGGATCCCCGCCGTCACGAAGCGGCCCCGGTGAGCACGCCCTGCACCCTCGATCACGATCTCGCCGTGATCCTCGGGGGCACTCAACTCCAGACGGACGCCGTCCGGCAGGATCTCCGCCGGGACCTCCCCGACTGCGGTTTCCAGCACCATGGTCCGGCCCGCGAGCCCCTCGAGATGGGCAAAGCGAGCGGCGCAACGGCTGCCGTTCCCACAGAACGCCGAGCTGCCGTCCGGGTTCACGAAGCTCACCCGGACTCGATCCGTTGCGCAGGCCTCGACGATCACGACGCCGTCGCACCCGAACGAGATCCCGCGCCGGCAGACGCGTCGAGCCCAGCTGGCACGATCCTCGCCGAGTCGCGCGGCGTCGGCGGGACCGACGACGAGAAAGTCGTTGCCCGCTCCGGACATGCCGGTAACGCAAACCGATTCGTTCAACCCGGACCGTCCTCCCCGGAGGCGGGCTCGTCGATCAACGCTAGCGGCGGCGTCTCGGCGGGACCACTCTCGTTCGGTGGTGAGGCGCCGTCTACGGCGGTCACCCGGTAAATCACACGCTGGCCGGTCCGGACGTCCGCGTCGAGGTACAGCGGTCGAGTGAGCGGATCGGGCCCGATGCGCTCGAACCCGGCGCCGTCGACGCTGCGAAACACGCGATACCCGGTCACGTCCCGCTCGGGACTGGGGTCCCAGAAGAGGCGAACCCCGGTGCCCTCCTGAACGGCGACAAGGCCCTGCGGCGGTTGGGGCGGGAAGCGATCGACGGCCGTGACACTGGCCACGTTACTGTCGTTCGTCTCGCGCCGCGGACGGCCGTCGGCGAACAGCGCACGCACGCGATACTCGTAGGGTTGGCCGATCTGAACGTCCTCATCGAGGTATTCCTCGGCTCGTATCGGCAGGTCATTCAGCAGTGTCAAGACACCGTCGGCGGTTGAGCGGTACACGTTGTAACCATGATCCGTGGCCCCGCTCCAGGCCAGCCGGACCCCCGCGGCCGTCGGTTCGGCGGTGAGCCCTTGCGGCGGCGGTGTGGCCGCCACCAGGACGAGATCCGGCGCGGCGACCCAGGCCGAAGGACGGCCACGGCGATCCAGCACGCGCACGGCGTAACGCAAGGTCTGGCGAACACCGCCCCGCTCCAATTCGGTGACCGTCGGGTCGCTCAACGCGAGTACGGCGCCGGGAGTAAACGGGTCGCCCAACTCCACGCGGACCCGTTCCCCACGACGACGAAACGCGTCCGGTGTCGGTGGAGGCGCCTCCTCGGAGTCGTAGACCACGCGAATCAACTCGACTCGTGCCATCTCCTGGGCCGGTTTGGTCCCGCGTGGCGCGGGCAACTCGAAAACGACGTGCGGGAGCTCGCCGATCTGACGCACGGTAACGGACGGCGGCGCGTTCGGACCGCGAAGTTCCGGCGGCAACGGCGGGGCCTTCTTCCCGCACGCCGGGCACAGACCCGCGACGACCGCGAGAGCGAACGCGAGACGGGCGACGGCGGCGCGGGTAGACATCGACGACCGCTACAAAATGAACCGCGACAGGTCCGTGTCCTGCGTGATCTCGTCGAGCCGCCCGTGGACGAATTCCGCGTCGATGCGCACCTGTTTCTCCGACAACTCGGCACCGGCAAACGAAATCTCCTCGAGCAGGCGTTCGATGATCGTGGTCAGGCGCCGCGCGCCGATATTCTCGGTACGCTGATTCACGTCGGCCGCGGCCTCCGCAATCGCCAGGACCCCGTCGTCGGTGAACTCGAGCTCGATGCCTTCGGTTTTCATCAAGGCGATCTGCTGGTACACAAGCGAGTGTTCCGGCTCGGTCAGGATGCGCACCAGCTCGTCGCGGCCCAGCGCGTCGAGCTCCACGCGGATCGGGAAGCGGCCCTGAAGCTCCGGAATCAGATCCGACGGCTTGGAGACGTGAAAGGCGCCCGCGGCGATGAACAGCACGTGGTCCGTTCGAACCATCCCGTACTTCGTGTGCACGAGCGTGCCCTCGACGATCGGCAAGAGATCACGTTGAACGCCCTCGCGAGAAACGTCGGGACCCTGGCGCCCCGCCTCCGCGCCGGCGATCTTGTCGATCTCGTCGATGAACAGGATTCCCGATTGCTCGACGCGTTGGATCGCATCGCGAGCGACACGATCCGGATCGATGCGCTTGTCCTCCTCTTCACGCTGGATGTGCTCCCGAGCCTCCTCGACGGTCATCCGGCGCTTCTGCTTCGCGCCCTTGAACAGACCCGGCATCATCTCGCGCAGGTTCATGTCCATCTCTTCCATCCCCGCAGGGGTGAACATGCGAAATCCGGCCGAGGCGGTCGCCGTAGCCTCGACTTCGACGTTGCGTTGCTCCAGCTCGCCCGCCTCGAGCTTCGCGCGCAACGTCTCACGGCTGCGTTCCCAGGAGGCCCGTTCCTCGCGTTCACGGGCCTGGGACTCCGCGTCTCTCGGACGCGGCGCCGGGTTACGCGGAGGCAGCAACAGATCCAGGAGCCGCTCTTGCGTGGCCGCCGCGGCGGAGGCGCGGACCTGCTCGCGACGTTCCTGGCGCACCAGATCGCAGGCCAGCTCGACGAGATCGCGCACCATCGACTCGACGTCGCGGCCGACGTAACCGACCTCGGTGAACTTCGAAGCCTCGACCTTGAGGAACGGCGAGCCCGCGAGCCGCGCCAGACGCCGCGCGATCTCCGTCTTCCCCACACCGGTCGGGCCGATCATCAGGATGTTCTTCGGGATCACGTCCTCGGCCAGCTCTTCGGGGAGCATGCGGCGCCGGATGCGGTTGCGCATGGCGATCGCCACCGCGCGCTTGGCCTTGGCCTGACCGACCACGTGGCGGTCCAACTCTTGGACGATTTCTCGGGGGCTCATGTCGTCGGCGCTGCGCTGGGCGGGCTCGACGTGTCCGGGCATGTAGAAGACCATGTCAGAGTTCCTCGACCGTGAGGTTGTCGTTGGTGTAGATGTCCATCCCCGCGGCGACCGTCATCGCCTCGACCGCGATCGTCCGGGCGTCGAGATCGGTGTGCTTGACGAGGGCGCGTGCGGCCGCCATCGCGGGGACGCTGCCGCTACCGACGGCGACGATACCCTCGTCGGGCTCGATCAGATCGCCGGTCCCGGAGAGGACGAGTGTCTTCTCCGCATCGGCGACCAGCAACATCGCCTCGAGTCTTCGTAGCACGCGGTCGGTGCGCCAGTCCTTGACGAGCTCGACGGCAGACCGCTCGAGCTGGCCCTGATGCGCGGCCAGCTTTTCCTCGAAACGCGTCAGCAGCGCGAACGCGTCGGCGGCCGCACCGGCGAAGCCCGCCAGAACCTTGCCGTCGGCCAGCCGGCGGACCTTTCGGGCACCGGCCTTGACCACGTTGTTGTTCAGCGTGACCTGGCCGTCTCCGGCGAAGGCGACCCCGCTTCCGCGGCGCACCGCGAGGACGGTCGTACTCCTGATCCGCGCAATTTCGGGCATGTCTTGCAGTTTAGCAGGGCCCATGAAACGCACCGCCGCGCCGGGTGGTTCCCGTCGAGGCGTCCTCGCGCGAGGACAAGCGACCCCTGCAGAGGTCCCTCCGAGGTCGCAACCAGAGAGTGGAGCAGTCGATGTAAACCTATGATCAGAAGGGACTTAGATTAGATCGATTCGAGTTGGCCCGGTTCTGGCAATACTCCGAGGGCGTTGAAGGAGGCTTTGCCATGAAACGCATCACCAAGATCGCCGTCGCCGCAGTCACGCTCTCGTTCGGCCTGGCCCTGGCGCTGCCCGCCGAGGCGCACGAACGCCGCGACCGGCGTCACCGGCTCGAGCATCGAGACCATCGTCATCACGAAAAGCAGCACAAACGGTTCGATCGCTACGAGCGTCGCCATCGCGAGCAGCGCTACGATCACCGGTTCGACCGGCGGCACCGTCACGATCGTCGGTATCGTTTTGACCGGTTCGACGTCCCGCACCGCATCCGCCACCACAGGCGGGATCTCTACCGGCCCTATTTCGAGGGCACGGTTTACTTCGCCCCGCACAGGCACCGCCACTCGGTGTACCTGTTCCCGGTGAGGATCGGCGGTGTCTGGACCTATCGCGAGCACTACTACTGCGATGACGCACTCTTCCTGGATTACGGCCGGTTCGAGTACCACGGGCCACGCTTCAGCATCCGTATCGGCCGCTGATTCCGGCGAGGAAGGGCGGCGGCGGACTCATGGGTTCGCCGCCGCCCTTGGTAGACTGCCGGAGTGACGAACGAAGCAACCGCACGGCGCCTCGTGGCGCTCGCGATCTGCGTCGCTGCCGGCGCCTGGAGCTGCTCCCCGCAGCCCTCGAACGAAGCGCCGGCCCTCACCTCCCCGGGCCCGCCGTTCCTCCGCGTCCTGGGCACGGCACAGGACGGCGGTTTCCCACACGCCGCATGCAGTTGCGCTCGGTGTGAGCACGCGCGGACCGATTCGTCAGCGGAGCGACTCGTGGCTTCCCTCGCGCTGGTCGCCGGTGACCGCGTGTTTCTCGTCGATGCCACACCGGACATCCGGCGTCAGCTCGACCGCTTGCGAGACCTCAAACCCGGCGAGGGACGCGTCGACCGATCGCCGCTCGACGGCGTATTCCTGACGCACGCCCACCTCGGGCACTACACCGGGCTGGGCTTCCTCGGCTTCGAGGCTGTTCATGCGAACGAGACGCCGCTCTACGCGACGGCGCGGATGGTGGATTACCTCGCCACGAACGGTCCCTGGAGTCAGCTCGTCGACCTGCGTAACGTCGTCCCCGAGAAGCTGACGCCGGGCGAGCCGTTGGCGATCGACGAGCGTGTCCGCGTCACCGCGCATCTCGTGCCCCACCGAGACGAGTTTGCCGACACCGTCGGCTTTCTCTTTGCGGGACCGGACCGGCGCGTCTTCTACGTGCCGGACACCGACGGCTGGCAACACTGGGACGCGCCGTTCGAGGCGTGGCTCGACGAGCAGCGCGTCGACGTGGCGATCGTCGACGGGTCCTTTTACTCGATGGACGAGCTACCGGGGCGCGACGTGGCCGCCATCGGACACCCGTTGATCATCGACACGGTCGAGCGGTTGAAGGAACGCGTCGGGAGCGGCGGGCTGCAGGTCTTCTTCACGCACTTCAACCATTCCAACCCGGTGCTCGACGCCGACGGGACCCTCCGAGCCGAGCTCGAGTCCGCCGGGTTCCGCGTGCTCGACGACGGGATGGAGATCGGGCTCTAGCTCGGGTTCAAGGCGGCGAAAGAATCGATCAACAGATCGGGTGCGAAGCCGCTCTCCTCGAGCTGCCGCTCTTCGAACTTCCCGGTCCGCACGGTCGCGGTGCGACAACCCGCGGCGGCGCCTCCGGCGCCGTCGGTGGTCACGTCGTCCCCGACCGCGAGGATGGCCCCGGGTTCGATCCCCAGGGATCCGACCGCTTCCTCGAAGAAAATGCTCGATGGTTTTCCGACGAGCTCCGCCTCGACACCACTGGCGTACTCGAGCCCGGCGACGAACGCGCCGGCATCGATGCGCAGCACGCCGTCCCCCGCGTCCCAGAAGCGGTTTCGCTGAAGCGCCATCAACCGGGCGCCCCCGCGGACCCACGCGAACGCCCGCTGCATCACCTGCCAGTCGAAGTCTTCTCCGAGGTCGCCCATGACGACCCAATCGGGATCCTCGCCGGCAGGCTCCACGCCTTCGAAGTCCGGCCCGGCCGCGTCGGCAACGAGCAGGGCGGCGCGGGTCTTGCCGGACGCGAGGATCCGGCGTCGCGCGAGGACGGCCGGGTTGAGGATCGCTTCGAAGTCGATGTCGAAACCCGCCGCGCGGAGCATCTCGGCAACGCCCTTTCTCGAGAACCGGGTCGTGTTCGTGGTCAACCGCACATCGATCCCGGCGTCACGGATGCGTCGCAAGGCGGCAACAGCGCCGGGAATCTCACGATCGCCCGAGACCAATGTCCCGTCGACGTCGCAGAGCATCCCTCGGACACCGGAGAGCCACGCCATGGGCTCAAGATAACACCCGCGGATTAGAATCCCTGTCGATGATTCGTGTCGGCATTGCGGGATGGGACTACGCGGATTGGAACGGTGTCGTCTATCCGCCGCTGACCGGCCGGGGTTTTGACAAGCTCGCCTGGATCACGCGCTTCGTCGATGCGATCGAGGTCAACAGCTCGTTCTACCGGCCGGTTCGACCGCAGGTTGCAGAAACTTGGGTGCGGCGCACCGAATCGCATCCCGATTTCAGGTTCGCCGCGAAGGCCCACCGCAGCTGGACGCACGAGATCGAGGCCGACCTTCGCGCTGCGGTCGTCGAGACGCTCGCCGGCCTGCACCCGCTGCACGATGCGGGCCGGTTGGGAGCGATCCTGGTTCAGTTCCCGCAACGCTTCCACTGGAATCCCGGCAACGCCGATCACGTCGAACGACTCGCCGGGCTCGGTGCCGGCTGGCCGCTGGTGCTCGAGGTACGCCACCGCAGCTGGCGGGCGGACGAAGTCGTCGAGTTCCTGCGCGGAATCGGGATCGGCTGGTGCGTGGTCGACCAACCGCGCGCGTCCGGAGCCTCGATCGCTGCCCTGGAGCGGCTGACGTCGCCCGTCGGCTACGTGCGTCTTCACGGGCGCAACGCCGAGCAGTGGTTTCGCGAGGAGGCGGGTCGAGACGACCGCTACGACTACCTCTACACGCTCAGCGAGCTCGCCCCTCTCGCGCGCATCGCGGCCGACCTCGCCACCGAAGCCGCCGAGGTCTTCGTAATCCAAAACAACCACTTTCGCGGTCAGGCGCTGGCCAACACGCTGCAACTCAAACACCTGTTCGAAGGTCAGCGTCCGAAGTGTCCGCAGCGACTCGTCGAAACCTACCCCGACCTGGAGCCGCTCGTCGACATCGAGCGCGAAACCTTGTTTTGAAATGGGGTCAAGTCTTGGCATGAGACACTCAGATCGTTTCGGGCCGCTTCGATGCGATCTCGAGTCTCCCGGTCAACCGCCATTCTCCTTCTTAGGCGTCCCATGGACTTTGATGCACCGGCGTAGGACCTGTGTCCGATCCTCTCGGCGATCTGACCGAGGGGATAGCAGCCAAGCTCCCTCGCCAGCAGAGCGAAAGCGCCACGCGCTGCGCTCGACCCGTCGCGCCGCTTGGATGGGTGACGCAACTGCCCGCTTGATATCCTGAAAGCCCTGCAAACGGCCCGCTCGATTGCGTCGAGCGTGGGACACTCTTCGATGAGCGACACATCGGGTTGCTCCGGGTTCGCCGTTCGTCCGTCGTCGTCCGCCCGCTGGCGTGCCGTCCTTCGGAACTCCTCAGACCCCATCACGGGGGGTAGGCGGGCGGCCTCGTAGAAACTCCGGGTTTCCTCGTCGATTCCAGATTCCACGAACCGGCGGTAGTTGTCCCTCAGGTTGCCGGGCGCGAACCAAGCGAGGGTCTCCTCGGTATGCAGCCAAAGTGGCGCTCGCTCGATCCCAAGATAGGCTCGATAGCTGGATCCTTCGTAGTGTTCCGGCCGGCCTAATATCTGCGCCTCCACCGGATTCAAGTGGATGTAGCGACTCACACAGCGCAGATAGGCATCCTCCCCGATCAGCACGGCCTTGTATCGCCCTCGGAACAAAGGACCGTCCGTTTTCATGACCTTGTTGAACCACTGCGTATAAACACCGTCCAGGTGTCGCATCGCTCGCCCGAGGCCGGCCACCGGCGTGCGAGCCAGCAGATGGTAGTGATTGGCCATCAAGCAGTACGCGTGAACTTCGACTCGGAACGTGGTTGAGATCTCACCTAGCAACCGGAGAAATCTCGTGCCGCAACCGCGAGTCGGGAAGACGGAACGGCCTCCCGCGCCACGATTCATGACGTGATACCAGGCGCCGTCGAATTCGATGCGAAGTGGGCGTGCCAATGGGTCCGTGCCGGACGCGGAGACCTGTCAAGGAAGAGGCTCAGCTCATCCTAGGCGACGGGGGCCTTTACTCGGGGAAAACCCGCTGCTCAGGAGTTTAGAGACGAAAACTGTGTCTCATGCCAAGACTTGACCCCATCAGAACGGGAAGAACATCGGGATCAGCCAGGTCACCAGCACGACGTAGAGCACGGTGAGCGGCGCACCGACCCTGAAGTAGTCCGCGAACTTGTAACCGCCGGGACCGTAGACGAGGAGGTTCGTCTGGTACCCGATCGGGGTGTAGAACGCCGCGGAGGCCGCGAAGGTCAGGGCGACCAGGAACGGCCGGGGATCCACGTCGAGGACCACGGCGATCTGGATCGCCAGCGGGGCCAGCAGGGCCGCCGTGGCGTTGTTGGACATCGCGCCGGTCAACACGGCGGTGAGCAGGACGAACAGGCCGAGCGCGACGTGCGGGCCCATCTGCCCCCCCAGGCGCAGGATCAGATCCGCGACGTCCGCGGCCGCCCCGGTCGTCTCGAGCGCGATCCCGAGCGGGATCAGCCCGCCCAGCAGCACGATCACGACCCAGTCGACCTCGCGGTAGACGCGCCGGACGTTGAGGCAACCGGTCACGACCATCAGCACGGCGCCGGCGATCGCGGCGCTGACGATCGGGTAGATCCCGAACGCAGCAACGGCTACGACGCCGGCGATGATCGAGCCCGACAACACCGCCTTGCGCACGTCGAGTGTCGGAAGGTCGAGCTCCTGGAGGATCAGGAAGGCGCGCTGGTTGCGCAGCTTCTCCAGATTCTGACGCGGTGCCTGGATCAACAGCTCGTCGCCGAGACGCAGCCGAACGTGACCGATCTTTTCCAGCAGATCTTCCCCACCGCGCCGGATCGCCAACGCGGTGGCGCCGAAATTGTTGCGGAAGTCGACGGCCTTGAGGGAGCGTCCCTCCAGCTCGGAGTTGTTGGTGATGACGGCTTCGAGCAGCACGGTGTCCCCCGGCCGGAGGTCGCTATCGCTGTGACGCCTCGAAGGGCGCACGGCCAGACCGGCTCGCTCGCCTAAGCCGACCAGGGTCTCGGCCTGGGCCTTGACGAGCAGGATGTCGCCGGCCAAGAGCGCGCCGTGACCGGCCATGACGTTGCGCATCTGCTTGTCCCGTACGTGGCCCAGGACCTCGAGGTTGTAGGCGTCGCCGATCCGGGCTTCCACCACGGTCTGACCGATCAGGGGCGATCCGTCGAGCACCTCGACTTCGCTGAGGTAGCTGTTGAGGTGAAAGCCCTCGGTCAACGTCTCGGCCTTGATGCGCTCGGGGAGGATATGTCGGCCGATGAGCATCAGGTAGGCGCCGCAGATGAGCAGCACGATCAGGCCGAGTTTGCTGAACTCGAACATGCCGAAGCCGGGCTGCCCATGCTCGGCCGCGGCAGAGCTGACGATGATGTTGGTCGAGGTCCCGATCAACGTGCAGGTGCCGCCCAGCATGGCGAAGAAGCTGAGCGGCATCATCAGGTAGCTGGGACTGATCGAGCGGGAGTGGCTGGCGCGGAGGACCAGCGGAAGGAAGATCGCGACGGCGGCGGTGTTGTTGATGAACGCGGAGAACGGCGCGATGGCCACGCCGGTCATCAGCATCACGGTCGTGGGCGACGCGGAGCTCCCCTTGAGCAGTCTGTCGGCCAGCGCGTGGATCACGCCGCTCGCCTGCAGCCCCGCGCTGAGGATGAACATGCAGGCGACGGTGATCGTGGCGGGGTTGGAAAACCCGGAGAGCGCCTGACGTGGCTCGAGGATGCGCAGCAGGACGAGCGCGCAGAGCACCACCATCGCGACCACGTCGGCACGCAACCGCTCTGTGGCCAGCAGCACGACCGCGCCGATCAGGATAACGACGAGAAGTATCTCGTCCAAAGGGGGACCCTCCGCTCGAAAGCGCGCCTATCTTATATCCAGGCGCGACGGCGAAGAGTGCGCGGCTTCGGATCAGGCGCGGGCCCGGCGCGAGGAGCGACTGAAGAGCCAGATCAGGCCGAAGAGCGCGAAGATAGGGAGCAACGGCAGGAACAGCACCGCCCCGATCGTCAGGACCAGCGCCAGCAGCACCGATCCGAGCGCGGCGATCCCGCCGAACAACGCTCCCGTGACGCCGGCAATCGCCCCGAACAACGCCCCGATGAGGCGGAACGGGAGCGCGATCAAGAAGACCAGCAGTTTCAGGACGCCACCGACGAGCATCAACGGCAAGACGATCAGCCCGCCGATCAGCAGGCCGATGCCGACGATCCCCAGGACCAGCAGAACAGCAAATTCCAACAAAACCGAGCCCTCCCTTCGGGAACCGCCCCGGGGAGCCGTGACCTCCGCACGCCCCCTGGTTCTTGGAACGAATAACCGGCCAAATCGGTTTCATTCGAAAACGGACATAATGGCCCGTGGCCCACGTGCATCCATCCGGCGTAGGTCTTACGCGGCGTCTGACGGCCGTCCTCGCCCTGACGGCGGTTTTTACCGTGGTCGAAGCCGTGGGCGGGTGGCTCGCCAACAGCCTCGCCTTGCTCGCGGACGCGGGCCACATGTTCGGCGACAACATCGCCCTCGGCCTGGCGCTGGTCGCCGCCTGGTCGGCGCGGCGGCCGCCGGACCCCGCGCGGACCTACGGCTACCAGCGCGCCGAGATCCTGGCCGCGTTGTTCAACGGCGTCGCCCTGATCATCATCGCCTTCTACATCACGAGTGAGGCATGGGAGCGGTTCTCGAATCCGCCTGACGTGCGCTGGATGACGATGCTGGGAATCGGCACCGCCGGCCTGATCGTCAACATCATCGCCGCCTTCCTGCTGCATGGCTCGCAACACAACCTGAACATGCGCGGGGCATACCTGCACGTCCTCGGCGATCTGCTCGGCTCGATCGGCGTGCTCGTGGCCGCCGCCTGCGCGGGGTTCGGCGGGTGGGCCGTCGCTGACCCGATCGCCAGTGCGGTGCTCTCGCTGATCATCGTGTTCGGCGCGATCCGCTTGGTGCTGCAGGCGGTCCACGTCCTGATGGAGGGCACGCCCTCGCACCTCGACGCGACCGAAGTACAGGCGGAGCTCGCGGAGCTATCGGGCGTAGCCGGCGTCCACGACCTGCACCTCTGGACGCTCGGGGGCAACCAGACGGTCCTCACCGCCCATCTTGTCTGCAGTCACGACGAGATGCCGGCACGGCTCTTGCGCAGCGCGACCCGATTGCTGGAGACCCGCTTCGGCATCCGGCACACCACGCTGCAAATCGAGCCACCCGATTACAACATCGTGGAGAACGTCGAAGACCCCTGAATCAGAGATCGAACTCCACCCCCTGAGCCAGCGGCATCTCGCTACCCCAGTTGAGCGTGTTGGTCTGCCGGCGCATGTAGATCTTCCACGAGTCGGAGCCGGACTCGCGGCCGCCACCGGTGTCCTTCTCGCCACCGAACGCCCCGCCGATCTCGGCCCCCGAGGTACCGACGTTGACGTTGGCGATCCCGCAATCGCTCCCGCGGTGCGACAGGAAGGTCTCGGCCGAGATCAGGTTCGTGGTGAAGATCGACGACGAGAGCCCCTGCGGGACGTCGTTGTGCAGCGCCAGCGCCTCGTCGAGCGTCTCGACTTCGAAGATGTAGACCAGCGGGGCGAAGGTCTCCTCCCGGACGATCTCCATGCCCTCGTGCGCGCGAACGATGGTCGGCTCGACGAAGAAGCCGGGCCGATCGATCTTGTTTCCGCCGCAGAGGATCTCGCCGCCCTGCTCGCGGACCTTCTGCAACGCGTTCATCATGTCGTCGCGTGCGCCGTCGTCGATCAGCGGCCCCATCAGGGTCGCCGGATCGAGCGGATCTCCGATGTTGACCCTGCCGTAGGCCTTGACCATCCGCTCGGTGAAATCGGCCGCGATGCCCTTCTGCAGGATCAGCCGCCGCGTCGACGTGCAGCGCTGGCCCGCGGTGCCGACGGCGCCGAACGTGCACGCCCGCAGCGCCAGCTCCTGATCCGCGTCGTCCATCACGATCACCGCGTTGTTCCCGCCCAGCTCGAGCAGCGAGCGCCCCAGTCGCTTGCCGACGACCTCGGCGATGCGCACGCCCATGCGGCAGGAGCCGGTAGCGGAGATCAGCGGGACGCGGCGGTCGGCGAGCAACGCCTCCCCGACCTCCGAGCCACGCCCGATGACCAGATTGAACACGCCGCTGAGGTTGTTGCGCTGCATCACGCGGTTGGCGATCTGCTGCACGGCAACGGCGGTCAGCGGCGTCTTGGACGACGGCTTCCAGATCATCGAGTCGCCGCAGACGGCCGCGATCGCCGCGTTCCACGCCCACACGGCGACGGGGAAGTTGAACGCGGTGATGATGCCGATCGGGCCGAGCGGATGCCACTGCTCGTACATCCGGTGCTGCGCCCGCTCGGAGTGCATCGTCAGCCCGTAGAGCTGGCGCGAGAGGCCGACCGCGAAGTCGCAGATGTCGATCATCTCCTGCACCTCGCCGAGCCCCTCGGAGAGGATCTTGCCCATCTCGAGCGACACCAGCCGGCCGAGGGGCTCCTTGTGCGCGCGCAGCTCGTCGCCGAGCTGGCGCACGATCTCCCCACGTTGCGGCGCGGGAAGCATGCGCCAGTCGCGGAAGGCGTCCTGGGCGGCGCCGATCACGCGCTCGTAGTCCGCGATCTTGGCTTGCCGTACGCTCGCCAGCGGTTGCCCGTCGGTCGGGTTGTACGAGATCAACTCCGGACCGTCGGTGTCGATCCATTTCCCGGTGCAGGCGCCCGCATTGGACGCTTCGACGCCGAGCTGCTTCAACAGATCTTCGGCGACCATCTCCTTGGCCATGACTCCTCCTGGTACGGGTTTCGACTCGTTGATGGGTGGGGACGGCACGACTTTATCAGACCGAAAGCGAGGCGTCAGGCCGGCCCCTCCGGGAACTCGGCGGGTGGAAGAAGGTAGCGCACGTCGCCGCCGATCTCGGCGTCGAACGCGGGTCCCAGCTCGAGCCTCCCGCGCAACGATGCGGAGGCGAGCAGGTAGAACTCGGCGCCGTCACGAACGAGCAGTGCGGCCTCGACCTTGCGCATCCGACCGATCAGGTCGGTGGCCGCCTGGAACGTGGACGCGGCCAGTGCCGTGGCGAACGCATCCGCGTCATGCGCCGTGTGGGCCGTCCCGATCGCGAGCACCACGTCTCCTCGGACCGGGCGCCCCGTCGACGGATCGAACAGTGTCTCCGCACCGGCGAGGCGCTGACCGGCGATGGCGACGCCACGATTCGCGATCCGCAGCGTGAGCAGCGTTCGTTCCGGTGCCCTGGGGTCGGCCAACGGCACGGCCCAGGGCTCGCCATCGGGGGGCGTGCTCCAGGCGTACGCGTTGCCGCCGAGCACGAACAGCCCGGCGTAGCTGCCGGACTTGGCCAGAACCCGTGCCGCGATGTGCAGCGCGTAACCTTTCGAGAGGCCACCGAGATCGAGTTCGACGCCGGGGCGGCGAAAGCGGATCGCGTGGGCCTCGCGCGCGACCGCGACCCACTCCCAGCCGACGTTCTCGAGAGCCGGGGCCAATTCGGCGTCCGACGGCTCACCGCTCTCGTAGAGTCGACCGAGCGGTCCCACGGTGGGATCGAAAGCGCCGCGGCTGGCCTGCGCATACTCCAGCGCGAGTTGCACCGCGCGGTAGACATCGACGTCTTCGATCGAGTGGTAGGCCTCCGACGCCTCGCGGTTGAGTCGCGCCAGCGCACTCTCCGGGTCTCGTGCGTCGAGCTTCGCGGCAACCCGACCGATCGCCTCGCGCGCCTCCGCGACCGCTTCCTCGAAGCGCTGCTCACTACCCATGTAAAGCTCGATGAAGCCTTCGCGACCCATCGCCTGAAGCGGTTCGCGGTGATGGACGGGCTCGGCGCAAGCGACGACCGAGGCGAGCATCAGTAGGGCTGTCGGGAGGGAGCGCATGCTCATACGATAGCGCCCATGCCGCGTTACGGACACAACGTCGGCTTCATCGCCGAAGCGCTTGGCTAACCGAGGGCGTCCTTGAGTTTGTCGGCGAGCAGCGAGCCGAATCCCTCGTTGGAATCGCTGACCTGAACCGCGGGCGGACGCTCCGCCTTGGGCCCGCGGTGCCGTGGCCGGTCGCGGTCCCGGCGCGACGAACCTCCGTCACCGCTCCGCCGCGGCGGACGCTGGGCACCCTTCCGCGCGAGTCGAATACGCCCGCGATCGTCGATCTCGGCGACCTCGACCTCGACCTCGGAGGCGATCGGGAAACGTTGTCCGAGGTCGGTTCCCGGCGGCGTTCCGCTCAGGACGTTGGGCATCAGGCCGACCTTGCCCGGCCCCAACCAGACGAACACGCCGAAGCTCTCGATGCGCTGGACTTTGCCCTTCAACTCGACGCCCGCGGCGATCTCCGGAAGCGTTGTGGGTTCTCCCTCGCCGGCGGGTGTCAGCGAGATCCGGCGTCGTTCGGCATCCACGCGAAGCACGCGCCAGCGATGCTCGGAGCCCGAGGTCAGCCCTTCTTTCCAGCCGCCGACAGCTGGCGGGAACTCGCTGGCCGGGGCCAGCGCCTCGACGCCCGGCGCCAGCTCGACGAAGGCGCCGAAGTCGGCCAAGCGGAGCACCTTGCCGGAGTACACGCCGTTCGGCAGGAACGCTTCCGTCACGGCCGCCCAGGGGTCCTCGGACGCCTGCCGAATGCTCAACGAGATCCGGTCGTTGTCGTCCTGCAACGAAAGGATCTTCACGCGGACCGCCTCGCCGACCTGGACCGCCTGATCGACGCGGTTGATGCGGCCGTGGGAAAGCTCGGTGATGTGCACCAGCCCGGTCACTCCGGCGCCCAAATCGACGAACGCGCCGAACTTGGCCAGGCCCGAGACGCGTCCGAGCATGACCGAACCTTCGATCAGCGTGGCCCTCACGGCGGCCGCTTCCTCGCGGCGATCCGCTTCGATCAACGCTCGGCGAGACACCACGACGTCTTCACCCCCGCGACGAAGCTGCGTGATCAGGAACATCTGCGTCGTCCCGACGAACGACTCGGCGTCGTCTACACGGTGAACATCGATCTGAGAGTGCGGGCAGAACGCGCGTGCGCGTCCGATCCGAACCTCGTAACCTCCTTTGATCGTCTTCTCGACTCGCCCGCTGATGCTTCGCTTGCCGCGAAACGCGCGGTACAACGGCGCCACACGCGCCTGGCGCGCCTTTTGTTCGGCCGCTTTTTTCTCAACCTCGGCGCCGGCGTCGGCGTCGGCGTCGGGGGCTTCCGTCTTGTCGGGGGCTGCGGCATCCGCCGAGACGGCTACCGGCTCGACCGGGGAATCGGAGTCGCCGTCCTGCACATCGGTCGGCGAGTCTTCGGCCTCCTGGGCTGCAGGCTCCGCCGCCGTTGACGTCGATTCACGCACCTCGCCCTCGCTCTCCGGCGAAGGCGCGGCGCCGGCCTCTTTCTCGGTCTCTTGACTCAAGTCCGCCCCCGTTGGGTCCCCGGTGCACCAAGATATATGCCTTGCGCCGCCGCGTTTTGCCACTGTAAACCGGTATCCTTGCTGTGTGGAGTGGAGCGTCCCGATACGGCAACCCAAAAACGCCGCCGTTTACCGTCATCGCCCGGGGGAGCGATGACCCTCGCCGCGGCCGAGCTCGCGCGTTCTCTCGTGGCCGAGGGCTTCCGCGGCACGGTTGCGCCCTGCGCGGTCCTGGCCGCGCGAACGACCTGGCGCATCGGCGGACCGGCCGAGATCCTGGCGACGCCCGGCGATCGGGAGGACCTGCGCGTTGCGCTGGCCTGGGCCTCGTCGAACGGCGTTCCCTGGCGGGTGCTGGGCAACGGCTCGAACCTGCTGGTCCACGACGACGGAGTGCGAGGTCTCGTCCTCCACGTCCGCCGCGTGCTCGACGCCGTCGAGATCGACGGCGACCGCCTCGTGGCCGGTGCCGGTGCATCGTTCCCAGCCGTCGCCAGGAGAGCCGCCGGGGCCGGCCTGGGCGGCCTGGAGTTCGGCGCGGGGATCCCCGGGACCATCGGCGGCGCCGTCGTGATGAACGCGGGCTGGCACGAGTTCGAGATCGGCAACTCGATCGAAACGGTGGACTACCTCGACGAGCAGGGCAACGAGGAGAGCCTCGCCACGGACGACACGACGTTCGGCTATCGCAGCTCGATATTCCGGGGTCGCCGGGGCATCGTTTTGGGGGCAACGCTGCGACTGACGCCGGGGGATGCCGTCGAGATCTCGCGCCGCATGAACGACTTTGCCGAATCGCGAAAGAAGAACCAACCGACCGAGTTGGCGTCGTGCGGCTCCGTGTTCCTGAAACCGGAGGGCGATTTCGCCGGACGTCTGATCGAGGCCGCCGGTTTGAAGGGGACACGCCGCGGTGCGATCGAAGTCTCGCACAAACATGCCAACTTCTTCGTCAACACCGGTGGCGGGACATCGGCCGATGCCCTCGAGCTCGTGGAGTTCGTGGAGAGCGAAGTGGAGCGCGGCTTCGGCGTGCGATTGGTGCGCGAGTTCGAGCTCTGGGCGGANNCGAGCTGTGGGCGGAGGTCTAGGGCAGCCGCTCGTCGTCGATCAGCCCACTCAAGCGGCTGACCAGCGAGGCCCGCGCCTCCTCGTCGAGGACGACCTGGTCGGCCCCGTCGCTCAGCAGGCCCTCGAACAACGCACGTTTGTCTTCGACCACCTGGCGAACCTTCTCTTCGATAGCCCCGCGGGTGACGAAATGAAGCACTCGAACGCTACGCTGCTGGCCCATACGGTGGACGCGGCCGACGCGCTGCTCGAGCACGGCGGGGTTCCAGGGCACCTCGAGGTTGACCACGATCGAGGCCGCATCCTGCAGGTTGAGGCCCAGACCGCCGGCGTCGGTCGAGAAGAGCACGCGGAACTCCGGATCGATGCGGAAACCGTCGAGCAGCGTCGCGCGGGCCTGGCTCTTGAGTCCGCCGTGGAACAGCCCGCAGCGAATCTCGCGCCGCACCAACACGTCGCGGGTCACGAACTCGGCGAGCTGGAGCATGCGCTTCCACTGACTGAAGACGACGATCTTCTCCTCGGACTCGTCGAGCAGTTCCTCGAGAACCTGCGCGAACTCCTCGAGCTTCGGCGATCCGATGGCGCGGACTTCCTCGGGCTCCGGCGGCCGCGGATCGGCGATGCGCGGCTCCCACAACTCCCAGGCGTCCTGGGCGCGTGCGTTGCACAACATGCGCATCCGGGTCAGGGCACGCAACAACCTCTGGATCTCGACTCCGGTCAACGCACGGCCCTGACGCACGAGCGTCGCCACGCGGACCGCCTGCCTGCGGTAGGGCCGGCGTTGCTGCGCGGTCATGCCGGTCCAGAACGTGTTGTCGGTGCGCTCCGGTAGCTGGTCCAAGACTTCACTGCGGTCGCGACGTAGGAAGAACCCGCGCAGCCGCTTGCGTAACACCTCCAAGCCCTCGTACGCGAGGATGCGGCCCTGCGCGTCCTCGACAACATGGAAAGGGCGTAGCCGCCAGCGCGGGCCGAGGGCGCGGCGGTGGAGGAACTCGACCAGCGAGTGCAGCTCGGCCAGCCGATTCTCGAGCGGCGTTCCGGTCAAGACAAAGGCCCATGGAGACTCGAGACGCTTGACCGCGCGCGCCGTCTTGGTGCCCTGATTCTTGATTCGCTGGGCCTCGTCGAGGATGACCAGCTGGGGCTCGGTGGCCCGGATCGATTCGAGATCGCGGAGCAGCAGCTCGTAGTTGAGGATCAGGAAACCTCGGGTCCAGGCCGTGTAGGCCTCGAGCCGCGCGGCACGGGGGCCATCGATGACGTGTGCCAGCTCGCCACAAACCTTCTCCACCTCGCGAGCCCACTGATGTTTGAGTGAGGCCGGGCAGACGACGAGGACCCGCGACATTCCCTGCGCGCGGCGCAGCAACAGGGCCGCGGCGATCGATTGGACGGTCTTGCCCAATCCCATGTCGTCGGCGAGAAACGCGCGCCCACGGCGGGCGAGAAACCGCGCGCCGATTTCCTGGTACGGGTGCAACGTCATCCCCAACCGCGGGACGACGTCGGCCCAGGCGGCGTCGATCGCATCGACGTCCGGGCGGCCGTTCTCCTGTCGTTCGACGATGCGCTCCACGAGCGGGTCCAGGTCTAGCGTCCAGCCCGCTGCGCTTGCCGCGCCGCTGGCGGCTTCCAGCGCGGCGCCGAGCCAGGCATCCGCGGAAGTCCCGTCCGGGACGGGCCGGAGGTAACCGTCCGCGGAGAACCAGTGGCCGAGCGCGGCCGCCCCGCTCCCGGTCGGTGTGTCCAACCGGATCTCCTGCAACGGCTGCGGCATGCGATCGGTCCAGCCCCGCGGTGAGAACCAGACCGACATCACGTGCTGAGGGATCCGTTTCGGTTTTCTCAGGTACCAGCGCTGAACCCGCTGGACGTGCTCACAAGTTCCCAGCTCGTTCTCGGCAAAATCGTCGCAGCTGCAGTTGGATCGTTCGGCCTTGGGGCCGCGGAGGCAAACCCGATGTTTCGTACCGGACCGGTCAACCACCCGGAACGTCGGCGGCTGGTGCTCCGAGGAAACGAGCTCGACGCGATAGCGCCGGCGCCGGCTGCGCTGCCGCCGCGAGGCGATCTCTTCCTCGCGGGCCTGGGAGATGCGTTCGTCACGGGTCAGCGTGCGCTCCCCGCCGCCGAGCACGACGTATCCGGAGAGCGCGGTCGTCGCCGCGGCCGAGCGTCGCGTTCCGCGCCGCGGCCGGCCGCCGTTGCCGCCCTTGGGCACATCGCTCAGCGGAAACCGCAGCGTCTCGACTGCCGCGACCGCGTGCTTGCATGCCGGGGTCGCGCCGTCGGGGCAGGTGCATTCCGAATGCAGCGCGCCGGATTGCAGGCGAACGGTGACCTCGTACGGCTCGGTGCGATGGTCGCGCACACGCGCGTCGAGCCCACTCCCATCGGGCGTCAACCGCAACCACTCGACACGGCCCAGGAGCGCGTCGCGCCGCCCACCGCGAAAAGCACGGCGCCCGGCCCATGCCTCGAGGTCGGAGTCGAGGAGTCGCCGGTCCGCGGGGATCGTCGGTGGCTTGCTCGATGTCGGTGTCTTGCCTCGCGGCACGGGCGCTCCCGGATAACCTGCTGTTGGCGTTTTCTCTCGGGTGAACCCACTAGTCTGCCCCATCGGCGCGACGCGCGGCAACCGAAACCGAGCGGGCTACGCTATGCTCGTTGCGAATCCTCCGAGACACGAGGCTCCTACGTGGCGAAACGGACCGGGAAAAAGGCAACGCTGGATGTCCTGGCGGAGAGGCTGCAAGCCTTTGCCGTCGAGCGGTTCCCCAGCGCGGCGGCCGACCTGTTCGCGGCCCTCGACGCGGTGCTGGCGAGCCGAGACGGAGGGGACGAAGCCGCGATCGAACGCCTGCGCGAACCGGCGCGCAACGCCATCCGCGAGCGCTTCGACGGCGCCGGGCCCGGCTCGTCGCTGGAGACCAGCCCGACGATCCGAGCGGACGCTCGTTACGCGC
>JABAOH010014622.1_pt2 | contig 32718 bp, 34 predicted proteins | sample 7062181 | NCBI WGS metagenome assembly JABAOH01 (sample SAMN14538630, study PRJNA623070) | marine sediment metagenome | biome: marine biome [ENVO:00000428]; feature: marine pelagic biome [ENVO:01000023]; material: deep marine sediment [ENVO:00002113]; isolation source: pool of 5 deep marine... | reverse complement strand
CTCGTCCATCACGAGGATTAGGTACGCATTGCGTTCATCAAGAACTTGCATAAGCATCTGTAAGAGCTCCACTTCGGAATAGCCGCGTCTAGGAAAATTAGGATGGAACTTCGTGATTGTTCGATGGAGAATCATGAATAGGCTTCCCTTGCATTCGCGACAGTTAATGTGAACATAATGCAGGTTTGTTCCCCTCTCCTGTGCCTCCCTTGCTATGCTCAGTCCGAAACGTTGGGACAGAACTGTTTTCCCAGTTCCGATCTTTCCAACAATCAGCACTCGTTGCGTCATTTTCCCAGGACTTTCGGTGATGAAACGGAAGAACTTGTTGATGAGGTCAAGTTGAGGTCCACGGTGGGGGAGGTGAGGTGGTACGTAGTTGATGTCCAGTTTGCTTTCGTCTTTGAAAACGCTGAGGTGTCGGCTCATAGTTGGTCCTTTTAATATTCTTGTACACGAACCATTTATGGTTTTTGTCTGTTAAAAAGAAAAAATAGGTCTGGGGCAAACGAAAGTATTGTCTTTAATAAGTTGAACAAAGAATAGTAGTGGGCTCTCGCACTCAAGATCGCAATCATAAATTCAGCGGGGCCAGAGTCGTCATCGCCCACCGGACAAAGGTTAATGTAGATCTCACATAAAAACATATAGTTAGAGGAAACGGCAGATGCTGAAGAAAATCAAAGTTATTCCCTTAGCAGCAGAAAGTTTCGGCGTTCGGTCAATATGCACTTACGTAGAAACCACTGACTTAAAGGTTCTCTTGGATGCTGGGGCTTCTTTGGCTCCGAATCGCCACGGTTTTCCACCACATCCCAAAGAATATAAAGCGATAAAGAAGTGTCGCGAAAAAATTTCGAAGGCAGCAGAACAAGCTGAAGTGGTGACGTTGAGCCATTACCATTTCGACCATCATACGCCTTCATATGAAGACTGGTGTTATAACTGGTCTTCTCCGGAGGTTGCAAGGCAAGTTTATGAGGGAAAACTCGTTCTCGTTAAGAATTATCGTTCCATGATAAATTTTAGTCAGAGACGCAGAGGATGGATGTTCAAGAAAACTGCTGGTAAATATGCGAAGAGATTAGAGATAGCGGATGGCAAAACATTCGAGTTCGGAAACACAAAACTAAAGTTTTCTAATCCAGTCTTTCACGGGTCCGAAAACTCTGCGCTCGGCTGGGTGCTCATGACCACCATAGAATGTGAAGATGAGAAGTTTTTGTTTGCGTCAGACGTTCAAGGTCCCATGGACAATTCCGCTTTAAAGATAATACTTGCTGAAAAGCCTCAGCTGATCATCATCGGGGGGCCTCCTATCTATTTAGCTGGGTTCAGAGTGAAATATGAACACATAGAGCAGGGTATGAAAAACTTAGAAATCTTAGCGAAAAACATTCCGACAACCATTTTAGAACATCACATCCTTCGAGAGGAGAAGTGGAGAGAGTTTTCGCAACCAGTTTTTGACGCTGCGTCTAAAACTGGTCACAGCGTGGTTACAGCCGCCGAATTCTTGAAAAACAAAAACAACATATTAGAATTTCGCAGAAAACAACTTTTTGAGATGGAACCACCAAGTTCCGAGTTTAATGAGTGGATGAAACTGCCGCGTCCTAAGAGAAAACTGATTAAACCTCCAATTTGAAACGCGCATGCAAGATGCGGCCGCCGGGATTCGAACCCGGGTCGTCGGCGTGGGAGGCCGATGTCCTAGCCAGGCTAGACTACGGCCGCACAACTATGTCAACGTAGTTTAAGCAAAAAGTGGTTCTCTTAAGTTTTATGTGCCTAGTTTTGAAAAGTTTTGTTTTATCAAACCAGTTTTTGTCAACAAGTTGTTTTATGAAAAGGATAGGGGTTTTTCTCCAACGTTCTAAGTATTGCTAGCCCCTTGGTCACGTTTTGCTATAGTTTCGTTGAGTAATTTCTTTTTTCTTCTTTCTTTGCTTGGACACTTCGTTGCCTGAACACTTTGAGTTTTTGAAGGATTCCAACATTATAATATTTCAGCCACATTAAACCTAAAAGGAAAATTCCAATCACAGAGCAAATTAACATGTCTAATCCTGTCGGTACAGAATGTAGGCGTAGAGTTGAAACTACAAAAGGTAGAGGTAGAAATTTTGTCCACCACCAATCCCTAGTTAACCAGTATAAAGGACTATTTCCTGAGAGAATTTCTATAAAAGATTGTGATATAGCGTCACCTAATCCAGAAGCTGAGATTATGAGAAAAGTGAAAACCAAAGGTAGAAATGCACGCCATTCTTTTGGTCGTTTGACATCCCTTTCAGTATCATTTCCTAAAATAAAAGCAAATACACCTACGCTTATCAACACCATAAACAATATCGGGTTAATCTTCCACCAAATTGGTCCTTCTATAACTAGTTCGTGAAAATCTTCTGTACGCTCTGAAGGCATGCTGGATGGAAAGTTCACTGCAACTAAAGCGTCAATAAATGTGAAAACCATACTTGCACTTACCAGTAGCATAGTCAATATTCCAATTTTCTTTTTCTTTTCCACGCTAATCATATCTCATCACCATGCTGTTATGTCCCATGAATGGGGTACATTAAACCTCTCGGTTTTTACACTCAATTTTAGAATTGGTATCTTCATGTATAAAATTGGAACATTTATTTTTTTTACAATAGAATGTGCTAACCCATAAATTTTAATCATATTTACAACTCCTCTCGGTTCAATTTGCCATAAGTGTTCATTAGATTGTTCTTTTAATCTTAACATCGACTTAAAGTTTTTGGCTATACGGTTGATCTGATATAGGTCTACATTTTGTAACAAGCTTTTAATGAATATTATAGCACTGTTTGAGTTTGTTGGGACTTTAATTCTGACCTTAACCGAAACTCTGCACCATTCTTTCAAGGCTTTTTTCCAATTTCTTATATGCTCCAACACATGAAATGCCCTCAGCTCAGAAAAACATTTATCTATAAATGGTAGATGTTGTGCGTCAGCTATTAAATTTGCAGATGATTCTCCTGTTAAGTAATATTCTTTTGGTTTCTTAGCATAATCTAATCTAATGTCTCCCCAAGTGTCTGAGCCACATCCAACGTTTATTGTCATCACTCTTTCTCACTATCTTTTCTTCGAATTTACCTTATCTTTTTGTTATGTTAATTTAAGTTTTTGTTCTCTCCGACAATTAACTATCCCGTACTGCCACGCATTTGCAACTAGAACCACGATTCTTTTGGTAAGAGTCTCGTGAGTTAAGTGGCTGAAAGGGCTTGTTCCCTCCCACCTAATTCTATAAAGAAAAATAGAGGGGTAGATAGACAAATACTCTCCACTTATTCTATTATCGTTCCAACCCTTTCTCCTCTCACAGCCAACATAACATTCTCCGGTTTAAAGCCGTTCACCACTATAGTTTTCGTTCTCTCCTTTTGAAGAATTCGAACCGCTTCAGGATCCAGAACCTGATGTATCCCTGCCTTATGTTTGTTCTGTTCAAAAAGCTGAACCAAATCGTCAAAACTTAACACGTCAATCTTTTCCGCATCAGGATGCTTCTTCGGGTCCTTAGTGTATATCCCCTCCTGATCAGTGGCCTTCACCAACAATTCAGCTCCAATTCTCTCAGCAACCATCGCAGCCACGGCGTCTGTAGTCATTCCAGGTCTTATTCCACCCATAGCTACAATTTTTCTTGTCTTTAATCCTTCAGCAGCCTCATCCACAGTTGTGGGAACTGTCTCCAGTCCGAGGTCGCCAAGCTTCATAGCTAATAGTTGAGCAAACAGTCTCGAAACATTTATGGCAATTTTGTCTTGGTCAGATTCGTTTAAGCCCATGGTCTTAGCCACTTTTATGAAGTCTCTGGCTAAGGAACCGCCTCCAACCACAACCACGAGCTCATGACCTTTCTTCTTTAATTCTCTCAGTAAATCAGCGTATTTGCCTATGATCTCAGGGTTAGGTGGTGAAGCCACCACTGAACCGCCGATGCGAATTACCACTTTCAACGGAACATCCCCTTTATAGTGTTTGTTTCACGCTTAAAATAATAAAGCTCATAGTTTATTTCTTCGAACCTTGATATATTTAAATGAGTAAACATTATCGTGCTCCTTCAAACCTTTTTCAGGTGACAAGTATGGCTGGAATCCAACTGATCTTCGTGGGAACCGGAGGTGGAAGATTTGCTACACTTACTCAAAAACGCAGAACAGGAGGAATACGGGTTGTCTCCGAAAATCTTCACATCCACTTGGATCCGGGACCAGGGGCTTTGATCTATTCTCTAAACATGAAGTTAGATCCACAAAAGGTCAAAGCCATACTCGTGTCTCACTGCCACCCAGACCATTATTCCGATGCTGAAATCTTTGTTGAAGCAATGACTCGTGGGATGATAAGGAGAAGAGGGATTCTCGCTGCGCCTCGAAGCGTGTTGCGGGGCAACGAAGGTTGTGGACCTGCCATTTCCAAATATCACCAACAGATACCTGAAAAAGTAGTAGAGATGAAGCCGGGTGTTTCCTTCAGCATTGATGATATGCAGGTTCTAGCTGGTAAGGCTAAACACACCGACTTGGACGCGGTGGGGTATCGACTTAAAACCCGAGAGGTTGGAGACATAGGCTACACCTCAGACACAGAATACTTCGAGGGAATTGGAAAACCGTATGAAGGAGTTAGAGTTCTTCTGCTCTGTGTCATGAGACCTTCAGGAGAGCCATGGAAAGGGCACATGACTCCTGAGGATGCTGTTAAGATTGTGGAGGAGGTTGGTCCGGAGATGGCAGTTGCAACTCACTTCGGGATGAAAATGATTTTTAGAGGTCCAGCTCGCGAAGTTAAGCTGATTGAAGAGAAAACTGGAGTTCCTACCTTAGCGGCTTCTGATGGAATGCAGATTAACATGGGAGAGGAGATTCAGGTTAAAAGGTTGGGTAAAAAACAGCGAGAGTTAGGTGAATTCATGAAAGGCGGTTTAGGAAATAGTAGTTTTGTGTGAGGCATCCCCAGAAAAGATGTTTTTGCATTGTAAATCAAGACGAAGGTTCACTGATTTTTGGAATATGGTCTCCGCATAGGCTCTACCATGTCTGATTATTGAAACGTGTTTCGGTAGTCTTATCTAGGTCAACTAGACAGTTATTCCTCGAAAAGGTGAAAATTTTGGAGTCTTCATCTCTTCCTTTCGAAAAAAGGCTTTCTCCTACAACCAAGAAGTACCTCGAGTTTTATAGAGAATCAATCAGGGATCCCGAGAGTTTCTGGGACGAGGAAGCTAGAAAACTCGAATGGTTCAGAACATGGAATAAAGTTTTGGAGTGGAAGCCGCCTTTTGCCAAATGGTTCGTCGGCGGTCTCCTCAATGCCTCTTACCTCTGTCTCGATAGGCACGTCAAGACTTGGCGGAGGAGTAAGGTAGCAATTTATTGGGAAGATGAGGCTGGTAATGCGAGAACTTGGAGCTACTCCCAGCTCTATACGGAGGTAAATCGCTTCGCTTCTATTCTAAGGAAACTGGGGGTTAAGAAAGGAGATAGAGTAGCTATGTATCTGCCACTAATACCTGAGCTACCAATAACCATGCTAGCCACTGCAAGAATAGGTGCAATTCACACCGTTGTATTCTCCGGCTTTAGCGCCCAAGCCTTAGCCGATAGGATTAACGATACCCAAGCCACGGTCTTAGTGACCGCTGATGGAGGCTTTAGGAGAGGCAAGTTAATACCTTTAAAGAAAATTGTGGATGCAGCGCTTGAGAAGACTCCATCCATACAAAACGCCATAGTGGTGAAGAGAGCTGGCGTCAAAATCAATATGAAAAAGAAAAGAGACTTGTGGTATCATGAACTGTTCAAAAACGCTCAAGCCTATGTTGAGCCGGTGCGCGTTGAATCCAACGATCCCCTCTACATTCTCTACACGTCTGGAACAACAGGCAAACCAAAAGGAATAGTGCATAACACCGGAGGCTACATGGTCTATAACAATTCAGCGTACAAGTGGGCATTTGACATAAGAGATGAATCCGTGTACTGGTGTACCGCTGACATAGGGTGGGTAACTGGACACAGTTCAATAGTCTATGCGCCGTTAAGTCATGCAGCAACCATAGTTGTCTACGAAGGAGCCCCAGACTACCCTAAACCCGATAGATGGTGGGAAATAATAGAAAAATACGGTGTAACGATTTTCTACACCTCACCCACCGCCATCAGATTGCTCATGAGGTATGGGGATGAATGGCCTAAGAAGCATGACTTCTCAAGTTTGGAAATACTGGGTAGTGTCGGCGAGTCAATTAATCCAGAGGCTTGGATTTGGTATTACAAGAATATAGGTGGAGAAAGGTGTCCAATAGTGGATACGTGGTGGCAGACAGAAACAGGAGGATTTATGATATCTCCTGCACCTGGAATAGAACTTGTTCCTCTTAAGCCTGGCTCAGCAACTCTGCCGTTGCCCGGTATCGAAGCGGAGGTGGTTGACGAGAACGGTAAACCAGTTCCCTCAGGCGTCAAAGGTTACCTTGTGATTAAGAAGCCTTGGCCAGGAATGCTCATGACCCTTTATCAAGACCCGAAGAGGTATAAGACAACCTACTGGTCGAAGTTTCCAGGAGTCTATTATACGGGAGATTACGCTATAAGGGATACCGATGGCTACTTCTGGTTGTTAGGGCGAGCTGACGAAGTATTGAAAGTTGCTGGTCATAGAATAGGAACCATGGAGCTAGAGAGCGCCGCAATATCTCATCCAGCTGTAAGCGAAGCCGCAGCCATAGGCAAAGCCCACGAAGTCAAAGGCGAAAGCATAGCTATATTCGCCATACTGAGACAGGGCTATAAACCTACAGACAAGTTGAAGAAGGAGATAAAAGAGCACATGCGCGAAGTCATAGGTCCAATAGTCACCCCGGAGGAAATTTACTTCGTGAACAGTCTTCCCAAGACAAGAAGCGGCAAGATTATGAGAAGAGTATTGAAGGCTGTTTTGATGGACATGCCCATCGGGGACATCTCTACACTTGAAGATGAAGCATCTGTTGATGAAGTTAAAAAAGCCTACGAAGAATTTAAGAAACTAGTAGGGACCAAGACTTAAGATATCTTTCCATAAAGTTTAGCCAGATTTGGAATCCATCATGCATAGCACGTATAATATTACGTGTATGAACGAATTTTGCGCAAAATTATTTATAGACTTATACAAATGTTTTGGGAGGTTTGTTACAATGGAAGCGATGATGAAGCAATTCATGGCGAGCATGAGCAAAGAGGATAAGCAGAAAATGATTCAGGAGTTTATGTCCAGTATGAGTGAAGAGGAGAGGATGGAAATAATGAAAATAATGATGCCGATGATGATGAAAGACATGCCAACTCTAATGGCTAATATGATGAAGGAAATGTCTCCTGAAATGAGAGAAAACTGTAAGAAAATGATGATGCAATGCCTAAAAACAATGGAAGAAACATAGAATAACTTCAAGCAAAGTGTGTTTTTCCATGGGAGTTCATCAGCGTTAAAATCCAGAAAAACCGCACCGCTAATCTTGCTTATCAGGCGTCTCTTCTGATCTATAAAGTCTCTTTTCAAAAGCGGGTTTCGGCTTAAACTTGCCACGATGCTTTTTCATAGAGCGTTTCCTGCGCTCCACGTTTTTTAGTCGAGCCATAGTCATTGCTATTTTAGTTTTAGAAGGCATTCTTCTTCGAGGCTTTCGAGGTTTAGGCGGTTGAAAAGTCTTCTTAGTTGAGACAGTAGCGTCTTCTGTATGTTTTCTATCAAGTTTTATTTCAGGTTCCCGTATTCTTTTGAAGATTACAGTCTTATCATCCAAATTAACATCGTGCACTATCCATCCTACATTCAACCATGCTTTAGCCTGAGAACGACTGGCCGCATTACTCCACCAATGTCGATGCTCAAATGCTGATGAAGGAAGGTTTCCTTCAATAATCCTTTCAATTTCAGCAAAACTAAGCGTGGCATAACTTATAGATCGCTGTCGACGAGCTAAGTATCTACCAAGTGGACTGTACTTGGTTCCAATTTTCCGCGTTCCTCTCGGCGAAACAAGCTTTCTAGCGCAGTTTAAGCACATAGGAACATTCCTCAAAACGCTTTTATTCCAAGAAAAAATGACGCAGTTCCTACAGTACAATTTCCCACATCTAGGACAACGAATGAGAGAGTGTCGCGGAAACGTCACACCGCATAATGAACAGTCTTCTTGCATGCCATAAAATAATTACGAAGACCCAAATGAGTTTTTTGAAAATTTTATGTGGGATTCACATTCTAAATATGTATTGAGACAGAAGACTTAATATACAAGTTTATGCCTATTGTACATACGGAGAACGTGTGAACACTTAAGGAGGTGTAAGTGTGACACTATACGAACCCGACATAATTTGTCCTAACCCGAAATGCGGAAAAGTACTCGGAAAGCCGCTTCTGCTAAACGATTTATCAAAGACACCTACAGAAAGTTATTATGTTTGTCCCCATTGCATAGCTAAACTGGATAAAATTCCCATCCAAGATGAAGAGCCGCGAAGGCCTACCCCGATTCCAGTTGAGCCTCTGAAAAAACTGGAAGAAACAAATTCAACATCATGCGCACATCACTTTGGATATTTAAAAACACATCCAAAGGATGCGTCGCTTCCTGATGAATGTTTGACTTGCTCCAAACTACTGCAGTGTATGCTCAAGAAATAACGAATCAAAGAAAAACATCTTCTGCAACATATATACTTCGTAATGAGGGAAATGGGTAGGGCTAGTCTTATCTAGAGGTTTCAGTTTCGTGTTCACTCACCCAAAAAGATTTGGTTGAACCCTCTTCATTGATTACATGTTCCTTCTTGAATATCGGAACCTCCTTCTTATACCGCTCCACGGCTTCCTCTAAAGCTGGAAACACGTTATGTCGGTGAGAACCAGCCACTACCACGTAAACCAAATCTTCGCCAACTTCGAATTCTCCAATAAAATGGTGGATCTGCACATCGATTATACCTTCTTTTTTCTGGAGATCATTACAAATGTTTTCAAGAACCTCGTTAGCCTTCTCTTCGTATGCCTCTAACTCCAATCTTTTCACACTTTTGCCTTCCAGAGTTTCGCCGCGAACCACACCTACAAAAATGGCTAGCGCACCTGCCTTGTCAAAACCCGTTTTGTCTCTGACAGACTTCAATACATCGTGAAGAGAAAACATTCCTTTTTTATGAACCCCAGCGCGATTAACCACGTTAACCACCTGAATTAATCATTTTCCAATCGTCCATATAAGATGCGTCATACGACAAACATGAAGGTTCATTTCTTTAGGTAAGTTCTCATGTCTCCAGGCGTTGCAGATGGAACGGGTAGGTCTTTCATGGTCACAAGACCTGGCTTGGCGTTTATCACTTTTGGAATGGAGTTGACGATGACAGCCACTGTTCCAAGGTCGCCGTGTACGCCCGGTGACAGTTTCATGTGGATGCTTGGTACTCCTTCAATGTCGATGGAGTCGTATTCCTCCTCTGCACCTACATAGGCTTGAAGGTCAAGCGTTATAATCTCCTTTCCTCGTTTTATGCCTCGTCCATATTGTCTCAAACCAGCCACCTGACCTGACTTCGTTTGGATAGCTTTGCTTTCCACCTTTATCTCGTCTAGTTCCCATCCCAGAGCGCTCGCTATTAGAGAAATGGATTGTTCGAGCCCAACGTGTAACGTTATACTCTTTTTTTCCATTTTCTCCTTAAACTCGTCAATTGTGAGTCCAACTCCTATCTTTTTCTGGAATTGAACCCTGCGCTTTGCTGCATTTATCACCCTAGTCACCTTAATTCTTTCAACCGTTTGACATACACCCGTTAGAGCAATGACCAGTGTATCCATCATAAAGCCAGGGTTTATGCCCGTGCCCAAAACTGTTACTTTATGTTTCTTGGCTGTTTCATCGAGTTTCTTTGCGAGTTCTGGGTCTGTAGCATAGGGATAAGATAGTTCCTCACAAGTTGACACCACATTCACTCCGTGTTCTATGATTTTGGTTATCTGGGGATATACTTGTTTTAGAAATGAAGTGGTTGAGTGAACCACTATGCGAGGGTTTACTTTGGAAAGCACTTCATCTGGATCATCAGAAACAGTGACTCCCAATCGTTTACCTATGCCCAATACATGGCCTAGATCCTTCCCAACTTTTTCTTTTGCCATGTCAATAACGCCAACGATTTCCACTCCATTTTTTTCTAATAGGAACTTGGCGATGCGGCTTCCTATTGCTCCGACACCATATAGAACTACTCTCAATTTTTCCATCTGGAGGACCTCTTTTGTTTTCGTGTTTTCCATCTTTATTAATGTGGCTGTCTTATGCGTTTAGAATTTTCTAAGAAGGGCTGCGATTATGGAAAAACTTTGTAATTTCAATTAATATAGGTTCTCTCAAGTTACAATTCGTTGCTATCTTGTCTTTATCTGCCTCGTAATGATAGAAGAGCGTGCCTTTTGGAGCTTCTACTAGTTCTACACTTTTTTCTTTTTATTGTCCTGAAAACTTTTCAGCTTATTGACACGTGTGCGTCTCTTCTTTCCAGATTTAGAGCGCATCTCTTTAAGTAAGGATCTATACGAAGTCAGTTTCTCTAATGCTTTAACCCACGCTCCTGATTTGACATCAGTATGCAAGACTTGTGTTCTGTTAACTTCTATCGCTTTCTCTGGACAAACTTGTTGGCAAGCTCCACAATAGATGCAGAATTCTTCAGTAACCACGAGTTTCTTGTCCTCGTCTATTGATATAGCTTCGCTTGGACAAACATCAGCACAGATCTGACAACCCTCTGGGCATAAGTTTGTGTCCAATTGAAGAGATCCTCTAAAAGGTTTTATAACAGAGATAGCATCCTCTGGGCATGCGTTTTCGCATTTCTTACAGAAGATGCATTCTTCTTCGAGTACTTTGAAATCAACTATTCTTTCCGCTGATTCTTTTCCTATCTTTTGAATAGTCACGTCTATGGCATCTGTAGGGCATTCTTTTTGACATTCAAGATCACAAATAGCTGTTACAGCGCCGTACCAACACTTGTTTGCATCAATCGCGATCTCCTTCCTGAGAGTGGGGAAGGCTTCAACCTCAAATATCGGCAACCTCTGTTCGCCATTTATTTCCATTCTTAGAGCATTTGTTGGACAGAGATCGACACATTCGCCACAGAATACACATTTTTCGGCTTCAAAGTCGACACGAGGTTTCTGCACCAATCTTCCATCTCGTGTCACGGGTGGAGAGAGTTTGATGGCTTGCTTGGGACATATAGTTTCGCAAATTTCGCAACCAACGCATCGATCGTCGTCTAACGTGAGAACGTGTCGCCTAGCTAGCGTCTTCCTTTCTAGAACCAGTTTCTTGTCAAGCCGATGTTTCTTCACGTCTGCTTTCACAGTGATCCCTCGTCTGTGAAGTTGCTTCCATTCAAGTTTAGCGTTCTATAGTCGTTCTCCTCAACGCCTTTTCTCCCAGCTTGACTCCCGTCTGAAATGCCTTAAGATTCAACTTTAAGTACTTTTTCGGAACTCTAGCCTTGACAGCTTCCTGAAGCGCCTCAACACTTACTGCATCCCAGATCTTCCCCAAAAAGCCGAGCATGATAACGTTTGCAACAACTCTCGCTCCCATTTTTTCAGCAATTTCAGTAGCTGGCACCTTATAAAGCCAATATTTTTCCGCCCGTTTATCAGGTTTGACGATAGTGCTGTCAACAATTAACACACCTCCTTCTTGGAGTTCAGGTAAAAACTTTTCATACGCTTCCTGGCTCATGGTTACCATAATTTGAGGGTTAAGGAGGTAAGGATAACTGATCTCTTCTCGGCTAACCACCACACCGCTGTAGCAAGCAGATCCTCTCGCCTCAGGACCATAAACCTGTGTTAAGGTGGCTTCTTTGCCATCGTAAACAACAGCTGCTTCGCCAGTAATATAACCAGCTGTCACGATCCCCTGGCCTCCAAATCCCGCGAACATGACCTCCTTTCTAGTTTCTGTTTTCATTTTTTCCCTTCCGCTGCCCTCTTTACTTTTTCTTCCAATTTTTTCAGTTCGTCGTTATATGATAGTTTCTTTTCTCGCTTGACGAAATTTCCAAGGATTAGAGGCTTCCCTTTTTCAATCTGAACCTCGCTTGTATCTGCTCCATGTCTAATTACGGAGGACTGCCAAAACCATTTCGCAATATCATCCACTTCACGAAGATTATTTCCTCTCCCGTAGTTCACCGGGCATGGCGAAAGAACCTCAATGTACCGAAAACCTTTCATTCTCAGTGCTTCAGCGATAGATTGTTCTAACAGTCTTACGTGAATACTCGTCCATCTCGAAACGTACACGGCTCCTGACGCATCCGCTAGATAAGGTGTGTTGAATGGAGATTCAATGTTCCCATAGGGAGTAGTGGTTGAGTAATCTCCCAGAGGAGTAGTAGCCGCAAGCTGTCCGCCTGTCATGCCGTAAATAAAATTGTTTGTGCAAATGACGAGCAAATCTACGTTCCTTCTACATGCATGGATAAAATGGTTGCCTCCAATGGAGAAGATATCTCCATCTCCTGATATGACGTTCACACATAGATCTGGCTTGACGAGTTTAATTCCAGTAGCAAATGGGATGGCTCTGCCATGAGTAGTGTGAAAACCATCCACATCCAAATAGCCAGACCCTCTACCACAGCAACCTATTCCAGATACATAGACCACTTTGTCCTTATCTATTCCAACTCTATCCAGCGCTCTAGCCCAAGCATACAATGTAGGACCGATGCCGCATCCCGCACACCAAATATGCGGCATCCGCTCAGATCTAAGCCATTGATCCATAGGATGCAGCTCTTCAGGAAGAACAGGCTTTTCTCCTCTTGTCATCTTCCGGCTCATTTTTGGCTCACCTTCTTAATTTCTCGATATATTTCTTGTGGGGTGATTAGTCTCCCTCCCATTCTTGGAATCAAAACAGTTTCAGCATCTCCTCCTGATTCCCTCTTTACTTCCAAATAGATTTGACCATAGTTCAACTCTGGAACGATGAACACTTCCACCTGCTTCGCCCACTTCCGTATAACTTTCTCTGCAAAAGGCCAGACGGTGATAAGTTTTATACTTCCCACTTTGATTCCTTCTTCCCTAGCCATTTTAACTGCTCTCTTTGCAGGTCGAGAAACCTGCCCATAAGAGACAACTGCAATCTTTGCGTCTTCCATGTTTTCCTCTTCCACATCAACGATTTCGTCCATGTGTTTTCGAATCTTGTCATTCAAGCGTCTAACCAGCTTTTCTTGTGCTTCCGCGCTTACATCCGGATAACCCTTTTCATCGTGAGTAAGGCCTGTTGTGCAGATAGCGTATCCTTCACCCGCTGAGGCCATCGGAGGAATTAAGTCTTCATCGGGCCTGTAGGGTAAATATTCTTCTGGCGGAACTGTAGGTTTTTTCCGGTCAATAAGCTCTATTTCGTCCTCAGGTGGGACAATCACTTTTCCGGCGCTGTGGCCAACGGTTTCGCTTGCGAGAAGAATTACAGGAACTCGATATTTCTCTGCGAGATTGAAGCAGCGTATTGTGAGATCGAAAGCTTCTTGCGGTGAGTCTGGTGAAAGAGCTATTATTTCGTATGGTCCGTGGCTTCCCCATTTTGCCTGCATAACATCTCCTTGAGCAGTAAGCGTGGGGAGACCTGTGCTTGGGCCTCCTCGCTGGATGTCCACAACGACGGTGGGGACTTCCATCATTACTCCCAAGCCAAGATTCTCCGTCATTAGACTTAATCCAGGTCCAGAAGTTGCAGTCATTGATTTGGCACCTGCCCAGGAAGCCCCTAGGATTGCGGCCATCGATGCGAGTTCGTCCTCGAATTGGACACATATTCCACCTATTTCTGGGAATCTTCTGGAAATGTGCTCAGCTATTTCACTTGCGGGAGTAATTGGGTATCCGGCGAAAAATCGGCAACCGGCAGCTATTGCTCCCTCCGCTATGGCGATGTCACCGTACCAGAAGTGTTTACCGGTTAGAATTGTTTTTCCCATAAATCTCTCTCCTTTGATGGTTTTTCTTTTTTTTCTCTAACCCATATGGCATATTCTGGGCATGCTACTTCGCAGATACCGCATGCGACGCAGATTTTTTCCTTTTCTGGTTCCTCCACAATCTCTGGGGGGTGATAGCCTTTCTCGTTCACTTCCTCTGATTCTTGGAGCACTTCTTTAGGACAGAGTTCGAGGCATAAACGACATTGTTTACATCGCTCTTCAATAATATGAATTTCTCCTCGAGAAACTTTAACCCTTTGAGTTAGTAGGTCCTTACCGCTTGTTATCATTCTTGTCTCCATCAGATTTCTTTCCATCAAAATTCGAGCCTTATCTTCGATATAAACGTAAAGGTCTATTTGATGGCGTTAAGTCGAATTCCAGTTGAGTACATCTCTATTTAAGACATATTTGGATAGTATCAAAGACCCAGTCTAAGAATTGCGGCGCGTCTTTAAAATTTATCGAAAGAGCTTTTCAGAGAACCGCTGCTGCATGCAATAGATATCCTATACTCCGCAAGTTTTTTTACATGAGCTCAAATAGAATACAATTCTATGACTGAAAAAAGAATGGGAGGTTGCAGAACATTTTAATTGGTGTTATTGCGGACACACATGACCGTTTGCCTCTGTTGGATAAAGCCGTGGAAAGGTTAAACGAAGAGAAGGTTGAACTTGTGTTGCACGCGGGAGACTACATTGCCCCTTTCGTTGCAGCGCATCTCAAACCCTTGAAAGCTGAATTAATCGGTGTTTTCGGCAACAACGATGGCGATCGAGAACTGCTTAGAAAACGACTTTCAGATTTAGGCGCTGAAATTCGAGGGAGGTTCGCAGAAGTGATGATTGAGGGATTAAGAATTGGTATGGTACATGGTGAGGATGAAGAGCTTCTTCAATCACTCATCAATGTGGGTGGATATGATGTGATCATACATGGTCACACCCATGAAGCAAAAACTTACCAGAAGGGAAAAACCATAGTCATCAATCCTGGAGAAGCTTGTGGCTATCTCACAGGAAAACCAACTATAGCCACGTTAGACACTAAAACGTTGGACGTAAAGATAATTCCTTTATGAGGAACTTTACAATTCTGTGCTGAACCTTTTCCGTTTTATTTTCTCCACAGTTTTCTTCACTCCATCCCAGCCTTCGACCACCTTCGAGTGAACTATTTCGAAGGCTTCCTTCGAGGTTAAGCGGTATAGCTCCTCGCCAGTTGCTTGTCTTGAAAGATATCTAGCTGCTCGTAATACTTCCCCGTTCAGTCTAGAGTCTGCAGCATCTGCTAAGTGACAGACCAATGCTTCAACTGTTCTGGGCCACATGGGGCCAGCCTCGCCGCCATGATGTGCACAAACTATGTGAATTAAGTTGAGTGGTAAGCCTCTTCGAACTAGTTCTGAAACAATTAGCGTTAGATGATCTAGACGTTCGGCTAGAGGTGTTGCTCCGTAGGAACCGTTTTCCTTCGCCATGTACATTAGGGGCTTGAAAATATCGTGTAAGATAGCTCCGGAGATGACTAGGTCTTTGTCAACTTTTCCATGGTAAATTCGCTTTATGATGTTGCATAGATTTAGAGCTATTTCAGTTGTCGCTACAACATGTTCAATGAAGCCGCCCGGATAGCTGTGGTGGCGAGTCATGCCAGCTGGCGAAGCTTCCAACGGTATTCCCGAATATGTTTTTCCTTCAATCTCAATTGTTGGATTTTCGATGAGCTCGGTCACTTTTTCTCGAAGTGACTTATCTTTAATCTTGTCAACGATTTTTTTAAGTCTAGAATCCAAAAAACGGTGCCTCCCTTAACCTACAGAGCATCGTTTTAGTTTCTTTTATATTGTTTGGTTAATTAACTAATGGAACTTTTTATGTCATTTTTGGTTTCTTTTTTCTTCACCCGCTATCATATGAGCTCTTCGAATGGGTTCTGGAATTCTGTAATTTCTCGTACAATCCATGACGATGTTTATGGCTCTTTCTAACGAGATTCGATGGCCAATGCTGACATAAATTGGTTTTTGCCCCGATTTTGTAACTAACGCTGCACCAATGACTTCTCCTTTATCAGTAATGGGTGCCCAACCCTGATTCTCTAAATGTTCAACTTTACCGCACAGCAAGCTTTTCGCAACTCCGATCGTTGGTCGGTTTATTTCTAAGCCAAAATGAGCTGCAAACCCGAAGCGATAGGGATGGGCTATTCCCTGACCATCGACAAGGAAAACGTCTGGCTGCACTCGCAATTTGTTTATAGCTGAAAGGGTTGGAGGGAGTTCTCTAAAGGATAGTAGTGTTGGTATGTAGGGGAACCGTGTTTTGAGGCGAGCTACCTGTGATTCTACAAGTGATAGTGAATTAAAGTCTAGGACAGCAACTGCGGCAATGGATGTTCCCTGCGTGTATGCAACGTCCACGCCAGCCACATAATTAATAGTGTCTGGCAGCTGGTCCTCACGTATCACTTGTTTAGATAGTTGCAGTTGCATTTTATGAGCTTTTTCGATAGAAAATTTTTGGTTAAGTTTAACTGGCAATCTCGGCTCGAACTCCGATGAAGACGGGTCCAGTTATTTCAATCTTTTTATTATTACTCATTATGAACCGCCGAGCCACATCGCTTACCTTAACGTTAACGTCGCTGGGGTTCTTCGCCATCTTCACCCTAACCTTAACGCTTTTTCGTCCTAAACTTACAGCTTCTTCGATTTTTGCGGCTACCAGAGACGCTACTGCATCGAGGTAACTAAAACCAACTGAAATCCCAATTTCTCTAACTTTTTTAATTTTTCTAACTATAGCTTCACGTTCCAAGCGGCTTTCAGGAACGCCCAACACGTTTCCATCATAAACGTAGATGTAGTTGCGGGCGGCAGGACCCAGCAATTTAGTGCCCACGTCAGTTTCATAAACGTAAACTTTAACGTTCTTTCCCAACATTTTTCCTTCATGTGCTAGGAATTCACATGGCGCTGGTGCATCAGCGTGTTTCAGCGCAATAGATATGATTTGTTGCTGTATCTTTGCGCCTTGTTTGGTTTTGGGTTTGACCTCAACCTCAACCATTTTTGCGATTTCAGTGTCAGACAGTGCTTGTTCGACATAAAACTGTGGAAACACAAGCCTTCTAACGTCGCTTTCACCATGCATCGCCAATGCCACTCGTTCCACTCCTATTCCCACGTTAAGAACAGGATATTCAAGATCGTACCTCGCAAGCGCAATAGGGTTGTACAGCCCGTAATTGACTATTTCGAGCCATTTGTTCATGCCAGAATGGAAAATGTAGCCTTCATATTCTGTTCCGAGCGTGTAATATCTGGAAGTTACCTTCTTCTGAACGAAACGAAAGCGCTTGAAACCTAAAGGCTCCAAAATAACTTTTGTGATCTCTTCCCCTTCCCTCACATCCAATGTCTCGTCCATAACCACACAACTTGCGGAATAATGTACACGAAGATGAGTAGGGTCTTCCTTCTGCTCACGTCGAAAGCGGATGTCCACTGAGAACAGTTTTATGGGTAGCTCAAGTTTATACCGCAATGCTTGCAAAGTGAGAAACCAGGCGCTTGTCATGTGAGACCGCAATGTTAGGGTGGAAGGCTTCGGCTTCAATGCGGCAAACTCTGGGAAAACTTTGGACAAAATGAGTGTGGCCGTGCTGTCAGATATGTTAAGAGCTTCAGCGATTTTCTCCACCAAATCGTCTGATTCTATCGTTCCCTTCTTGTAATCACGCAGCAACTTCTGCAACGCTTCGGTTTTCTTCCCGGTTAACTGAACTCCGCAACGTTCAATTTCTTTATACTTCTCTTTGCTCAAGCCAATGTCGGGTCGAGGCAACGTCGCCAAATAGTAGCATCGGTCAAGTATAACTGGCGCCTCTGATCCATACTGTTTGTAAACTTCGGTCTCGTCCACGATGATGGGATTTGAGACTTCTATGAACCCTAGCTTTAAGAAGGATTGACGCATTCTTTGAAGAAGACTATATAGCGGGTGAGATTTGCCGCCCTTTCCAGGAACAAGCTTAAGCCTCTTCTTGGATTTGGGTAGAAAGCGTGCGCTTTCGCGCCAAACGCGTTCGAACCCCTCTTTTTCAACTCGTTTCAAGATTTCGTCAGTTCTTAGTTTTCCCAACTTTTGTTTTCCTCTTAACGGTTTTCTCCAGTTCTTTGATGGAGCGTTCTAGGGAACTTCTTCGAGTCTCAATGGTAACGTCTCCTCTTGTAATTTCAATGAGGCGTCTGGCAACGTCACATTTTCTCCGAAGTCCTGAAACCAGAAGGAAAGCGTCATCCATAGCCGTCAACTCAACGTAAATCTGCTCCATTATTTGCATACATTTTTCCGCAGTTTCCACATCTCCTCTCCGAATCGAATCGAGGGCTCTGCGCCTAAACTCTCCGACAACGTCTGACAGTCCGAGCACATAGGAAACCGATGAAACTCCTAACTCTTCAGGGCTAACGAATTTGTCTTTCTTAATCAACAGAATGAACACGTGTGCCTCAGTGTATTCCTCAAATGCCGCATTGACTATGCCTGTGTAAACAAGTTCTGGATGATTTTTTGAGACATCGTTGAGTTTAGTGAGGAGTTTATTTGCCTCTTCAAGTAATTTTTTAGCTTCATCAAATCTTTCTTGGTGTGTAAAGAGAATTGCTTGCTTAGATAGGCGGGTTGCTTTGCGCATGTCTTTTTGAAGTTCTTGGCGAACTTCCTCTTTTTTCATTAGTTCTTCTTGAATGTTTTTTAGAATAGATTTTAAGGACACAATATACACAACCGTGCACGTTTCGAGATGTTTCATTAAGCGAACTTAATAGGTTTGTCTTTGGTTTTTGAAGATTTCTATTACTTTGGTCTTTGATAATAATTACGTATTGTTTTTAGATGAAAGTGCAAGTGTCTAGAAGTTTTACCAAAGCGGTTCGGACATGTTCAAAAGTTAAATTGCGTATCCATATGACAGATTCATAATTTATTTTAAGCAACGTAACAGATGCACAGTTAGTGAAAACTCGTGTTCCTCGATGCTGATTACATCCTTTTTACAGTTCTTACGTTAGTCCTTATGATCATAGCACTTTTCTTTACAATATTGCTCCTTAGATCTAAAAAGTCAACAATGGAAGAAAGATTTGAGACCGAAATCCGATATAAGGAAAATGTAGAAACAATGCAAGAAACGGAAGCTGTAGAAGCTATGACGGAAGAAACAGAAATTGTAACTGTGGAAGAGACAGAACAGCCAGAGAGTTTAGTGACAACGCGTCCAACAAAGGGGTGTCTCCATTATTTAGGATATTTAGAAAGACTTTCAACATCTTCTTTCCCTTATGAATGTCTAGCTTGCCCGAAGATAGGGGAATGTGTAGGAAAGAAAGGAGAGAAAAACCCGGAAAAACCAGTGATAGATATGAGTGAATATAGCATTTCAACGAGAATTGCGGCGACAATTGATAAGGCGAAAAACGCATCTTGGAAAAATTGGAGAGGCAAAAGTGAGCAAGCCATTCGAGCAGAACAAGTTCCAGAATTATATGAACTTTTAAAAGAACTTGGTGGAAAAATTAAATATAATGATTGGGAATATCAATGCTTTGAAAGACCAGTAAACATGGTAGTGAGAGTCAAATTACAGTCATCTTAAAAGCCAAGATGGAATGTTAGGCAAGCTTAGTAGGCTTTTTAGAACGACTCAACAATACCACTCGACTCTCTGGAACTTCAGAGAGAACATTGTAACCCGTCTCCTTAGCTAGTTCAACCGCAAACTCTCGAATCTCACGGTGAGTAGGCATGTTTTCGAAGCCCAAGCGCAATCGGGAGAAGCCTACGTGCATGTAAGCTTTGGGCTCCATAAACCTAGGGTTTGCTCTTTCAATCAAACGAGCGTACAGGTCTGGACGTTTTAGGTTCAAGTGACGCACCAACGTCAGCCTAATCACGGTGGAGCACTTAAAACTGGGCAACAGAGAAAGCGTTTCATTAAGTTTTTCCCAAGCTGCGGGAGTTTGGGGGCGACATGTTTCCAAGAACGTTTTCTTATCAGGTGCACAAGTCGAAATGTAGAGTTGAGTGGGCTCGTTGCTCAGTTGAGACAACGCTTCTGGAACAGTTCCATTAGTGACAAGGAAGGTAGTGAAGCCTCGTTTGTGAAAGCTCTTTATCAGATCGTCCAGGAGTGGATAAAGTGTTGGTTCGCCGGTTAAGCTGATGGCTACGTGCTTGGGTGTTAAAGCCTCTTTATACTTCTCTCGATTGGTTTTTTGGTTTCCCTTGTACCCGCTCAGAATCTTAAGCTGTGCTTGGATGCAACCGTCCACAATTTCTTCTGGGTCATCCCATCTAGGCAGTTCGGTTTCTGTCCATTTCAGTTCGAGGTCTCCGCTCTGAACGCGCCAGCAGAAGCGACAGCGCATGGTGCAGTACAAAACTGTAGGCGTCATTTGGATGCATTGATGGCTCTTGATTCCGTAAAACTTCTGTTTGTAGCATGGGCGATCATGAATAAGGGTTTCATAGAGCCACCTGCAACGCTTAACAGCAGAGTGTTCTCCAACCAAATGATACTTCTGAGTTTTTAGCAGCTGTATGAGTTCATCGGAAATCAAAGACTGCAAGACGGAATCACCAGCAAATTCTAATAGTATAAGATTTCATGACTAATTAGGATAGCTTTTATGAAAGCCTTTTATGGCACATAAACCTCACGTCTTAAGAATAAAAAGACGGGTGGAGGAACAGCGAAGACATGGAAGAGCTTCCCAAGGAAGAGCGTGAAACTAAAGGAACGGCAATCCGCATCAAAAAAGCGATTTTCAGAATAGAAACGGCGTAGAGTGGAGATATCTCCCGCAAATCCCTCCTTTTTTCTGTTACACTATCTTATGTTTCTGCGTTAAATGGTTTACCCTAACCGCGTAAAAGTGTGTGGGTTATCTGTAGAAAGCAGTCCTAAAATAGTTCTCACATGTTCAAATCCCCAACACTTAAAGACGCGAAATCATTAAAGAAATGGAAAGAAGGGTTCTCAATGAGTGAAATCCTGGAAGCCGTTTGTCCAATGCCTTTACTGTATTTTCAAACAACGCGCGCGCATCTTTCTTTAACTACTACTTTGGTGTGTGGGACTCAATTTTTAACATATTTTCCTCTTGATATCTAGGTTTATATCTAACAGCCATATCTTACTGTCAGAACTAGCCTTCTGTTGTGTGGAGGGCAAAGTGTTGATAGAAAGTAAATCCATAAAAGATGAAGATTTTGTATTTGAAAACACACCTGTCAAAATCGTCGTGAACAGAACCTGTCCCGAAATCGAACTGGCAGGCTTGAAAACTGAAGCCTTCCAAGAAGGAAAAGAATACGAAGTCAAGTTTTGGGTAGCTGACGAACTGGAAAAGGCGGGAATAGCACGCCTTCGAGAGGAAGAACTGCTGGACGCAGTGAAACTACACAAGATTCACTGGAAGGAGCGCGTTCAATCGGTTAAACAATTCTCTCCATTACTAGAAGACTTTTATCCTAGGTTGCGGCGTTACCTTTCCCGCTTAAAGGAAGATGCAGTTAAGAACCCTGAAAAAATGAAAGAACGCGATAGAGCGTCACGACTTTCCCGTGACATTGTAAATTGCAGACTGAAAAAAATAGTTTCATTAGCCTCAGCACCTGCTCAAACAAATCAGTTCCTTAAGAATTTGACGAGAGAAGAGCGTGCCATCTATGAACGTTTACATACAATTATAAGCGAGTGGAGAACCAAAATTCTGAAAGTGGAGGCTGAGCCTTGACGAACGAAATGTTGGCAACAGACCCTCAAGAACGCTTTCAAGATATCCTAACATCCGATAAGTATCGTCAACGAATCTCCGAGATGGCCATCGCTGGCAAAACCTCGTTAATTGTAGATTTTGAAGACCTAATGGCAACAGACTCAGCGTTGGCGGAAAACGTCATCGAGAGACCAGACGAGTATTTGGAGCATGCAAACCGCGCAGCGTTAGCTCAGTTGCAGATAGAAGAACCTGAGTACGCTGAAGGAATCGAAAAGGTGAGCGTTCAGTTCAAGAATTTACCTGTAACCACTCTACTGCGAGAGCTTGGGTCCGATAACATTGGAAAGCTAGTTATGGTGGAAGGCATTGTTGTGCGTGCAACGCCTGCCAGACCTATGGTAACGCGGGCTGCTTTCAAATGTAAACGGTGTGGAGAAATCAGTTATCGAGACCAAACAAGCCCTTTTTTGAGAGCTCCCTTCAACTGCGACAATCCAGTGTGCAAGAGAAACGGACCCTTCGATTTTGTTCAAGAAGAATCTTCGTTCATTGATTCCCAAGACCTTCGCATACAAGAGCGACCTGAAAACTTGCCTCCTGGCCAGCTTCCACGCTGGGTAAACATCAAGCTTACTCAAAAAGACCTTGTGGACGTAGCGAGACCTGGAGACAGCGTATCTGTGGTGGGGGTTGTGCGTGCGGCTGCTCCTGCTCTGCCCAAAGTTGGAAAGCTTCGAGTTTTCCGGTTGCATTTGGATGCAAACTACATAGATGTCTTAAGCAAGGAACATGAGGCAGTTCTTACCTCGCCTGAAGAAGAAAAGCAGATATTAGAGCTAGCAAGAGACCCGTGGGTTCACCGCAAAATCATTCGGTCAATAGCGCCTTCCATCTACGGTTATGAACACATCAAGGAAGCAGTGATGTATCTTCTCTTCGGAGGGGTTCCCAAAAAGTTTCCTGACATCAAAATTCGAGGGGAAATGAACATGCTTTTGATAGGAGACCCTGGAACCGCCAAGTCGCAGCTTTTGCAGTATGTATCAAGGATTGCTCCGCGCGGTTTGTACACATCTGGTCGAGGAACAACGGCTGCTGGCTTAACGGCTGCCGTCCTTCGGGAAAGACAGGGCGGAATGACTCTTGAAGCAGGGGCACTGGTGCTGGCGGATAAGGGTGTTGCGTGCATCGATGAGATGGATAAAATGCGTCCTGAAGATAGAGTGGCTATTCATGAGGCGATGGAGCAGCACACGGTTTCGGTGGCGAAGGGAGGCATTGTGGCAACTCTTAATGCTAGAGCTGCGATATTGGCTGCTGGTAATCCAGCCTTAGGGAGGTATGAGCCTTATCGGACAGTTGCGGAGAACATAGCTCTTCCAGTTACGATTCTGTCAAGATTTGATCTCATATTTGTGTTGAGGGATGAGCCTGAGAAGGAGTTGGACACAAAGATGTCTGAGCACATATTGAGTCTTCACAGGACAGGTGCTGTTCCAGTTGAGTCGCCTGTACCTCCTGAGCTTCTTAGAAAATACATCAGCTATGCTAGAAACTTCAAACCTGTGTTAGCTAAAGAAGCTTTAGAGCGTCTAAGAGACTTCTACTTAGATATGCGTTCAGCCAGTGAAGCTGAAGGAACACCTATAGCCATCACAGCGCGTCAACTGGAGTCTATGGTGAGGCTGGCTGAGGCTAGGGCTCGTGTTGCGTTTCGCAAAGAGGTTCTCGCTGAGGATGCTGAAGCCGCTATTGCCATTATGAAACGGTCCTTAGAAGAGGTTGGAATTGACATTTCTTCTCACAAATTTGACATTGACATTATTATGACTGGAAAGCCTAAGAGCCTGCGTGACAAGTTAGGGGTTGTGTTGAATGTTATTGTTTCGATGGAAAAAGAAACTGGGACGGTTAAAAAGTCAGAGCTTCTGGAAAAACTTGAAACTGAATATGACATTGTGAGGGGCGAAGCGGAGAGACTTATAGGGCAGTTGGTGAAAGAGGGAACCATATACTCTCCTAAAGAAGGACACCTAAAGAAGACCTAGACTTTTCTAGAGATACCCTACCTTTTTTATTTTCTCTCACGGAATATTTTGCCTCCATCAGTATAGTTATCAGTCACAGCATGTGTATGTACTACATGATTTTGTCGTGGAAAAGTTTCACCGGGTCTTCGATTGAAGAGTCTCCGCGAATGTTTTCTACAACCATCTTTTCAACGCCAAGTTCTTCTGCTTGCTTGATTTTTTCTTTAACGTCCTCTACATAGCCAACGAAAAAGTTATCCAAAATTTGTTCCTTAGTAAGTTTAAGTTTTTGTTGTTTGTAACTTTGAATAAAATGATTAACTGTTCGATCAAGCTCTTCTTCACTATTGAAAAGAGTGATGTAGTTATAGGTAGAGATTTCAAACTCCTCTGAGTCCCTATTGTATTTGTGAAGTTTTGAGTTGATGAAGTCAATTCTTTCTTTCAGAGGCTCGATGAGTTGGGGAAAGTCTTCGTAGTCTCGTGCAAGATTGATTCCATCCGCCTCGCGACAAGCTATCGTGACTAATCTGTTCTTCTGTCCCCCTACAACGATTTGTGGCCATGGTTTTTGAACTGGTTTGGGAAAATTTCTGCAGTTTTCCAACTTCCAAAATTTTCCTTCAAAATTGGTTACCTCTTCTGTAAAGAGCTTCTTGAAGATGGTTAATGATTCTTCAAGTTCATCTACACGTTGTTTTGGAGATGCGAAGACATACCCATACGCTTTGTACTCTTCTTCATACCAACCTGCACCAATCCAGAACAGAGCACGACCATTAGAAATGTTGTCAATTGTAGAAATCATCTTCGCTGTCAATGCAGGATTGCGGTAAGAGTTAGATAAAACAATATGGCCAATCTTGACTTTTTGAGTTTCAGCTGCGATAGCACTCATAAGAACCATAGCTTCAAGGTAGGGGTCTTTCCTTTCAGGGTCAAAGCCAATTATGTGGTCGTCGACATGAACAGAGTCAAACCCATATTTCTCTGCTGAAAGAGCTAAATCTCTAATCTCTGAATAAGAAAGAGGCCTATACCCTCCGTAGGAGTCTAGAGGTTCAGATCGTATAACGAGTCCATATTTCATGAAGACAATTCATCTAACCTCTTTTAAAAAATTTGCGAATAGCCATGTATTAGAAAAACTGGAGTTTGCGTGGAGATATCTTCACTTCAACCTAGGCTACCTCACCGCGACTATTTTTTCCTGATTTGCGCGAATACATTAAATACGACAGTGCAAACACAAAAAAGGGGGTTTTACGGCCGGGGGGGATGTCTTCACTCCTCGAAGCCTCCTAAAGAAGACCTAGCTTAAAAAAGGGCGTAATCCTTGAAAATCGAAAAGTTACCTATACCTGAATCCATAAAACAAGTCGTAATCAAATCTGGAATCACTGAACTGTATCCCCCGCAAGAAGAGGCGGTACATGCAGGAGTTCTTGATGGGAAAAACCTTGTTTTAGCTAGTCCCACTGCTTCAGGTAAAACCCTCACAGCTGAACTATGCGCCCTCAAACACGTATTAGTAAAAGAGGGAAAAGTTCTTTATTTGACCCCTCTACGGGCGTTGGCGAGCGAAAAATACGAGGAGTTCAAAAAATACACGGTTGTTAGGAAACGTGATGGAAGACGGGTCAGAGTGGGCATCAGCACTGGCGATTATGACAGCAGCGATCCGTGGCTCGAGAGATACGACATTATTGTTACAACAAACGAAAAAGCAGACTCCCTACTTAGACATCGAACGCGCTGGATGGATGCAATCTCCCTAATAGTAGCTGATGAAGTGCACCTGCTCAACGATGCCGAACGTGGTCCCACCTTAGAAGTGGTGCTCGCTCGTCTCATGCAAGTAAATCCAGATGTTCAGCTGTTAGCATTAAGCGCCACCATCAAGAACGCGGAGGAGACAGCTGAATGGTTGAAAGCTGGCGTAGTCACCACTGACTGGAGACCTGTAACATTGAAAGAGGGCGTGCTACTGCAAGATGAAGCCCACTTTAAGGACGGAGACGCCATAAAGATAGAAAAACTGAACAAGAACCCAGCCATAAACTTTGCAGTGCACATTGTAAAGTCTGGCGGACAAGCCCTTATGTTTGCGGCGACAAGGAGAAACTCAGTTAGCCTTGCCAAAAAGACGGCGGCTGACATAAAAACTGTCCTGTCGAAACCTGCAAAACGTTCTCTCACACGGATTGCTGAACGAATTCTGGCTGCTGGTGAACGAACAAGGATAAGTGAAACGTTAGCTGAACTAACCAAAAACGGAACAGCTTTTCATCACGCTGGATTGAGCAGCGCCCACCGAAAAATCGTTGAAGACGCCTTTCGAGACGGAAAAATCAAGGTTATAACAGCCACCCCCANNAGCGCTCACCGAAAGATCGTTGAAGATGCCTTTAGAGACGGCAAAATCAAGGTTATAACAGCCACTCCCACCTTGGCTTTTGGAGTAAACCTTCCCGCCAGAACGGTAATAATTCACGATTACAGACGGTATGAACTAGGATACGGATACTACCCAATTAAAGTGTTAGAATATAAACAGATGGCAGGTCGAGCGGGGAGACCCCGATACGACAAAGTTGGAGAAGCTCTACTCATAGCCAAAACCGAAGATGAACGCGACTACCTCATGGAAAACTACGTTCTAGCAGAGCCGGAGAGAATCTGGTCAAAACTGGCGGTGGAGCGCATCCTTCGTTCTCATGTTCTAGCAACAATCGCCGCTGACTTTGCTCACACAGAACAGGGAATCTACGACTTCTTCGGCAAAACCTTCTATGCCTATCAATATGATCCCCAAGCTATCAGAGAAGTAATCACCAGAATTCTGAAGTTTCTCTACGAAGAAAACATGATTGAGGTAAATGGGAAGAATATTTACGCCACCAAGTTTGGACGAAGAGCCTCTGAGCTATACATCGACCCTGTTTCCGCAATAATTATTCGAGACGCCTTGTTAAACAGAGCGCCACGAATCACCGACATCAGCTTCCTCCACATGATCGCACGTACACCTGATATGTTTCCTAAACTTCGCCCTTATTCCAGAGAAATCGATGGTTTAACTCTGTTTATAGATGAACACCGAGAAGAATTCATGTTTGAAGTTCCCGATGAATGGATGGACCGAATGGACTATGAAGAGTTTCTAGGAGAAGCTAAACTAGCTGGGGTATTAGATGCATGGATAGAAGAAACATCGGAAGACGAGACCATTGAAAGGTTTAGAGTTCAACCCGGCGATCTGTATAGACTCATAGGAACCGCGCGATGGCTTCTGTATGCCTCTCGTGAGCTGGCTAGACTATTTGGTCACAAAGATCTTTTTCCACATCTCGCAGTACTCATGGAACGAATCGAAAAGGGAGTGAAAGCTGAGTTGCTTCCGCTGGTTAGGTTGAAGGGAATTGGCAGGATAAGAGCACGCTCACTCCATAACTCTGGCCTAAAAACCATTGAAGACATAAAAAAGGTGCCTCTTGAAAAACTAACTAGCTTGCCCTTGATTGGACCTAAGCTCGCTAAAAAAATTAAGGAACAGATAGGAGGTTTTGTCAAGGCGCAAGAATGGAAGAAACTGAAGGAAGGTAAGGAATGGGAGCAACAGGCTCTAACTGACTATTCCAGAAAATCTGGGTGAAATTCTATTCAGTCCACGGTACAGCAAGGAAGGTCTCAGTGTCAAGAGTATCTTGAAGTCCTCTAACGAACTTTGTCGCAGTTGTTTCATCTGGTGCCTCAAATATATAGATTGCATCGTATCTCCCGAACAAGCTGTAACGAGCTCTGAGTTTGACCCCTACAGGAAGAGCCTTAGGCAATTCTTTCGTTGCTCTAATGGCATCCTCAAACTTTCCCGAGCGAACTGTACATAGAGTAACAAAGATCAAATATTTCACCTCCACTTTTTTACTGCATGAGCAGTATTAATGATTATCTAAATTGAAGAGTTTTTTGGCTAAAAAATGAGTAGGGTCTGTTAAATGATTGATTCTTGCGTTTCTTTTCCTCCGATTTCTCTCATGAGATTTACAGCACGCTTGTCTTGCAAGCTGTAAAAGACCCATTTTCCTTCTCGTTTACTTTTCACAAGGTTTGCCTTTTCGAGTATTCCGAGGTGATGAGAAGCGGTGGGCTGGGTTAGATCTAACGCAACCATTACCTCGCAGACGCACATTTCTCGAATGTTGAGAAGTGTTAAAATTTTTAGCCTTGTTTTGTCAGCGAGCGCTTTAAACAATCTGCTCTGGGTTTTTACTAGTTTTTCGTCTGTTATTTCATGCACTAGTTGTTTAAGTTCTGAGGCGTACTTTGAAGCGTCCTCTGCGGGGCAAATTCCTGACTCCATTAAACGTTTGAGTCTTTTGCTTATTCGGGGTTTTTGTTCTAGTGTCATGGATAATTCCATTTAAAACTTATATCAAAATATTTAAATATACTTTTCTATATTGTAACCTTTGATGTTGAGATTATAACTAAAAGTGATAACTAAGAATAGAGTTACTTGCATGCATTGAATGCCTATAAACAGACGTCTTATTTTGCTATGATCCAAAGCGCGCGCTTACGCTTTCTGGCTTTTTTGGATTTACTCAATTCTCTTACTCCTGAATCGATCAAGGCAGGTATCAAGCTCGTTTTCAGCGTTATCTGCTTGGATAAATATTGGAACGTTTTCCATTCCTGTTGCGATGTAGCTTGAAAGCAACCATTCTCCGGGTGCGAACTCGAGGGTTTTCTCAAGGATTGTCTGATCTATTGTGAATGTGCTACTAACAACGCTTCTATCATAGGGTCTTGGAAGTGTGCCCACGAAGTATGTGTGCAATTGTTGAAGAGCATTTGTGTTAAGGTAAGCGATCCTTTGAGTCGCAATACAACCACCCAGCCCGTACTTTCTTCCTTAACAAATTCAAGAAATTTGAACTCAAACCTATTGATCCTCAAACTTTGACCGAAATCTTCCAACGTAAATTCTCAAAATATCCCTTTACCGATGAGGCTTTATTCCATCTTGCGTCATTGTCGCGAGGCATTTTCAGACGGTTTCAAAATTACATTGCAATTTGTGTGGATTATTGGCTTGATAAGAATGGAAAGACAGGCGAAAAAATACAAATAACTCTCGATCACGTCAAAGAATGGGTTCCAACTAAACAAATCATAACTGATATGGATTTAGAATTGAGTAGAATATTTAACAAAGAAGCTAATCGGGCAACGGCAGTGTCAATTCTGAAATACTTACAAGAGCACGGAGAAACAGGTCAAAGTGTTCTTGTTGAGCAATTCTTTGATGGCAACAAAATGCATTGCTCTCGCATTTTGAAAGCCCTTAAGGATAAATATTGGATTTGCAGATCTGAAGGAAAATATAACTATTGGTCATTGAAATCATGGTGACCACTTGGACCACTAGTCATGTTTATGATGTAGTGTTTCCAAAAAGTATGTTACCGTGATACTATGTTACTATCGTTGAGAAAACAATGTTATTTCAACATACCAAAATCTTTTAGCACAGTGATNNNNAGCATTTTTCAACAGAGCATGTCCGCACACACGCGTATGGTTTAAGTGGTCCTAATGGTCACCAATGCGAATGATTGTACACATAACTAAGGTATACTTACAAACATTACCCGATAAATTTAGAATACTGCAGAACATCCATTAATATTGTACAATTTTTGGTGATAATGGAGGTGACATTTTGGCTAAAGAAAGATCTATCTTCATAATAAGCTCTGGTGAAGCTAGAGAGCTCTTTGATGTTCTAAGAACATACAGAAAAGAACGCCAAAGAAGAATTTTGAGACAACTGCTTAACGATGAAGATGAATAAAGGAAAGGTTTAGCATTATCAAAACGGGGAATGATGTTAGGCTGATGCGGGCGCACATACTCCGTAACTCGGATGCATGAATACAAATCTCCCTCGTGTGCATTCTAAGTCTTTGTTTTTTTGCGGATCTTGGTTGAGTGGGGGTTTATGCCGTGCCACTCTATGTTATATCCCAGCGCGTCTAGGATGTTGGCAGTCCTCCTGCCGCCCTCGCCTTTGACGATTCTTGATGCTTCAACGAGATTGAGCTCTCCCCTGTGCAGTCGATTTTCAATTTTCTCTTGGATTTCTTTGAGTTTTGTTTTCTTTATTAGCATGTCTTCCAAGCGCGTGTATCCTGGAAACTCCCTTTCCATGAGGGTTTCCTTCACTGCTTCCTCCAGAACTCCAAGTCTTTCTGCAAGCTCCCTAGCTTCCATAATGGGCTTCTGGATGTGTAAGGCTTCAGCCTTAAGGCGTTTAGTCTGTTCCATCACCAAACGTTTTTCTCTGGCTTTAAGGTGAAGTAGAATCGGTTTTGTGGGTATTCTGCGCTTGTAGTATATTATGTTCAACCTTTCTCCTATCTTATCCAGTTTCTGGCAGGCTAATTCCTTGTTAGCCGCCACAATCATATCCACGTCGCCTACCTGACTGAGTTTCCTAATCTTTTCTTCCAAGTACCGGGGTGTCCAGAACCCTGCTACTTCCAAATAAACTATCATGCCGCCTTTCTTGAATCCGAAATCCGGGATCATCACACGCCTTCCCACTGGAATGGGTTCAGGTTCTCTGATCAGCTTCCAACCCGTGTCTAAGACCCTGAAGCGTGTTGCAAAATCCTGCTCAACACGGCTATCGTAGGCCTCTTTTCCATTAGGAGTTCCAAGGGCTTTCATGATTCCACCATGTTTTGTGTTGTCCAGTTCCAGGTTGAGGAGGCGTCTATTCCCCTTATGGCGGAGGATTTTAGCCTTCACATGCCACTCCTGATTTTGGAGAATGGTGGGCAATAGCTTGGCTAGGCTTGTTCCATATCTTCGGTTTAGCTTGAATAGTGAAACTGGACCATCAACTTTCACGTCGTATCCGTCGTCGCTTCTCCTTACGGTGTAGATGAGACCCAACCATTTGATCTGCCTGAAAATGCGTTGCCAGTTGCCGATGGTGGTGAAGCTGAGTTCTGTGGAGTAAAAGAGAAGGGTCTGGGTTAGGCTTAGGTTGTACTGTTTCACCAGAGCTTCGGGGTCAACAGAGTCGAAATCTTTCAGGATGAGCTCGTCCTCCAGGTCCCCGTAAAGAGATTCCTCCAGCTCCTCCACTGTGACCTCTAGTTCCTTGGCTACTCGATTAAGAATGGCGCGTCTTGCCTCCGGTGTTGTTGGAAAGCCCTCTTTATTACTTATCTTGAAAATCTGTCTCCTCGCCTTTACCGGGTTCAGGATTGCTTTAGGCTCGAGTTGACATCTTCGGTCTAAAAGGGTTGAGAGGCCTCTGACATAGCGATAGTCGTAGCCCATGTCCTCCAGCCCGTTCGCGGCTCCACTTAGTTCACCTTTTGTCTTCCCCACGTAATCCCTGTATGTTTGGATGAGCAACCTAGCAATCCCAAGGTTTTCCCTGTTTAGCTGAGCGTAGACGGGGCTTATCTTGTCTCGTCGCCTTCTAGTGATGAGTAGACTGCTAGGCAGCAAACCGGTCGCTCCTATCGGTGTCTCCTCTGGCTTATTCTTGTTTCCACAGTTTCTCGGGTCACGATCTCGATCAGTTTGGCCTGTTTCCCATGTCTCTTCCTCAGGATTCTTCCTAAGCGTTGTATGTACTCTCTGCTGCTTCCTGTTCCGCCCAAGATGAAGCCTACAGAGGCGTCTGGGACGTCGACGCCTTCATCCAAAACTTGGCTGGTTACGATAGCACGGTACTCTCCAGTCTTGAATTTCTCCAAGATTTCTTTTCTTTCCTCCCTTGGAGTCTGGTAGGTTACGGCTGGAATTAGGAAGCGTCGACTTATGCGATAGACCAGCTGGTTGAAGCGGGTGAATATCAAGATTTTCTCTTTGTCGTAAATCCGTAAGAATTCTCCCAAAGCTTTGATTTTGGCCTCCGAATTCAGCGCCGTCTTCAGCGCCCTGTTCCTGGCCAAGAGAGCCTCCCTGGCCTCGGGGTCGATCCCAGTCCTCATGATGAACCTTCGGAAGTCCCATGGACTCCTTAACACCATCCTCTTACGCTTCAGGTAGTTGGCGAAAACATCGTACTCCCTCCGGTAAAGCTTTTGTTCGTCACGAGTCAGATCCACAAGGATCTTTTCGTGGGTGTATGGGGATAGGTGGCTTCCAGCCAGGGCATCCACTCCAAGCTGGTAGACGCGACCTCCCACCAAACGCGGTAGCTCATTATGGCCGCCGTCCTCTCTTTCGTAGGTGGCTGTAAGACCCATTCTGAAGGGCGATAGATACATCTCGCCTATCTGGCTGTAGCTTGGAGCCGGTAGGTGATGGACCTCGTCGAAGATTATAAACATAAACTTGTTTCCCAACTGCCCGGCTCGGATGTAGGCTGAGTCATACGTGGAAACAGTTAGAGGCCTAAGCGTGTCATCTCCACCGCCGTAGGCTCCCACCTCCAATTCGAACTGGCTGCTGAGGATCTGTCTCCATTGATCTAGGAGATCCAAGGTAGGAACCACCACTAACGTGGCAATATTCAATCTCTCGATGGCTTTCAAGGCGATAAAAGTTTTACCAGCTGCGGTGGGCAAAACAATGACGCCTCTTCTACCTGCGTCAAACCAAGCGTCTAGAGCGGCTTTCTGGTAGGGCCGCAGCTCCACTTTACAGGAGAGGGTAGAGACGGGAGGCGGGTTAGCTGCTTCATCGCGGTAAACCATGCGGCTCCTGTTCAAGTAAGCTAAAACCTCCCGGTAGTAGATTGCCATAGCCCTGAAAGCGCCCGCTCTTGGAT